>ERZ773264.2589-NODE-2589-length-16846-cov-4.334703_pt1 | contig 16846 bp, 9 predicted proteins | sample MGYA00511910_ERZ773264 | MGnify/ENA primary metagenome ERZ773264 (study PRJEB29015, sample SAMEA2737739) | human gut metagenome | biome: human gut; feature: human-associated habitat; material: faeces | place: China | collected 2012 ... | reverse complement strand
AACTGTTTTATCATCTGTTTTTGTAGCTGACTCCTGCTCACTTTTGCTACTTGAACTTCCACACCCGGGAAGTGTTAGAACCATGGCTGCCACCATGAAAACTAAACATATTTTCTTTATTTTACCTAAAACTCTCAATTTAATCTCCTTGTACTTTCGTTTCCTATCTTATTGTGGCACAGAAAGTGTGCTCTCTACTCTTCCTGCGTTTTTCTTTTTTGTCTTACCCGAACGCAAAAATGTTCCCTCTTTCCTATCTGCGTTTTTCTTTTTTATCTTACCCGAACACAAAAGTGTTCCCTCTTTTCTCCCTGCGTTTTTCTTTTTTATCTTACCCAAACGCCAAAGTGTTCCCACTTTCCTCCCTGCGTTTTTCTTTTTTATTTTATCTCAACGTGGAAAGTGCCTCCACTAATTTCTTTGCGCTTTCAATTACTGTGCTGTTGTCGTTTGACTTTGGTGCGTACTCAAAAGTTAATTTTTCAGGAACAAATTTTAGTCTGCCCTTGTATTCTCTCACCAAAAGTGGAATTCTTGTTGAGTCGATTTTTGCATGATTCCACATTGTTAATTTTATTAATTTTTTGTTGCCTGAAATTTCAGTCACAAAAGCTTTGTGGGCTGCTGCCTTTAAGAGTACAATCTGTAAAAGATTCTCAACCTGATTTGGTATGTCGCCAAATCTGTCAATTAATTCATCCTGCATATCTTCGTATTCTTCCAAAGTTTCAATACCGGCAATACGTTTGTAAACGTCCATTTTTATTGATTCATTCTTAATGTATGATGCCGGCACGTATGCGTCGCAAACCAAATCAACTTTTGTTTCAAAGTCATCATTTACTTCGTTGCCCTTTAAAGTTTCAATTGCCTGATTCAGCATTTTGCAATAAAGGTCATATCCTACAGCTTCCATGTGACCACTTTGTTTTGCCCCAAGCAAGTTGCCTGTACCACGAATTTCCAAATCTCTCATAGCAATTTTCACACCGGAACCTAACTCTGTAAAATCCCTTATGGCTCCCAAACGTTTTTCAGCCACTTCTGTAAGCATCTTGTTTCTATTATACATTAAAAATGCGTAAGCCATACGGTTAGATCTTCCAACACGCCCTCTAAGCTGATAAAGCTGTGACAGACCCATACGCTCTGCCCCATGAATAATCATTGTGTTGGCATTTGGAATATCAAGTCCCGTTTCAATAATCGTTGTACTTACAAGCACATCAATGTCACCATTTACAAAATCATACATGATTTCTTCAAGCTGTCTCTCGCCCATTTGTCCATGAGCAAAAGCCACGTTTGCATCAGGCACCAGACTCTGCACTCTACCTGCCATGTCTGCAATGTCCTGCACTCTGTTGTAAACAAAATACACCTGACCGCCTCTTGCAAGCTCCCTGTTAATGGCATCCCTCACGATTTCGTCATTATATTCCATAACAAAAGTCTGAATCGGCATTCTCTCCTGAGGTGGCTCTTCCATAACGCACATATCTCGAATTCCAATTAAGCTCATATGAAGAGTTCTTGGAATTGGCGTTGCCGTTAAAGTCATTACGTCTACATTATTTTTTAATTCTTTAATCTGTTCTTTATGTTTTACTCCAAATCGTTGTTCCTCATCAATAATTAAAAGTCCCAAGTCTTTGAATTTTACATCTTTTGATAAAAGTCGATGTGTACCAATTACTATGTCCACATATCCTTTTTTTAAATCCTTAATTGTGTTATCTATATTTGATTTTGTTCTAAATCTGGAAAGCATTTCAACTCTCACAGGGAAATCCTTGAATCTCTGTTTAAAAGTCTTGTAATGCTGCTGCGCAAGAACTGTTGTTGGCACAAGATAAGCAACCTGTTTGTTGTCCTGAACCGCCTTAAAAGCCGCACGTATTGCAACTTCTGTTTTCCCAAAACCTACGTCTCCGCAAATCAGTCGGTCCATAATCTTGTTGCTTTCCATGTCTTTTTTTACATCGTTAATTGCAGTTAGCTGGTCGTCAGTTTCCTCAAATGGGAACATTTCCTCAAATTCCTTCTGCCATTCTGTATCAGGAGAAAACTGATAGCCTGTTCCGTTCTGTCTGATTGCGTAAAGCTGTACCAGTTCCTTTGCAATATCTGCAACGGCACGTTTAACCTTGCCTTTTGTTTTACGCCACTCCTGTCCACCAAGCTTGTTTAACTTTGGTGGTTTAGCTTCACTATCAGCGTACTTTTGAATCATATCAAGCTGAGTTGCCAAAACATAAAGATTGCTGCCTCCTGCATATTCTATTTTAATATAGTCCTTTACCACATGGTCAACTTCTACTTTTTCAATTCCCTTATAAATTCCCAAACCGTGATTTTCGTGTACAACGTAATCTCCAATATTCAGGTCCGCAAAACTTGAAATAGTTGTTCCTGAATAGCCGTGTTTTTTTCTTTTACGTTTCTTCTTTTCCCCAAAAATATCTGTGTCAGAAATTGCCACAAATTTTATCATTGGGTAGGTAAAACCTTTTCGAAGGGAGCCTTTTACAATCATCACCTGGCCCGGCTGGACTTCTCTTTCGCTATCACTTTCAAAGAAAGCACTAATCTGAAAATCCCTTAAATCCTGGGCAAGTCTTTTCCCTCTTGTAGCTGATGATGTGACAAGTAACACAGAATATTTCTGTTTCTTGTATTTTTTCAAGTCCTCCACAAGCATTTCAAACTGGCTGTTATATGGGCTGATGTTTCGCGCATCCACATCAACAAACTCTTCCACATTAAAGCCTTTTACTTTTTGAGCTATAGTTGTAAAAAGGACTTTTTGTTGGTCATTTATTCTATTTAAAATATAATTTTTGTCCCACAAAATGTCTGTCTGACCTGAAAGCACATACCCTTTAAGCAGTCTGTGGCTCATGCTTTCCTTAAATTCAGTTTCCACAACTCTTAACTGTTCTTCCACCCTTGCCGGTTCATCTATAAAAAATATAGGCTCATCGAAGTAATCCATAAGGCTCACTAAATTCTCACAAAAATAGTTTACATAACTATCAATTGCCACGCTATATGGATTAATATCCATATTTGTCAAAAACTCACCAACTGTATTTTTTAAATTATTAGCTTCCTCTGTGTTAAATTCTTCTCTAAATTTCTTTTCAGATTTCTCTAATTCTTTTTTAATTTTGGCAATGCCATCCTCAATTGTTTTTTTATCAAGGAAATATTCGCTTGCCGGATAAATTTTCACACTTTCTATATTTTCAATTGAGCGCTGACTTTCCACGTCAAAGCTTTTGATAATGTCAACTTCGTCATCCCAAAAGTCAATTCTGTAAGGTGTCTCGTCTGTTAAAGTGTAAATATCCAAAATACTACCACGAATTGCGAACTGTCCCGGGCTGTCGATTTGTGTTACTGCCTGATAGCCCATCACGGCAAGTTTTGTTTTCAGGGCATCCATTTCCACAATGCTACCCTCGCCAATTTCAATATAATTATCCTTTATCTTTTCCAATGGTTGTATTTTATCAAGAAAAGCATCTACCGTAACTATCACCGTAAAAGGCTTGTTCTCCACAACCTTCTGGATAAACTCTAATCTCTGCTGGAGTATATAGCTTCCATGAACATCCGCGCTAAAGAAAATCAAATCCTTTGCCGGATACATTACAACATCATCTGTAAAACCTTTCATATCATCGTACAGTTCTTTAGCTTTTATGGTACTAAAAGTAACAATGACTTTCTGCTTGTAGCCATTGCTTAATCCGTTAATAAAATGAGCCAGCTGGGAATCTCCACACCCTGTCACCTGACAGGATTTCTTCCTGGATAAGCAGTCCCTGACCTGCTCATATTCATTTAATTTTTCTAGTGAATAATCAAAATAATTCATACTATATACCGAGCCTCATTAACTTGCTTTCTACATTGCCTATTTATTGTGCCACACTTCTTGCGTTGCATATTTTAATGTATCTTCTCCACTACTATTTAACCAATATATTTTCTGCACGTATTTCATCAAAAATATTCTAATTAAATTTGTTCATGGCTGTTTGTACATCATACATAACAATAACTTCTGAAGCTGATGCAGCATTTCTTACAGCATCGTCAACTATTTTTCTTTCACCCTTTGAAAATTTTCCTAAAACATGTTTTACAAGGTCACCTTGATTAGCCCCAACTCCAACTTTGATTCTTGTGAACTGATCTGTGCCTGCATGAGCAATTATGCTCTTCAAACCATTATGACCGCCAGCGCTTCCTTTGGCACGAATACGAATCTTGCCTGTTGGTAAACTAATATCATCTGCGATTACTATTATGTCTTTTGTTGGATCTAACTTGTAGAAATCCATTACAGCCCTAACAGACTCCCCACTTAAATTCATATATGTTTGAGGTTTCACAAGTATAACCTTTTCGCTTCCAATTTGTCCAACACCACATAATGCCTTATGTCTTTTTGTATTAACCTGCACTCCCATTTGGCTGGCAAGTTCATCTATTACGTCAAAACCAATATTGTGTCTTGTTTTGTCATATTTCTTTTCCGGGTTTCCCAGACCTATAATTGCATACATATTAATTCCATTCCTTTTCGTTGTCTAAATTACAATTATACCATTATAAAGGCCTAAATTCAATTTAAGAGATTTAATGATGTGTATATTATAGATATTATGACTCTATATTTTTTATGTTCTTGCCTTATTCGTATCTTACGACTTCTATCTGTCTTCTCTCATATTTCCCCCTTGGGGCATCACTTTTCGCTTTCTAGGCTTGTAATAGGATGCCCTTTCCTTGTTTCTACTTGATATAGATGGATGATTTTTTTCTATTCTTATACATCTACAACTAAAAAACAGCCCATGACATACTCAAACTTCAAGTTTAACTCTAAACCTGTCCTTTAAGTCTATCATAAGCTGTTTCTATATTATTATTTCAAATGATTTTAATTCTATTATGTTATTTCTTAACCTTTACTGTCTTCACTGCTGTCCACTTTCCGTATACATACTTTCCGTTTACATTTCTGTAAGCTCTAATTTTGATATATGCTTTTTTCTTCTTAATGTTGACAATCTTTTTTGTTGTGTAAGTTGTTTTGGTTGTTTTAACCGTTGTTGCTTTCCATTTTTTCTTTTTCTTGTTTTTTAATTTCTTGTTGTTTCCGTATTTAATCTGGAAACCTGTAATTCCTGAAATCTTTGTTGATGTTACTTTAATCTTCTTGCCTTTTGCATTCTTTGCTGACTTAATTTTAACTGCACCAACTACAGGATTCTTTGGATATTTAACTGCATTTTTTAATGCTGTTGTTGCACTGTTAATTGATGCCTGTGAAGGATTGTAAACCTTTGTTAATTTCACTGCGTTATTGTATGCTGTATTAACATTTGGGTAAACTGTCCAGTAAGATTTTGCACTATTAACATCACCTACAGCTCTTAACAATTCTGTTTTGTTTGCTAATTTTACTTTATTAATGTCTGTTGCCTTCTTTGTATCAATACCTACATCAGCACCATATCCAAATACTGAGAACATCACTCTTACAACATCACCGTTTTTTACTTTAACTTTGTCGCCAGACTGATAAACATTTCTTACAGTTGGATCTGTGCTTGTTAAACCGTCTTCTCTGTTAAATGTTTTTCCACTGTAAGTTGCGTTGTTATTAACTGTGAAAACCCAACCTGACATAACGCCATAATCACCTTCACCAAGATCCTTGTCTTTGTTGCCAAGATTCTGATTAGTGTTAGGTGCATAAATTGGTGTTCCAGAATGTGTCAAACCATAATCATCCATATCTGTAAATTCATATGGTTCAGCTATGTTTGCAATTTCATTTGGAATATGTGCAACTCTTGTACTGTCTGCACCAAGAATTGATGTTAAGTACCAACCACTTGATGTTGTATAATCATAATTTAATGAATGATCATTCATGTAACGGTCAATAACTGTTTTTACTGTATCACCGTTATTAATTGTAACCTGTGTAGGACCTGCGTATAAGCCCTGACCTATTGATAATTTTTCTATAGTAAGTGTAACTTTACCTGCTGCTGCGCTAACTTTATTTGGAATAGCTACAATTGATGTTGCCATAAGCGCTACACTTAAAATAATTGATAATGCTTTTCTCATTTCTGTCTCCTAATCATTTTGTTTAAAATTTTATTATGCACTTCTTATATTACCACAATAATTCACTATGGATTTCTACATCTTTACTTTCTTTATTTTAGAATAAGTTCCATAAACTTTGTTTCCCTCATCAAGCTTGTATGCACGAACCTTAAAGCTGTACTTCTTTCCTTTTTTTAGTTTTAATACACATTTAACTGTTTTTGCTTTCTTGATAGTTTTAACAAGTTTATATTTACCTGAATTTGTTTTCATGTAAACTACATAACCCACTGCGTCAGTAACTTTCTTCCACTTAAGTGTAACCTTAGTACCTTTTTTCTTGGCTGATTTTAGGTTTACCTTAGCAGGTTTTGTTACTATAGGCTTTGTAACTGTAACTGTACATGTTGTAATCACTTTACCATCTGCAGAAATTGCTGAAATATACGTAACACCTATCTTTTTAGCTGTCACAACTCCATTACTTACTGTGGCGATTGTATCATTGGCTGAAATCCATGTAATTTTCTTGTTACTTGCATTACTTGGGCTGATTGTTGCTATTAATTTCAAAGTTTTACCAGGGTTAAGAGTAGCATTTTTATAATTTAGTGAAATACTTTTAACTGGTGAATCTACAGTTATAAAAAATTCAGTCTGTAAACCATTGTTTGTTTTTGCTGTAATGATTGCTGTGCCGGCACTCTTTGAAGTTACAAGACCATTCTCATCTACTGCTGCAACAGCTTCATTAGTGCTTGTCCATTGAATCTTCTTATCAGTTGCATTTTCAGGTGTAATACTAACCTGTAACTGACGAGTCTGATTCTCTCCAATTGTTATGTCTCTGCCGCCAACTCTTTCAAAGCCCTTAATCTCAATACCATCAACGTTTACTGTACATTCTGCAGTAAAACCGCCTTCTTCAGTTGTTACTATAACTTTTGTGTTTCCTTTTGAAACGCCTGTTACAACACCGTCTTTATCAACTGTGGCTACTTTTTCATCTAAACTTTTGAATGTAACATTAGTATTTGTAGCATTTGCCGGTAAAATACCATACTTAATCTGTTGGCTTCCTCCAACAAACATACTAACGTTCTTGTAATCGTTGATTATTTCTACACCTGTTACAGGTTCAGGAATTATAACAGGTTCAGATTCTTCACTTTCCGAATCACTGTATAAATCTGCACTAGCGTCATTTTTATCTACAATTGCCTTTACAATATAAACATATTTTCCTGAAGGCAAATCCTTATCTTCACATGCAGTTGCTGTTCCCTCATATATTACTTCATCATTTGCTGTAAGCTTATTGTATCTTGTAACAACGTATGACTCTGCGTGGTTAACCTTGCTCCAATTTACCCTAATATCTTTGCCATTTCTAACAGCTGTGACCTTAGACTTACCTAACTCACTTGATACTTTTACAACACACGTATTCTTCACATTAGGATTATCCTTTGAAGCAATAGTAATATTTGCTGTTCCAACTGACTTTCCTGTTACAACGCCATCTTTTACTTCTGCAACAGCCTCATTAGATGAAGTCCACACAACATCCTTCTGGCTTGTATTAGATGGTCCTAAAATATATTCAAGTTTAATTTGCTTTTCAGATTCATCGTCTAAGTTAAGTTTAACATTTGAATAGTTTAAATTAATATATTCTGCAGGTATGTTTGTCTGATCGTAAACCTGAATTTCCTTTATTTCAAAACAATATGCTCCATATGTAACACCCTGTAATCTTAAATAAGGTGTTGTTACCGCTTCAGTTAACCTAATTGTTCTTGTTTCAGCAGATTTGCCATCTTTTACTTCTGCAATATCTGTCCAGTCTTCTCCATTATCAGACTTTTGAAGTTTATATCCCTTCATGTATCCACCATTCCAAACAACTTTTACTGTGTCAAATGTTTGTGGTGAATTCCAACTAAGTGTTATGTTCTCATCTGCTTTTACTTCATCAGTTACTGTTGAATCTTCAAATAATGGTGTACTTCTCCACATAGTTGTTTCATCGCCATCAATAGCTCTTGCGGCTACATTATCACCATTTTCACTTGAAGCAGTTGCTGTGGCGTCTAAGGCTAGATTTGTCATAGCCTTTTCTTCCGCACTACCAACAGTAAACACCTGCCATTCATACATACAATAGCCATAACCTTCGCTGGCTCTTTCTTTTAATTCAATTTTTACGTATCTTGCATCAACAGGAGTAAAATCATATTTAAATCTTCCTTTTTCCCCTGCTTTTTCTGTTGCAACCATTGTCCAGTCTTTTTTGTCGTCTGAAACATAGATATCATATTCCTTTGCCGCTGCTGCTTCCCAATACAATACTACCTTATCAATCTCGTACTCTCTTCCTAAATCCATGCTCCATGTCTGATAATCTTCATATGCATTATCCGGATTATTTTTTACAAGTGGTGACTGATATTTTGTTTCAAGATTTCCATCTGTTAAAAAATCTAACTTATTATAATCATTTTTTGCTGATTCTTTTGATACCTCAACATTTCTATGAAAAGCTACATTTTTTCCAAGTGGCTGACCTTCATAAGCGGGTACATAAGTTTGTAATGTTGCAACCATTGTAGCTATGCTTAATAAATAAGCAATAAACTTTCTCATTTTTTCCTCCCTTCAATCTACTAAAGGCTGTCCTTTAGGGCAGAACATAAGACTTTACTACCTATGTCAACCTCTAAAAGACAGCCTTGTTCAATTACTATTTAAATCCATTAAATTATTAATGTTCTAAATTATTTAATGCTTAATTTTATAAATCAATTATTTTATCTTAAGCTTTTTCTTAAATGCCTTAACGGCTTTTTTATTACCTTTAAGTTTTGTCTTCTTAGACTTAATATTCTTTACAACTTTCTTACTGAAAGAATTCTTCTTAACTTTCTTAAGTTTCTTACCCTTGAAAGTAATAGTCTTAATCTTGTTATCGCTTGCAAAAGCCTTAGCACTAATTGTCTTAACCGCCTTTCCAATTACAACAGTCTTAAGTTTTGAACACTTCTTGAATGCGTTCTTTCCAATTGACTTAACTTTCTTACCGATTGTCACCTTGCTAAGTTTCTTACATCCTGAGAATGTATTGCTGTTAATCTTAGTTACCTTGCTACCAATTGTAACTTTCTTAAGTCCCTTACATCCTGCAAATGCCTTGCCACCAATTGTTGTTACGTTCTTAAAGCTAATCTTATTTAACTTAGTACACTTGCTAAATGCTGATGCACCAATTGTCTTGATTCCTGCTGCAAATGAAACTTTCTTAAGTTTCTTCATTGACATGAATGCCTTAGCACCAACTTCTGATACAGATAAACCATATCCCTTATAGCTTGTCTTATCAGGTACAGCTACTGTTGTTAATGTGTTCTTCTTAGAAGCAACAACACCAATAAGTTTTGCCTTACCCTGTTTAAGTGTATCAACTGAAGTTACCTGATAAATGTAATTTCCTGCTGTAAATACTTTTCCTACGTATACTCCGTATTTTGTACGAACCTGATCAGCTACCGATTTATCATTTTTAGGCTTGTCGCCCTTACCAGGAGTTACATATCTGTTAGCTTCTTCAACCTTTTTCCATTCATCTGTACAGTCTTTAATCTTATCTTCATAATAATTATCGCCTGTCTTGTCTGTACCTAATGCGCTTGAAGTATCCTTTGTTGCTGGTTCCTTAACGATAGTCTTATCAGCACCATCTGTATCCATATCCGGCTGTTTAACATTATCTTCTGTATTTGGAATAATTAAACCATTATCATCTAATGGATATTTTTCCATTCCGTTTCCGCCATCTTTTGAGTAATCATAACTGTCTGGTAATGAAACAGATGTCTTGTTACGATAATATAATAATCTCTGGACAGCATATCCACCGCTCTTACCTGATACAGTTACTGAATCAGCACCTGTTGTAATACCAGGACATGTACCATTAATAATATTGTTAATACCTACATTTGGTCCTTCACCGTTTGCAATTTCTACGATACATGCATTTTCTATTAATACACCGTCCGCATTTGGTACTTCGATAGCATTATCTAAGAAGATTGATGCTCCATTAGTGTAAATAAATACATCGTATACGCCAAGACCTACTGCGTAATGATGTTTTACATTATTTGAAACTTTGTATGCTGCATAACCCTTAACAGTGTTGTTATGTGACATCCACTCCTCCTGTTTCTGTGGATCATAACATTTTTCGTTCTGTAGGAAGTATGTCTTACCATATTCACCTCTCCAAAGTACATCATGCTTCTGGAAATGCTCAATGAATAATCCATAACCTGTTACATAATCACCATTTACAACTAAAGCACTATTGGCTGTATTCTCATACCAACCAGTGTTATCACCATGGTCAGCTCTCCAAATCCATGTTTCATCAATAATTGTATTGTTACTGTTAATTACGATACAATCTCCTGTTGTTCCAAGAGTTCCTGTACCACCAACTCTACAAATAACATCCTGTAATACACAAGGGTTATTTGAATGATCTACATTTGCACCTTCATAACCAAGTTCTAAAAGTGTATCTGTTTTCTTTCCGGCATCTAAAATTACACCTGCAATTTCAACACCACCAATATCATACTTTGTATATGATTTGTAATCACTGCTCCACTTCTTACCAGCAACTCTGATAAATGTATCAGTGTTCCTATCTGTTGAAGTAAATGTTGCCATCCCTAAACCAAGTACGATTGTATTTTCATGTGTTACTTCAAGAGCCTTATCTAATTTGTAAATACCAGGCTGAAGAAGTAAGTTATAACCTTTTGCTAATGCATCATTAATTGTTGTTGAAGTATCCTTGTCAGGGTTTGCAATATAGAAGCTGTCTAAGCCTAATGAAACACCAGGTCCCATATTGTTTTCTGACCAAGAAACACCCTTTGTATCTTTTCTTACTGATGGTACAAATACCTTGTAGCTATCTGATGATTCATCAAAATATAAGAAAGGTTTTTCTCTTGTTGCATCTGTCTTATCTAATACTGTTGTACAGCCGTTTGTTTTCCAGTTTGAGAAACCATTGTTCTGTAATAAGTTACCACCTGCGTTAAAGTAATTACCACTGTTATCTTTTAAAGTTGTTCCGTCAACGTTTTCGCATCCCTGAATAACCTGATTCCAGTTAATACCATATACTGCACCATTATCAGCCTGCTTTGTTATGAATTCGCAGTTTCTGTAGTAATACTGCTGCTGACACCATGAACCAACTGCATCGTGGAATTTTGTATCTGATATGTAACCACCGCTGGCCCAAGCTTTATCACCCCATGTCCACTGAAGTAATGTCTGTCTTTCTACATTAAGTCTTCTGGCTGGAGCTGCCTGTGATACTGCCCACTTAAATGAATCATTCCAGTAATCTGAACCATCTGATGTCTGAGCGATTGTAAAGTTTTCAACATCAACCCAGAAGTTACATGTTACGTTACCATTAGCTAAAGCTGCCGGTGTTTTAATGTTCTTAATTCTTACATCATATGGTGTCTTACCTAAACCAAGAATCTGTGTATAATATCCTACATTATAAGCATCTGCACTTGTATCTGTATAATCACCAGGTTTAAATGCGAATGCATAACGATTCTGACCGAACTGAGCATAATGCTGGTAACCAAATATCTCATTTACCTTGTCTGAAATTGCATCTTTATCATCAGCATCATTGAATACATACATATTGTCACCGAACTGAGCAATTTCTAACGAATAAGGTTCTGACATTTCGCCATTTACATTTCCGTTTACTGATTCTACCTTGTAGTAGTTTTTGTACTTAGAACTTGCATTTGGCTTTGTATCTGTGTAACTTGTCTGGTCAGCCTTTACAGTATCAATTAACTTATACTCAGCATAACGACCCTCTGCTCTGTAAATATTGTAAGAAGCTGCATTTGTTGCTACTTCCCAAGTAATTGTCTGAGCGCCTGTCTTGTCATCTCTCTTAATATCTGTAATATCTGTCTTAGCAGGTTTTGACATTGATAATGTAGTAGTATAAGCTACTTCACTGTCAGCATAAGTGCTATAGCTTCCGGCATCTTTTGTGTTAGTTAATGTTCTAACCTTAAAGAAATATTGTTTTTGTGCTGTCAAATTATTAACAGTCATCTTGCTGTCTGTTGTTAAACCTGCTGATTTATAATTTCCATTTTCTGATGTAGCATAGAAAACTTCGAAACACGAATACATATGTTCCTTAGGTGTTGTCCATGAAACCTGAACGCTGTCACCTGCTACATTAGATAATGTTACTTTTCTAGCCTTCTTAGGTGAAGTTGCTGTGTACATATAAAACTTTTCTGCGTCACCAACCTTGTCGCCTAAATGGTATTTTGAGCTAACACCAAGTTTTGTATGTTCTTTGTTGTTATCATATTTGTCAGTATATGTTTCAACTGTAATGATTTTTTCATCAGCACTACTTGCAAATGAAATAGTTCCATCTTCGTTATGCTGAATTTCTACAGATTCCCAACCTGTTGGTGCGTAATCATCTTTTACATCCATTTTGTACTGGTAAATGATTTCGTCATCTGTAGCTCTCCATACAGTATTTCTTGACTTTGTTGCGAAATTAAATACATCATGTTCTTTGTCATCAATTCCGTAGTTTTTGTATGTTCCATAGTATGCAGAGAATTTAGCACTGTCATCCACACTGCTTGTTGTTGTAAATTTCTTTTCCACTAATATTGGATCATTCTCTTTTCCACTTACAGTAATAAGATTTCCATTTGCCTTGTTGACAAAGAAAACTTCTGCATGTGTTGTTGCTTCATCTGCACCATCAATTGCGTCTGTACTTGTTGCTGCTGATGCTGCAAGAACTGACTCGCTAAATGCCTGTGATGAAAAAAGCATTGTTAAAGCCAAAAGCATTGATAGTAAAGATTTGTACATCTTTTTCATCTTCATTTTCTTTCCTCCTCAATTAAACTCAAAAAAATTAATAAAACACTTTAATTTGTAAGGTTGGTCTTAAAACGTTTTTATTTTATATACTATATTTTAGCATTAATTATTTTTCATTCAATTCTCAGCTTTTATGAAAATGCTTTTTAGCATTTTTTACAACATTTTATTTTTTTTTTATTTACTTTTCATAAATTTATATTAATATTTTATGCGCTTTTCATATTCTTTCACATTCTTTCAAAATTTGACAAAAATGTTTTTATTTGTTTTTTTATTATTCTTTCCTACTTGTTCTTATTTGTGCCTTAATTTAATAAATATTACTAACTTTTTAGCCAGCAATATTTTTTCTTTCGTGCGAGTGTTCATCCATAGTGTAATGTTATTTCTATAATAAGAAATTCTAAAGGATTTTCTTATTATAGAAACAAAGAACTGCCGCCTCACGATTCTAAATCGTGAAAACGACAGTCCTCCGTCTCATTGTGTAATATATTACTTTAAAGGAACACACATCTTACTCTGATGCAATTCTAAAGTAAACCTAATTATTCTCTTGGCTCATCCGGCTCAAGTAAAGCTTTTTCGTAAGCTTCTAAAACGATACTCTGGATTGAATTGCGGGTAGCCGAGTTAATTGGATGAGCAATATCTCTATACTCTCCATCTGCTGCTTTACGTGAAGGCATTGCAATAAATAATCCTTTTTCACCTTCTACTACTTTAATATCATGTACTACAAATTCATCATCGATAGTTATAGACACTACAGCTTTCATTTTTCCTTCTTTAGTCATCTTTCTTACTCTAACGTCTGTTATGTTCATATGCTTGTCTTCCTTTCCTTGTAACCTACAAACTATATCTAAAATTACGTTCGTTTATAATTTTAATTTCATTTTCTTCTCCAAGATGATCTCCTGGATTAATTGTACTGTGACTTTCCACAATACAATTTTCTATCACAGCATTGTCTCCAATATATACATCATTTAGAATAACTGAATTTTTTATTGTGCAATTATTTCCTATGTATGCCTGTTTAAACACTACTGAATTCTCTACAGTACCATTAACAATACATCCGCTGGATATCAAACTATTCTTAACGTTTGAGCCCGAATTGTATTTTGCCGGTGGCATGTCTTCAACTTTTGAATAAACATCCGGATATTGTTTAAAGAAGAAATCCCTAACTTCCGGTTTTAAGAAATCCATATTTACGTTGTAGAATTTCTCTATGCTAGATAAATTATTCCAGTAAGAATCTAACTGATATGCATAAATCTTTTTAGATTCCTTATTTCTTATAATAATGTCATTAACAATATCATATCTGTCTTCTGCAACACACTCTTCTAACATCTGAATAAGCAATCTTCTTCTGATTACATAAATTCCTGTTGATACCAATGTACTTGTGCTATTAAGCGGTTTCTCAACAAAATCGATAATTCTTCCATTATTATATGTAGTAACCACACCATATGATGAAACATCTGCGTTACTACCCATATCTTTGCAAACTATTGTAATGTCTGCACCTGTTTCAATATGTCTCTTTAAAACATCATTGTAATCTAATTTGTAAATGCCATCTGCTGATGCCACAATTACATATGGTTCATGGCTTTTCTTAAGAAAGCCAATGTTTTGTGCGATTGCATCGGCTGTTCCTCTATACCAAAAACCATTGTCTGATGTAATTGATGGTGTAAATACATATAAACCACCCTGTTTTCTACCAAAGTCCCACCATTTTGATGAACTTAAATGTTCATTTAACGACCAGGCATTGTACTGTGTTAAAACAGCTACCTTCTGAATGTGGGAATTTGTCATATTACTTAATGCAAAATCAATTGCTCTATAACTTCCTGCTATAGGCATGGCGCCAATAGCTCGCTTTCTTGAAAGTTCCTTTAATTTGGTATTACTACCTCCTGCTAAAATTATTCCAACTGCTCTCATTTATTCTCACCTGCCTTAACTATATAGTCACCTGATGGGAGCTTTCCGTCAGGATAATCTGATGGTTCTGTTTTTCCTGAAATTGCAACATTCTTACCAATTGTTACACCGTCAGGAATAACTGAGCCTTCGCCTATTACTGTCAAATCACAATTGTATATCTTCTGACTTAATTTACTGTCAGCATATTCGCCAACACCAATTGTACAATTCTCTCCAACTTCAACATTTTCAGCTATAATACTGCCATAAATCTTAGTTCCCGGCTTTATTACGCTTCCCTGCATAATAATTGAATCGTGAATTTCTGCGTTTTCGCCAACCTCAACATTAGCACTTATTACTGAATTCTGTACATTACCTCTAATGTCGCAACCTTCACCTACAATACTTTTCTCAATCTCTGCATCTGCTGAAATATATTGTGGCGGAAGTGCATCATTCTTTGTGTAAATCTTCCAAAATTCCTCATATAAATTAAACTCAGGGACGATATCGATTAATTCCATATTAGCTTCCCAATATGATTTCAATGTTCCTACGTCCTTCCAGTATCCATTATATTCATAAGCGTAAATTGGTCTTCCGCTTCCATGAATGTATGGAATAATGTGCATACCAAAATCACAATTTGGCTGATCTTTTAACTTTAACAAAGCCTCTTTTAATACAGGCCAACTAAATATGTAAATTCCCATGGATGCCAGGTTACTCTTTGGATGTTCCGGCTTCTCCTGAAATTCTGTTATCTTATGATTATCATCTGTTACTACCACACCAAATCTACTTGCCTCTTCAATTGGAACCGGCATAGCTGCTATGGTTACATCCGCATTGTTCGCTTTGTGGTAATCAAGCATCACTTCATAATCCATCTTATAAATATGATCCCCTGATAAAATTAGCACATAGTCCGGATTATATGATTCCATATAATCTAAATTCTGGTAAATTGCGTTTGCTGTTCCTGTATACCATTCTGTATTTTCACTTTTTTCATATGGTGGAAGTACTGTTACACCGCCTATATTTCTGTCTAAATCCCATGGAATACCAATTCCAATATGAGCATTTAGTCTAAGTGGTTGGTACTGAGTAAGTACACCAACTGTATCCACACCTGAATTAATGCAATTGCTTAATGGAAAATCTATGATTTTGTATTTTCCTCCAAAGGCAACTGCAGGTTTTGCTACTTTCGCTGTTAGCACTCCTAAACGACTACCTTGGCCGCCGGCTAACAACATAGCTATCATTTCTTTTTTTACCATGTCCTTCACCTCGCTGCTTAAAAAAATCGTGTACTAAAAGTATAACATTAAATGTGACATATTAAAAGGGTAATAAGTATCTTTTGGTGCTTTTTTTTATTAGTTTTTTCGTTTTTTTGATGTTTTTTTCTTTTTTCTTTGTGCATTTTGTACATCATTCGACTATTTTTTTGTTGCATTTTGATTTTGTTAAATTTTTAGCAATTTTCTGCTATATATTTTTACCATATTGAACCTTTAAAATTTGTCATAAGAAGTGTATAATAATTAAGTATTTTAAGATGTAAAGGGAGCCTTTTTAAAATTTTTTTCTTCATATTAATATGCAATTTATTTTTATACATATTTATATGTTAATTTTATTAGGTTTTGCCTGTGCAAAAATTTATATATTTAATTTAGGAGAAGGATTATGTACAATTTAGATTTTAATACTCCTGCCAATTTACATTTTACAGGAATTGGTGGCATTAGCATGAGTGCTC
>ERZ773264.2585-NODE-2585-length-16852-cov-3.804132_pt1 | contig 16852 bp, 15 predicted proteins | sample MGYA00511910_ERZ773264 | MGnify/ENA primary metagenome ERZ773264 (study PRJEB29015, sample SAMEA2737739) | human gut metagenome | biome: human gut; feature: human-associated habitat; material: faeces | place: China | collected 2012 ... | reverse complement strand
TCCTTACCTTTCGTCACGATTACGCTGACGGATTAGGTATTTGCGATAGTGATCGCAAGCCTTGATGATAAAATCTTCTGTTTTCTTTGCATCCAGCCCTTGCGGAAGAACCTTCCGCAGACGGGAGATGGGGACTTTCATTGTTTCTCGCTGGTTGGCTTTTTCCTCTGACATAATGGTTTGAATGGCTGCCTTGGTCAGCGATCCTTCCCGCTCAGCCCTGTGCATCCGCCACGCCTGCGAATAGGACGGGGTGCAATCGTTCATTTCGCACTGCTCCAGCACCTCCCGCTGGCTCTGTTCATCAAGAGACGAAAGTTCCACACCTACGGATAGGGCGATTTCACCTTTATCCATCTTTTCAAGGAACTCTGGGATGAGATAGGTCAGGCGGATATACCTTTGAATTTGCCTCGCACTGTCATTAGCATTTTCTGCGATTTGCTTATCGGTGCGTGACTTCGTGCCAACTTGGCACGAAGTTCCTTGGTGTTTCAACGCCTCATATTTGAGTTTATACGCAAATGCCTTTTCGGAGGGCAGAATATGCTCCCGGTGCAGGTTGCTGTCCACCACCGCAACGGCGGCAGAATCCCGGTCGAGGGCATAAATTAAGGCAGGGACCTCGGTGATCCCTGCCTTTTTTGCGGCGTGTAAACGGCGATGACCGCTTACGACTTCATATTCATCTGTATTTTCTATCGGTCGGACGATCAGCGGCGAGAGAACGCCTTGCGTCTGTACACTTTCGATCAGCGTGTTCATCTCGGCATCGTCCTTGACCTTAAACGGGTGTCCGGCAAAGGGACGCAATTTTTCTACCGGAATTGCCACCGGCTTTTTCATCGTATTTTTCATTTTATCTACCTCTTTCCTTGTATCTTGCACGGGCTTTTTTCTCCAGCTCGCACTCTTGCTTTAGCAATTCATACAGGTGCGGAGATTTCTCTAAAATCCGCTCCGCACGGCGCAGACGCTCCCTTACAGGCTTCATCTGCCCGGATACCGCCTTGCGGCGTTCCTTATTTTGCGCCTGTTCCTCCGGCGACTTGGGGCGGCGTATGCGGTTGCTGATGCCGCTGCGCTCACGCTCCAAGGCGGAAAGTTCTGCTTTGGATTGCTCAATATTTGCTTGCAGGTCGGCAACCGTGTGGATACCGTGCTCCTGCAAGAAGTGATAGTCGGCAACCAGCTCCTTCAAATCCTTTTCAGCCGCCCGCAGATCCGGCGACAGCAGCATTACATCGGCAAGCTCGGCTACGATTTGAATTACAGTTATGACAAGATAAAACACCGCATCCGCCAAAACGGTGGCAGCATCATAGCTGTGCTCAATGGAGAACCCCAGCTTTCGCAGCTCGTCCTCCAGTGGGAATTTCTTCGGCTTGTACGGCGGTCGGTATTCCAAGGTGAATAGCCGATACCGATTTTCAGCGTTCTGTCGCAGCTGTGCGTTGACACGATCTTTGGAAAAGCCGATGCTGCTCTGCCGCACGGCACGCTCCCAATGCTTCGCTTTGACCGAAAATCGCACAGGGTCAAGGGTGTATCCAAGCGCATAAAGCTGACTTTCAAATTCTCTGGGGCTGGTCGCAAAGGACAGGCAGTATTCCACATCCTCCCGCAGATAGTCCCGGTGGGTTTTCTTGCCAGCCTTATGAACCCAATATTCCTTTTTCTTGTCCTTGGAGTAGAAATCGCTGTTTTCCAGCACAGACAGCTCGTGTTCCCGGCAGATCTCATCGGAGATTTTACGCAGCTCCTTGTGGTCGCCGATTTTGTTTTTGAATTTCGAGCCGTCCTTGAAGGACACGGGATTCACAACAAAATGGCAATGCACATTGTCGGTGTTCAGGTGGACGGTGACGAGCACCTGATACCGGTCGCCCCACATTCTTCGGGCGGTTTCCTTGCCAATGGCAAACGCCTGCTCCGGCGTGACCTCACCCTCACGGAAGCTCTGAATGCCGTGGTAGCCCACCACCTTGCCACGCAGACCAAACCGCCGCTGCACGGCGATCATCTCGGCGTAGGCGTTCTGCGCCGAGCAGTTGATGCCGCCGACGAACATCTTGCGGTCGGTCTTATCGTCGTTCTCCGCGTAGCGCAGGGCAGCGTATAGATCCTCGTCGAGATATTCCGGGGCGGCAGTCTTGTCGGGATTGTCGGCGTAGTCCAGCGTGGCTTTCAGATTTTTGAACACAGGCCAAAAGCCTGTAACAGCCATAGCGCATCACTCCTTTCCCAGCAGCAGAAACTCAGCTGTGATCTGCTTCAGCACCGTGAAAATTTCCTTGTCCAGCTCCGGTGAACTGGCTTTATCCGCAAGCTCGCCAAGCTTTTCAAGGCAAGCAAAAAGAGCGTCAGGCGGAACCGCTCTCGGCTCGTACCCCAACGCTCTTTGCTTCACATATTCAGTCGTACTCAGTCCGCATTTTCGGGCTTTTGCTTGAATCTTCTCTTTCTCCCTTACCGTCACACGGACGGCAATTCGTATATCTTTCCCCATACACATCTCTCCTTTCGGGGGATTGGGGGCTGCGCCCCCAAAGAGTCAGCCGATTTCGGCTGTGATTGGGACTTTTGTGGCACACAAAGTCCCTGCTTGTTATACCGTGAGACGCACCCCGCAGGGCATAAAGAAAAGCGGCTGACGGATACTGAAAACCGCTTTTTGTCCACTTTGGGTGCATCCTGTCTTTGCGCCAAAGTGGCTCTGGCTCTGCTTCAAATACTGCGATTTGAGCCAAATCTCGGCGTTTTGGCTCAGCCGAACATTTCAAGGTCATCCAGCACGCTCTTTTCGTTTTCAGCTTGCTGCTCCTCGGTCAGCTCCAGTTGTACCTGCTCAAAAACAGGAGATGCCGCAACAAACGACACCTCCTGCAATTCCTCCCGTATGACCTGCCGAATGTCCTCCAGCAAAACCCCATTTGTGGATGTCTGCCGCTGCATTTCATTTAGGACCGCCGTTACCATAAAAGCGTTGCGGGATTTATCCAGCGACTGTAAATATTGTGCGGCGTTCGCCTCTTTTGGCTTGTCCAAATCGAACCGCACATTGATTCGATATTTGCTCATCCCTTCGCCTCAGCCTTCATCTGCGCCTCGGCCAGATACTCATATCCCTTTGCGGCGGCGCAGATGTCCTCAACGAATTTCACACGGTCGGTGCTGAACTTATAAAAGTTCTTCACAAGGCAGCCGCCTCCACCGGTCACATACAAGGTCATCGTGCTTTCGTCATAACCGTGTTCACGGAGCCTGCGGAAAATATCCCGCACATACTCGGCGGCAACGCCCTTGATGATTTTCAGGTCGGCAGGCGCAATATTTGCCGTGCCGGTGATCAGCACCTCGTCGATGATGGCATCGTTGATTTCCCGTTGCGTTTTCTGCATAAACGCCTCCCGGACAGCAAGGGTACACTGGTAGGTCCCGAATTTTTCGGTGAACATTTTGCCCTGCTGCGGCTTGCCGTTGATCATATACAGCGTGTTCATCGTGCCGTTGCCGATGTCGGCGATCAGGTTGACGCCTTTCAGTGTGGTTGCAAAGCTGGCAATGGCGGCATACCCCTGCGGATAGATACGCACATCGTCGATATAGAGGTGGTAGTCCGCCTTTTTGTAGGAGAACTCCACCTCGGCGTTCTTCATCAGATACGCCTTAAAGTCCGCCTTTTGCCCGCTTGTCCAGGTCAGAGGCAGACCGGCGGCAATCACAATGTGCGCCTCGGTAAGATTTTCGGCTTTCAACTCCTTGGCGATTGCCGTAAGGGTCAGCACATAGTAGTCCTCGTCCTTGATCTTGTCCGGCGAAAACTCCTTGTGCCCCTCGCCGATGAGATAATACCTGCCGCCGTAGACCAGCATGCCCGCCGTAAACAGCGGCTCGTGGTCATAGGCGGTGATGCCGGTGGGAAAGCAGCAGTTGGCCGTTTTCATATTCCCGTACCCGTGGTCGATGCCGATGATTTTTGTGTTGTGCATCGTTTTCATTTCCTTATCCTCCTCATTTATTCTGATCTCTGATTTGTGCGTATAACTCACTATCGGACGGCAACACCGCCCGGCGGAAATAGTTGCAGTAGATGCCGCTCCGGCTGATGATCTGCACACAGCGATGCGGCTCTCCGTCATCCAGCAGGATGCAGTTGCCGTGGTCATAGCAGCAGCATCGCCGGCGCACCAGTTCGTTGACCCGCCCTCGCTGAGACGGGTATATCCTCCATTTCATTACCTCACCACCTCCGTTTGGGCATAAAAATAACACCTACCGATTTCCGATAGATGTTATCCGATGATTTTGCCGCTCTCAAAGCCGTAGTCCACGCCGGTATAGACTTCATAGGCCTGTCCGATCTTTCGGATGCGCTTGAGAACGCCGCTATGATTTTTGTAGCCCAGCTTTTCGGCAATCTCCTCCAGCGTGTCGCCGCTCATACGCAGTTCCAGGATCTGCATATCCTTTTCGCTGAGCGTGGCCTTGAACTGATCCACCAGCGCCTGTGCTACCGCTGTTTCCTCCACATTCTGCGACGGGTCAGGCTCCTCGTATTCCTGTCCGCCGTGGGCGTCGGCATATGCCTCCTGAAATTCTTCCAGAGAGATCATCGGGTGCCTGGTGCGGGTGTGGTACCATTGGCGGATGAAGTCCGTTTTCTGGTTGCTCTTTCGGAAGTCAAAGTCCTCAAAGCAGGGGTACTCCCGTGCCACTTGGATGATCTCGTCCATCCGGTGCTTTTTCATCACATTGGGCACGATGTAGCGCAGATAGATGTCGATCTGCCATTCCGGTACATAGCCCAACGCCGAGTGGCAACCTTTGAATAATTCGCCGGCGGACGCCAAGATGCCTTCGTCCGTCAGCTCTTGGATCCAGTAGTCCGGGCAGTGGGCGAACCGCCACGCCGGGTCGTAGCCGGAGTAAATTTCCATATACTCGCCGAAGCCCATATACGGCCAAACCATAAAGGCGGTGGCGTCTATGATGAGCAGCCGGAACAGGTCACTCTCCACGAACTCACAGGCGGCCCGGTTGTGAAATAGCTCCTGCGGATTCCGTGGAATGGCGTTCAGCTCCGCCCCACAGCGGGACAGGATGCTTTTCGGGATGAAGTAGTAGAACGGGATATACTCTGCGTTTCGGAACGGTGTAGGCGGCCGTCCTTTCTGGTCAGCATAATTGACATTTTTATCGTCTCCTTTCCAGAGGGCCAGCGCCCTCTATTTCTTAACGGCACGAATATGCACCGATTGTTCCTGCTTTTCAAAAATAATTTTAGCATAGTTGCTGTCCAATAAAAATCCCTCATTAGAGGAATGCTTCAAAAACATTTTCTAAAAAACGGGATGCTCATTACATCATCTCTTGAATGCCTCACTGCCTGTAATGTGCAGGCCAGTCGATGGCCCCTTTTTATCCCACTCAATTTCCTATACTCGTTTTGCAAGGATAAAGAGACATGGGAGGTACAGAGATGCAGTTTTTTAAGCTGGTAGGGGCATTCGCAGCCGGGAGCGGCGGACAGGGCAGAAAGCGGACGGCGGATGAAAATGTGGATTTACTGGCCGCCAAGAGCGAGGCCTTCAACAAAGGGCTTCGGGGCCGGGCTTTTTTCTATGTGGTCAACGCCTCCGGCGGCACTTTTACGGCAATGGCCGTGCAGAAGGACCCTCGTATGAATATGAATCCTCAGTTTCCTGCGTATACGGAGGCATTGGGCGTAAAGCTGACGGATATCCATGCGGAGGAGGTTTCTCTCCATACTGCTTGTAATTTGCTGCACCGAGCCAGCCGAAATGATTATATTGAAGATGATGACGATGTTTTGAAGACGCTGGATCTGGACTACATGGTAAATCGGCGCTTCAGTGACTTCTGCTTCCGGGAGGATCTCATGGACGAGGCTTGCAGGGACGAGATCTACGCCAAAGCCGGACGGCTCTTTACGAAGGACTGCCTTCTCCCGGAGCTGGACCGCATTTACGCCGGAGGTTCTTTCGGAAAAATCGTTGGTCATCCCGTCCACTACTTGATACAGACTGATGACGCAGGCATCCGCCGGGAGATGATCCAGGCCTTGCTGCCATCGCTCTACGCCAATGGGCGGCTGCAAAACAGGCGGTACAGCTCTGTCCGCTTTCGCGGAGAGGCGTTGCATGGGGAGTCCTCGGCTTACGACCAGTTTTATAAAAGTAACGCCGGTGGCACAGTGATCGTCCAATACAGCGCCGACTACGGCGACATAGACGACGAGGATACGGCTGACGGGATCCGTGATACCATTGAAAAGCTATGCAGCTACATCAAAAAATACCGTCATCAGGTGCTGACCATCCTTTGTCTGCCCTGGGAATGCACGAAGCTGAAAGAGCTTTTTTACGAAAATCTCGGCACGGTCAGTTTTGTGGAGCTGAAGGAAGAATTTCTCGAGGGTGAACAAGCCGGAGATTACTTGAAGCTGTTGGCCCGGGACAATCATGTCCGCACAGATAAAAAGCTGTTTGCTAAGCTGGAGGGAAACCGGGGGTATCTGGCGCCGGAACTGAGGACAATCTTCGATGGTTGGTATAACAACAAGCTGAAAACCACCGTGTATCCCCAGTACAAAGAGATTACCACTGTAAAAACCGAGGTGGAGAAAGCCAAGCCAAAGGGCGACGCCTACAAAGAGCTGATGGAAATGATCGGCCTGACCGAGGCCAAGAAGGTCATTTTGCAGGCGCTGAACTACCACAAGGCGCAGAAGCTTTTTGCGGACAAGGGCATGAAAGTCGATCGCCCTGCCATGCACATGGTGTTCACCGGAAATCCCGGTACGGCCAAAACCACTGTGGCCCGGCTCTTTGCCCGGATCATGCGGGAGAACGGGCTGCTGTCCCGGGGGCATCTGGTGGAAGTAGGACGGGGCGACCTAGTGGGCAAATATGTGGGCTGGACGGCGCAGACCGTGCAGAAAAGGTTTGAGCAGGCGGAGGGCGGCGTACTGTTTATTGACGAGGCCTACTCGCTGGTGGATGCTCGCAGCGGCTCTTATGGGGATGAGGCCATCAACACCATCGTGCAGGAGATGGAGAATTACCGGGACGATATGGTGGTGATCTTCGCCGGGTACCCGGATAGGATGGAGGAATTTTTGCAGAAGAATCCCGGCCTGCGCTCCCGAATCGCCTATCATGTGCCCTTTGCGGATTACAGCGTGGAGGAGCTATGCAGCATTGCGGCGCTGGCCGCCCGAAAGAAGGGCTTGCACCTGGACGATCGGGCGCAGGAAAAACTGGCCTCTGTTTTTGAGACGGCACGGAAGCAGATGGATTTCGGCAATGGCCGCTATGTCCGCAATATCCTCGAAAAAGCAAAAATGGCGCAGGCCACCCGGCTGCTGACTCAGGACTATGAAAGTCTCACGCAAAAGGAGATCACGACCCTATGTGCCGAGGATATTGAAATGCCGGAGATTGCAACCCCAGCAAGGCCGAGGATAGGCTTTTCGGCGTGACTTCCCATGTCCTGTTTTCTGCGCTGATTCTTGATGCGCAAATGCGCTTGCAGGATAGAAGCGATAAGGCAGATCATACCCGGTGGAGCATTTTTGCCTCACCGGGTATTTTACACTATGGTTAGACTGACCAGCTATGGAATCAAAAACAATTTGGATAACGATTCCGGATTGGTCGGCCAAGTAAAAGCATATATGGAGGGGGTCTTCAATATGAAAAAATGGTTTAGACCGGTTAGAGTGGTTAAAAAGTATATTGACATTGTGGTGAATATGGATGATTACAAGGATTACAAGGCGGATACTTCTGTTGCCGTTAACCCATATTTCCCCATGAAAGTTTCTCGGCCTTCTGCGATAAAGGACTGGAAAATTTCGGATGAAGCGTTGTCTTTGTATATTGATTTTTTGAACTGTGTACTGCATATTATCTGGTCTCATGGGTTGAAAATTACGAAACAGTATTGGGCAAAGAAAACTTACACATACAACATTGAAGTAAAGCATTACGGATATATTCATGATAAAAAAGTTAAGTACATTATACTATTTAGAGTAAATAATCATATCAATCCAACACTGAATAGGGGCCCTAAATTCAATGGCGGCAGAGAAATGACTATGCCCGTATTGCAGGATATTCGGGTAGGAAAATTTGAATCGAGCATTTATCCTGATGCAATGTTTTATATAAATAAAATTTGTAAGGGAATCAAGGAGAATGACGAAGCTGCAGAAGCAACGCTGGCGGCGTGGCGGGAGCAGTATTGCGACGCTGACCGCCCCCAAAAGGGGGATGCAGTGGAATAGTCGAGCTCAAAAAAGTGGCCTCTGTTTTTTGGGATGGCACGGAGGCAGGCGGACTTTGGCAATGGCTGCTATGTCCGCAATATCATTGGTTAGTCTGATACCCATAGGAGGCACTTATGAACGACAAGGCCATTCGGAATATTCTGATCGCGTACCTGAAGGCATCCAATCACGAGATCCGCATTTATCAGGAAAAGAGCATAGGCACTTCGATCTGTGATGTAATGGCGGTAACGGACAGGCTGACCGGCTATGAGATCAAAAGCGACTTGGACAACTATTTCAGATTGGCCGGCCAAATAAAAGCATATGACCGGTTCTTTGACGAAAACTATTTGGTGGTCAGCAAAAGCCACTGTCAGTCTGCGCAGTATCATGTGCCGAACCACTGGGGCATCCTGTGCATCGAAAATGACAATATCACTTTGTTTCGGGAAGCACTCGGCAATCAGCAGGTATCCCGGAGAAACCAGCTTACCATACTGTGGAAGCTGGAGCTCAAGAATCTTCTGGTTCGGAATAATATGCCCCTTTATGCGCAAAGGGATCGTAAGTACATATCAGAGCAGTTGGCTTCGACAGTGGAGCCCGGCCTTTTAGGGCGGCAAATTACCCGGGAACTGTTGCAAAGAGATTATTCCGTTTATGACGCGCAGGATCATACGCTCTATTACAATGACGGTGAAGGGTTTCCGGCGGAGGAAATTGTGGATATGCTGTCGGAAAAGAATCTGGAGCAGATGACGCTGGATAAGTGGATTGAGCTCTATCGGCAAGCGGCCGCCGTGCATGAGCACAAGGAACAGCTATACCGAGCGCCAACGGTCGGCAGAACACCGCATGCGATCCCCTACACAGATATTGAGGTTTCCTTGGGCGTTCCCTGGGTCGGCAAACAGATTATTGCGGATTTCATTGCTCATATTCTGGAGAGTGAAACGGATTTTTCCGTTTTTTTGGGATACGAAGAGGTAACCGGAAGCTGGTGCATCTACAATAAGGACTATCTGGCCTCCTTAAACAGCAAAAATGCGATGTTCAAGTACGGACTTGAACGATACAATGCACTGCGCATCATGGAAAATACACTGAACCTGCGGGAGATCAAGCTGCTTGATAACGGAACGGAGTACAACGAACGGGATACCCTTGCTGCCCTGGAAAAGCAGCGCCTGATTAATGAAGAATTCAAGCGGTGGATCTGGCTTGATGAGGACCGCCGTTGGCTGGTGGAAGAAGCCTATAACAACATATTTACCGGCTATGAAGCGCAGAAGTATGATGGAAGCGCACTGCAATTTCCGGATATGTCGCCGGCGTTTACCCTTTATGGCTACCAAAAGGATGCCGTGCAGAAGATCCTTTCCTCGCCGAACACCCTCCTCGCCTTCGATGTAGGGGCAGGCAAGACCTATATCATGATTGCCGCAGCCATGAAAATGCGTTCGGAGGGGATCTCACGGAAGAATCTGTTTGTTGTACCGAATCACATTGTCGGTCAGTGGGAAAAGATATTCACCGACCTGTATCCGAAAGCAAAGGTTCTTGCCGTCGAACCGAAGTCCTTTAAGCCGATGATGCGGCAGAAGGTACTGAAACAGATACGCGACGGCGACTATGATGGGATCATCATGGCATATAGCTGCTTTGAAATGATTCCCCTGTCGGAAGATGTTGTGCTTGACAATATGAAGCAAAAGCTGAACCGCCTGAATGATGTGCTGTTTGATGCGCGCCAGCGGACGGATTTTTCCAATACGATTGACCGGGAAAAGAAGTATATCAAAAAGCTGACCCGGGAGTTTTTGGATAGCATGACGACGCCCCAAACCGGCGATATAACCTTTGACGAATTAGAGATCAACACCTTGTTTGTGGATGAGGCGCACAACTACAAAAATATCCCCATACGGACAAAGCTGAAAAATCTGAATGGTATCAACACCAAGGGTTCATCCAAATGCATGGACCTGCTGCACAAGGTGCGCTATGTTCAGCGCACAAATGGTGGGCGAGGGGTGGTGCTCGCCACAGGCACGCCGCTGTGCAACTCCATTTCCGATGCCTATGCCATGCAGCTTTATCTGCAATATGACGAATTGGAAAAGAGTCATCTAGATGTATTTGATAACTGGGCCAAAACCTTTGCTTTACCCGAGCAGCTCTGCGAGATCGATGTGGATACCTCCAAATTCCGTTTTGTGAGAAGGTTCTCCAAATTTTTTAATCTTCCGGAGCTTTCACGGATGTTCTCGCAAATCGCCATTTTTCATGCGATGGACGACACGGAAGAAATGCCGAAGCTGGAGAGCTATACAGATGTAACCATCAAAAGGTTTCCGGTACTCACTGCCTATATGAATTCCCTATGTGAACGAACCGAGGCAATTCGCGGCAAGGCGGTGGACCGTCGCGTAGACAATATGCTGAAGGTCAGCACGGACGGGCGAAAAGCTGCGCTTGACCTGAGATTGGTGGGAAAAGAGCAGCCGACGGGTGAGAGCTCCAAAATCTGTCAATGCGTGGAGCGTGTGACGGCGCTGTACAACAAGTATCCCCAGATGACGCAGTTGATATTTTGCGACTACGCTACCCCAAAGAGTGATGCATTCAATGTTTACGATGCACTGAAGGAGAAGCTGGTGCAGTGCGGCATTCCGGCTGCGCAGATCGCATTTATCCATCACTACCATACAGAAAGCCGCAAGCTGGAGCTGTTTCGTAAATTCAATGCGGGGGACATACGCATTCTGATTGGTTCGACCTTTAAGCTGGGCATCGGGGCCAATGTGCAGGAGAGGCTGAAAGCCATTCACCATTTGGATGTGCCCTGGCGCCCTGCGGACATGATACAGCGTGAAGGCAGAATCCTGCGCCGGGGCAATCAGAATAAAAATGTGATCATCTACCGTTACATTACCGAAAGCAGCTTTGATTCTTATTCCTGGCAGATTTTAGAAACAAAGCAGCGCTTTATTACACAGTTTCTCACAGGAACCACCTATCAGCGCTCTATTGAGGATTTGGAGAACCAGGTGTTGACCTATGCACAGGTGAAAGCGCTTGCATTGGCTGAGCCGCTGATGAAACAGCTGGCTGAAAAAGAAAACGAGGTCAAGAACCTGAAAATTCTGCTGTCCAGGGAGCGGCAGACTCTTGCAGAGCAGAAAAAGGAGCTTGCGCAAATCGATGAAAAAATCAAAGCAGCCAGGCAGCGCTGGGAAACATCAATAGCCGCAGTAGACGCCCTGAAAAAATATGATGCCGATGCACGCAAGAATGCCTATCAGCGAATCAAGTCACTTCTGACAGATGACTTTCTCACCTCCGGGAGCGCATTGCAAATGCCAATGGTTTTGGGAATGGGCATGGAGCTTCCGGAAAAGCAGGATGAAAAGAAGCCTTATATCCTGCTGAAATACGCGGAACAAAAATACCTTGTTCCCATGGGTGACACACCGGCGGGCAATGCCCGCCGTGTGATCAACGCCTTGAAAGATTTTCAGAAGCTTGCGGATCAGGACAAGGAGCACCTGGACAAGGTGGTTTCCAGAAAAGAGGAGCTTCAGAACCTTGTGCAGTCACCGGGGCATCTCTATTCAGACCGGTTGGCGGCCTGCGAAAAAGAGGCCAGCCGGCTTCGCGAGCAGATCGCCGTGCGTGCGGAGTGCGGAGCCTTCACGGATTAGCGCCATGTGTGCCTGCTTCGGTATTCTGTGGCCTGTTTTTGCCCCACGCCATCTTGTATTATAAGATATACCGTGATAGAATATGGTAAAAGAGGAAGTGATCCCATGCCTGTGAAACAGCCGAAAAAGCTGCTGATTATGAATATCCTGGACATCCTGCGGAAGTACTCCGACGAGGAGCACCGTCTAAGTCAGAAGGACATCGCCGAGATTCTGAAAACCGAATACGATATGACCGCTGACCGCAAGGCTATCCGGCGGAACATTCTGAACCTCATGGACTGCGGCTACAACATCGAGTACAGCGAGTCTATCCGCATGGTGCCGAACCCCAAGACCGGCGTGCCGGAGGAGAGCTACCTGTGGTCAGACTTCTATCTGGAGCGGGACTTCACCGATGGCGAACTGCGGCTGCTCATTGACAGTCTGCTGTTCTCCAAGCATATCCCTTACAGCCAGTGCAAGGAGCTGGTGAACAAGCTGGAGGGCCTGTCCAATGTGTATTTCCGCAGCCGGGTGAAGCACATTGCCCGCCTGCCGGAGGACAAGACCGACAACAAGCAGCTCTTTCTCACCATCGAGCTGCTGGACGAGGCCATCAGCCGGGGGCGGAAGGTCAGCTTCAAGTATCTGGAGTACGGCACGGACAAGCGGCAGCATAGCAAGATCCGCCCCGACGGCACGGAGCGGGTGTACATTATCTCCCCCTACCAGATGGCGGCCAAAGAGGGAAAATATTACCTGATCTGCAACTATGACAAGTACGACGACATCTCCAACTACCGGCTGGACCGCATCACGGAGCTGAAGATTTTGGACGAGCCTGCCAAGCCCTTCGAGCATCTGAAGTGGGCCAATGGCCGTACGCTGGATCTGGCCACTTATATGAAGGAGCACCCCTATATGTATGCCAGCGACAATGTCCGGGCGGTGTTTCGGGTGGCCAAGGCCATGGTCAGCGATGTCATCGACCTGTTTGGCACAGAGGTGACCTTCTCCGACGAGGACAACACCGGCGTTACCGTGACGGCCTTTACCAATGAGATGGCCATGGAGCAGTTTGCCCTGAATTTCGCCCCGGATGTGACAGTGCTGGAGCCCCAGCGCCTGCGGGAAAAGGTCAAGAGCGCTTTGGAGAAGGTGCTGGAGAAATATAAGTAAAGGGGATAACATCATGAATCAGCCTGCCAACAATAAAAAACTACTGGATTTTCTGCTGTATAGCTACTTTGGATGCAGCAGTGAGGATTCCGAGCAAACAGTGAAGAAAAAATGTGCGTACCGCGCGTATTTAGACTTGGCTCGAACGGTCAAATATACCTATTCTTCAAAAAAACTTGAAAAAACAAAATCCGATGCGGATGCCAAAGAGTTTATTGATGTTCGAAGCGATCGAATTAAAAACATCTGCTCAAGCCTAATCGAATCCATCGAAAACTATCCGAATTATCCCGGCGATTTCGAAACATGGCATGATGGCCAGTGTGTGCAAATCATTCGTCAAATGAATACGCCTTATGGTGATGGCAGGAAAAATTTTCTCAACGCCGATTTTACATACGGGCAAGCACAAAAATGGGTAAATATGATGCTGAAATACCTATGGCTACTTGATATGCTGCCGCACGGCCTTTCTGATGGGGCAAAGCTGCATGTACCGATCGATAGCTATATTCTTGCAGCTCTGCAAGAAACGCAACGGTTCAAGACGAAGGGAAACAAGATCACCGGTTCCGGCGAATCCTACTATTATAACGGCGAAGCATGGAGCGCCATATCTGATCCTAAAAACTATAAAAGGCTGCAAGACAGAATCAGGGACATCGCAAAAGAAAGGGGATTTTTCCCTATTCAGTGGGAGGCCTCTGCGTGGATGAATGTGGCTATAAACAGAAACGGCAAATAAATGGACACAATAGGGCACAGGGAATCCATTTCCCTGTGCCCTATTTTTACCCCACCCGCCGTGCTACACTATCCCCCGAAAGGAGTGGATGTGCATGAATAAAACCCCCAGCGCCTGGATGCTGCGGCAGGACGGCACGGCGTTCCCCTGTCAATGGCACTACTACGGAAACGCCGACCCGGCGGAGGTGGAGGAGACCCTCTACGCCGCCGAATGGCTGTATGATGTTACCCAAAGCGAGGAAACCCAGCGGCGGTGCCTGGACCTGATCGCCGCCTACGGTGTGGCGCTGCGGCCCAACCGCAATCTGGTGCGGAACCTGCTGCTGGCTATCCGGGAGCGGCCCTATGTTTTCCTCAGCTGTGCTTTTGTGGAGCGGCACGCCGGGGAGCTTTTCTATGTGGACCCGGCCCGGCTGCCGGAGCTGAACGCCGCCGTAAACCGGGCGCTGAACAGCGAATTTCTGCGGGTGCGTCTGGGCGGACTATATGACACCGTACCCGGCAGCCGGGATCTCTATTTTCGGGTGTCCGGGGCGAATTTTGATTGGCTGCCGCAGATCCGGGCGTTTGCCGAGGCCCATGCCGCCGAAGTCGACACCGTCACCGTGCTGTGGGATCAGGAGAGCTCCGGACACAGCGAATATCTAACAGATGAGGCCGGACATGCTTTGGACCATGTTCCCCTAAAGGAGGTAGTACAATGACCATTTTTGAAGAAATTTTGGGCCTGCTGTCCGGCTCACCGGAGCTGCACGCCTACCTGCTGGCCCGCCCGGAACAGCTCCAAACCACCGACTATGCCCATATCATCACCGGTGCGCCCATTGCGCACACGGAAAAGGGACGGCTTTTAGAGCGTCTGTCCGAGCATATGACACACAGCGAAGACGCCGGTCTGATTCGGGATTACAGCGCCTGTTTGCACATGGCGCTGCAGGCGCTGGAAAGCAAGGATGCTGCGTTTTCGGCGGAGCTTTGGAAGGACGGCGAACAGCTTGACGGCCCCTACATCGCCTTATCTGTAGAGGAAGTTCAGCGTGCCATTCCCAAATACTGGGAAAATGGCGATAAGGCCATAGCATACTGGCGTATAGAGCAGTATCGCCAGGGCGGTGCATCGGATCCTGATGGGTTCGCACGCCCCGAATACACCTTTGCCGCCGATCCGAATGGAGAAGTACAGTATTTTATGCACGATCCCGAAAAACGCCGGGGTGTGTGGGCAGAGGGTGCTTTTGGGGGAGATGCGCTCCATTTGAATCTGCCGGTACCGTATCGCCCCGGAGACATTCTGGAAGTCGGCTGCGCCCCCTATGTTTCGAAGCCGGATTACTGCATTCTGACCGAGGTGGGCGAAGATTGCTGCGACGTGCAATGTCTGTATCCCTGCGAGGATGGGTGCATCGAATTTGGCGCACTCAAGCACGGGCGTTATTTCTTCAGCTGTTATTACGCATCGCGGTATATTTCGCTGCTGTATGGAACCAGGGTTTACGCGGGCGAGCTGCCCAGAGAATGCGAATTTATGGAGCGTCTGTCCGAAAAGCTTCATAAGGAACCGGAGTTTGGAAAGACCCTCTGGCAAGTCTGGAATTATCTGGATTTCTGTCTGCCTGATGAATAACAGCATACGGCGGCAGGTGCAATCACCTGCCGCCGCTGCTTATTTCTCCATCCACTTTTTGATGGTCTTGTTGGTATTGTGCCGCTGCACAGCGCCCACTGCCGCCGCAATGTTGGCATCCCGCCGGGCCTTCTCCGCAATGGAGTTCTGCCGGTCCAGCAGGTCATTCTGCTCCATGGCCAGGGCGTTGGCCTGCTGCTGTTCCTGCAGGCGCATTTCCTCCAGCGCCCGCTGCTGGCTCTTGTCGAAGTATTCAGTCGCCTGCCGCACATCGTAGTCCGAGGTGGAGATCATGTCATAGATGTACTGCAAGGCGTCCACCCGCCGGTACTGGGCCGGGACGATGCGGGTCTCCCCGTAGAGCGCCGCCAGTTCTTTTTTTGCCTGGGACAGCTCCTGTTCCTCTTTCCTGATTTGCGCCTGATGCTCTGTCTCCCATGCGCTGCGGGCGGCCTGATACCGGGGCAGGAGCACAGAGTCATATTCCTCCTTCGCCTTGGTGTATGCCTCGTCAAACTCCTGCTGCTGCCGGTTTGTGGCCATACGGGCGGCCGTGCACTGCTGTTGGTATTCGGCGGAATTGCGGATTCTCTCAATGGTTGCCGCCTTTTGCTTGCGATAAAGAGCGAAGTAATACACAGGCACCCAGACAAACAGCGTCAGTGCAAACATCCAGACGAGAAAAGCACTGTTGCTGAAGGTGGAGAGGGCCAGCGTGATCCCGGCAGGCCCCAGCATCAGCAGCCAGTTGACCTTGCAGCCGTGCCGGATAGGTGGCTCGGTGTAATGGGCCTCCTGCCGCACCGGCGGCTGGGGCTCCGGTTCGGCGTAGGTCTCCGCCCGCTCCTCCGGCAGAAACTGCTCCAGCACCTGGATCTGCGTTTCCAGCTCCAGCGCCTGCTTGACGACTTCCACTTGCTTTTCGTGTTCCATAGTGTTTTCTCCTTTTCTTTTGGTATGGACAGGATAGTGCACTCTGTGCGCCTTTTTCGCCCTACGGCCAGTACCGCCGAAGCAGACGCTCCATATTTTCCCGCCCCACCGGGTTCATTGTGTGAATGCGGACAGGCAGAAATTGCCTGGTTTCTGCCAGCCAGTCCAAAAGTTTGATTCCATCGCCGCCATCGCAGGCGTAGTCGCCCAGATCGTGGTCGCAATCCACCAGCGTGATGGGTTCGATCGCACGGTGGATCAGGCGTTTTGCCTCGTTGACACTCCGGCACCATACAAAGCCCTCCGGCGCCGGGCGCATGTCATCCAGCCAGATTTTCATGGCTCCTCCCGGGACGATTCATTTTTAGGAAGAATACCAATATC
>ERZ773264.2584-NODE-2584-length-16861-cov-2.925860_pt1 | contig 16861 bp, 14 predicted proteins | sample MGYA00511910_ERZ773264 | MGnify/ENA primary metagenome ERZ773264 (study PRJEB29015, sample SAMEA2737739) | human gut metagenome | biome: human gut; feature: human-associated habitat; material: faeces | place: China | collected 2012 ... | reverse complement strand
GCGTACAGGAGGCTCATACTCTGGGTATTCCGTTAATCGGTATCGCTGATACAAACTGTGATCCGGAAGAGCTTGACTACGTAATCCCGGGTAACGACGATGCAATCAGAGCCGTTAAATTAATCGTGGCTAAGATGGCAGATGCAGTAATCGAGGCAAACCAGGGTGAGGCTCAGGCTGACTTTGCTGAGGCAGAGGAGACCACCGAGGCTTAATCGAGAAATAAGGTGCTTCGACCTGCAGCTTATGCGGCAGGTTGGAGCATTTTTGTTTCATGGAAAAATTTCCGTTCCCTAAGAACCTTTGTTTTTATGGAACAGCTGAATTTCTTTAAGAAAAAGAAAATAAAAAACAAAATATAAAATGGAGGGAATTAACAATGGCAGTTACCGCAGCAATGGTAAAAGAGTTAAGAGAAACAACCGGTGCCGGAATGATGGACTGCAAGAAGGCTCTTGCAGCTACTGACGGTGATATGGAAAAGGCTGTAGAGTTCTTAAGAGAAAAAGGACTTGCAGGTGCAGCTAAGAAGGCTGGACGTATTGCAGCTGAGGGTATCGTTGATACTGCAATGTCCGCTGATGAGAAGACTGCTGTAGTAGTAGAAGTAAATGCTGAAACAGACTTCGTTGCTAAGAACGCTAAGTTCCAGGCATACGTTGCTCAGGTAGCAGCTCAGGCTCTTACAACAACAGCGACAGATATGGACGCATTTATGGACGAGAAGTGGACAGCAGATGAGAGCCTTACTGTTAAGGAAGCTCTTTCTTCTGAAATCTCCATCATCGGTGAGAACATGAGCATCCGTCGTTTCAAACAGGTTACAGAGGAGAACGGTTTCGTTTCTTCCTATATTCATGCAGGCGGCAGAATCGGTGTTCTTCTTGACGTTCAGACAGATGTTGTAAACGACGCTGTAAAAGAGATGGCAAAGAACGTTTGTATGCAGGTCGCAGCTCTTAACCCGAAGTACACAAACCGCAACGAAGTAAGCGCAGATTACATCGAGCATGAGAAATCCATCCTTATGGCTCAGATCCAGAATGATCCGAAGGAAGCTTCCAAGCCGGAGAAGGTTATCCAGGGTATGATCCAGGGTCGTATCAACAAAGAGATGAAAGAGATCTGTCTCTTAGACCAGGTTTACGTAAAAGCAGAGGACGGCAAGCAGTCCGTAGCTCAGTATGTAGCACAGGTTGCTAAAGAGAACAGCGCTAACATCGAAGTTAAGAGCTTCGTTCGTTTCGAGACTGGTGAAGGTCTTGAGAAGAAAAACGAGGACTTCGCAGCTGAGGTTGCTGCTCAGATGGGTAAATAATTCATAAAGCGAAAATGCAGCTTATATCGAATCATTCATATAAGCTGTTAAAAACAGCCGGAATCCAGTATTTCTGTGGGTTCCGGCTATTTTAATTTGTGTGAGCTCTTGCAATTTTCCTGAATATTCGATATAATAATACAGCACTTTAAAGTTTAATGCTTTAAATTGAAAAATGAGTTTCAGGGGAGAGAAAATTGTTATGAGTGAAGAAAAGAAACTGAATATGCCTCAGTCGCTTCTGCTCCTGCTTCTGATCATCGGATCAGTCGCAGTCTGCATCCGGCTGAAGACGGGAGGACCGATGATCGGACTGTTTTTCAGCTGGATCATCATCTATCTGTTTTGTAAATGGTTAAAGATCAAATATGACCATGTTGTGAGTGGTGCCTACGACGCGATCCGTGTGGTCGTTCCGACACTATGTCTGCTTATGGCGATCGGCGTCATGATCGGTACCTGGCTCCAGAGCGGTACGATCGCCACGATCATCGCAGGCGGTCTGAAACTGATCGATCCAACCTGGCTCCTGCCGTTGACACTTGTATTCTGCGCCGTTTTAAGCCTTGTGACCGGAACATCCTACGGCTCGGTCGGAAGTGCCGGTGTCGCGATGATGGCGATTGGAAATGCGATGGGAATCAATCCTGGAATGGTGGCAGGCGCAGTCATCTGCGGTGCCATGTTCGGGGATAAGTTAAGCCCGCTCTCCGATACGACGAATCTTGCCCCGGCTGTTGCGGGCGCGAAACTCAACGATCACGTGCGGTCCATGTTATGGACAACGCTGCCGACCTTTGTGATCAGCCTGGTCCTGTTTGTCATTCTCGGGATCAGTCAGACCTCCGGTGGTTATGAAGAGGGAAACCTTCTTGTCTACACGGAGGCACTTCAGGGAGAATTTAAACTTGGTCTTGTGACATTGATCCCGGCGGCGGTTATCATTGTCCTGCTCTTATGTAAAGTCAACGCGATCGTATCCCTGGGACTGTCCTCGGTGTGCGCCGGTGCGGTTGCGTTCTTCTGCCAGGGCGCGACGCTCCAGAGCATCATCCGTGTTGCTTACAACGGCTATACGACCCAGATTGAGGAGGCTGTTCTGAAAACGATCTTAAACCGTGGCGGTATGAGCAGCATGCTGCAGTATGTGGCGATCATCTGTTTCGCGGTCGGAATGGGCGGCATGCTGGACAGGCTGGGTGTTCTTGACAACATCCTGCGCGCGATCACCGGACGGATTAACAGCGATGGCGGCCTGATCTTCGCGACGCTCCTCGTCGGTTATATCACAAGCCTGATCAGCTGTTCCCAGCCGATGTCCCATGTCCTGACCGGAAACATGATGAAACCGTTGTTTAAGGAGAGAAAGATTGCCCCGGAGATTTTATCGAGAAGCCTGGAGGATGCGGGAACGCTCTCTGGACCGATGATCCCGTGGCATGGGTACTGCGTATACATGGCGGGAACGCTCGGCGTCGCATGGTCTGCGTTCTTCCCATATCTGTTCCTGTTATATCTGACTCCGTTTTTCAGCATCTTTTACGGCTTTACCGGAATCTCGATCCGGCATGTGGAGGATGAAAACGAACAGAAGCAGGGATGAAGCGCGGAAGGGAAAAAGGAGAGAAAATCATGATGGAGACAAAACTTGTACTTCTCGGTACCGGAACGCCGAACGCGTGCCCGGATGCCAGCGGTCCGTCCTCTGCGGTCGTTGTTGGCGACCGGGCGTACCTCGTTGATTTCGGTCCGGGGGTCGTCCGCCAGGCGGCGAAGGCATACCAGAACGGGATCGACGCGCTTCGCCCGGACAGGCTGGTGACCGCGTTCTGCACACACCTGCACACGGATCACACGGCAGGATACCCGGACCTGATCTTTACCCCATGGGTCCTGGAGCGGAAAGAACCACTCCGGGTATTTGGACCGAAAGGGATCCGGGATATGACAGAGCATTTGCTAAAGGCCTACAAGGTGGATATTGATTTCCGGATCAACGGTTTTGAAAAGGCAAATGAAGTGGGATACCGGGTGGAAACACAGGAAATAAATTCCGGAGTTATCTACCGGGATGACCGTGTGACGGTCGAAGCCTTCCCGGTGAGCCATGGGACGCTTGAGAGCTATGGCTTCAAATTTACGACGCCGGACCGGGTGATCGTGATCAGTGGGGATACCGCGCCGCTTGAGATCGTTGCGGAAAAGGCAAAGGGCTGTGATATTCTTCTCCATGAAGTAGAATACACGGCAGGTCTTGCCGCGAGGGAACCGAAGTGGCAGAAATACCATCGGGAGGTTCACACCCTGAGTGTGGATCTTGCAGAGATCGCGAAGAAGGCAGGACCAAAGCTTCTCGTCACATACCACCGGATCTATCACATGGAGATCCAGGACAACACGGTGGATGTGGGAGCCGAGATGGCGAGAAGAAACGAGGCGATCCTTGAGGAGATACGGAATGCCGGTTACGAAGGTCCTGTGGTGAATGGAATGGACCTGGATGTCTTTTAGAAAACAGGCACTGACGTGCCAAAGATGCGCACTCTTTTTCGTTACAGCCCAATGTCTTAAAAACACCTGACCGCAGCATTGCCAGAAACAGTAGTAAGCAGTATAATGATATTTAATAAAAAACGAAGAGGACAGGCAAAACCACAGTTCAGGCTGGACCAGGACGGGAAAGGGCGCGCAAACCTACCGGAGGGCTGGCTTGACGATTATATGCTTCCACAGTATAATTATACGTAACAGCGTTGCCGCCGGGAGGCGGCGTGCCCGTTTAGTATCTGAAAGAGAGGAACCTGATATGCCGGATCTCTATTTTTTCTTTGACGGTTATCAATTGTTTTGTCCTTGGGTTCATGTGTATGATCGTCAATTTTAGTGAAGCGCTGTTTCCGAGACAGAGAAGGACTTTTCTGCTGACCTTCATCCTGATCGACGTGATCTCAGTCCTTGAGCTGGTTACCGTGATCGTGGATGGGACTCCGGTAAGACTCCGCCCGGTCAATATCATGGCAAAGTACCCTGATCTCAGTGCTCTATTACATCTACTGCAATGAAATGTGGAACCAGCTGGATGGATTGACGGGACTCTTAAGCCAGAAGAGCTATCTGAACCGGACACTGAACCTCCAGCCGGAGGATAAGATGCTGATCGTCCTCGACCTCGACAATTTTAAGTACATCAACGATACATACGGTCATCAGGCGGGGGACCAGTGCCTGAAGGTGATCGCGGAATGTCTGAAAAAGGCGTATTCCCGCTATGGAAACTGTTACCGGATCGGCGGAGATGAGTTCTGCGTCCTGTTCAGGAAACCGGAGAAGGAAAAATACTGCAGGGAGAAATTTTACTGGATCATAGAAAAACAGAAAAAATCGCTGCATATGCTCCCAGGTGCCTCATATGGCAGTGCCCTGATCGAGGAGCAGGAGAGCATTTCCGACACAAAAGCGCGCGCGGACGCGAATATGTATGCGAATAAAAAAGCACGGAAACAGGCAAGGTGACCGGGGCGGATGAAAAGGATGGAATACATGCAGGACCTTGTTGCGTTGAATAGAAAGAAAAGGACAGGAGGGGGCAGGCGCTCTGTAATCTTTGGAGCCGTTATGCTCCTTCTCTGCACTCCGGGTCTGGCAGGCTGTCAGAATGGGGAAACGGCGGTTTCCGAAAAGGAGCGATCAAGGCGGGCATGAACGGTCATATCGCAAAACTGACCGATGAGGCGGTCATCCGGAAGCATCTGGAACAGATCTTTTAAAAGATAGGAGCAGGAAATGGACTTATACAGAATTATCCTTGTGGATGACGAGGAGGAAGTGCGTAAGAGCATTATCCGCAAGATCGACTGGCAGGCGGTTGGATTTACCGTTGTCGGGGACGCGGAGAATGGGGAGGACGCGTTGGAGAAGATCGAAGCCTTAGAGCCGGACGTGGTCCTCACGGATATCCGGATGCCATACATGGACGGGCTGACGCTTGCGGAGAAGATCCGCCAGAGGTATCCATCGATGAAGATCGTCATTTTTTCCGGATATGATGATTTCGATTATGCGAAGCGCGCGATCAAGCTGAATGTGACGGAGTATATTTTAAAGCCCGTGAATGTGGAGGAGCTGACGGCGATCCTGAGGAGGATCCAGGAGAGCCTCGACGAGGAGATCGAGCAGAAGCGCGATGTGAGCCTTCTGCGGGAAAACTACAGACGCAGCCTGCCGATCCTGCGCGAGCAGTTCCTAAAGGATCTTGTGAGCCACCAGATGGACGGGAAAACGGTCAATGACCGCCTGGAACAGTACGATATCCCACTTGCGGGAGCGAAAAAGTGGATCTCCATTGCGGTGAAAGCGGAAATTTCCGAAGTGTCAGGGGAGCTGATCCTTCCGCTCCACGAGGAGCGGGAGCTGATCCCGATCTCTGTGATGCAGATCCTTGAGGAGAACCTGAAACCGTACTGCAGATTCTCCCTGTTCTCGTTCTCCGGGGCGGCCGACGCGGAGATCGCCGGGATCGTGGCGATCGATGAGAACAACTCACAGACCAGCATGATCGACATCTTAAGCGATATCTGCAAGGAGATCCGGAAGATCTTGATGATCCCGGTAACGATCGGGATCGGGCACAGCCGGACGGAGCTTGGACTGATCTGTGAGTCCTTCCGGTCAGCGCTCGATGCCCTGGGCTACCGCGCAATTGTCGGGTGCGGCAGTACGATCTACATCAACGATGTGGAGCCGGTGAACACCGGAAAGCTCCAGTTTACCGCGGAGGACGAGTCAGCCCTCATCCAGGCAGTAAAATTCGGCCCGGAGGAGAAGATAAGGTCCGTGGTCTCCGGGATCATCGGAAGGATGTCTGACGCGAAGGTCCATGCGCGGCAGTACCAGACCTACATGTTCAGCGTCGCGAACTGTCTGGTCCAGCTCATCCAGCAGTACGACCTGGAGATGGGAGTGCTTTTTGGGGATGCCGGGATGGGAACGGACCCGTTTATGATGATCCGGCAGGTGATGAACCGGGAGAAGTTCTCAAAATGGCTTCTTGAGGCGGCACTCAGGATCAACGGGGCGATGGACCAGGAGCGTGACAATACGACGCGCCAGAGCATGGAGCGCGCGAAGCGGTATATCATGGAGAATTACCAGGATCCGGACTTGTCTGTGGAGCAGGTCTGCCGGACGCTGCACATGAGTCCCGCCTATTTTTCGACGATGTTCAAAAAAGCGACGGGGCAGACCTATATCGGTTACCTGACGGATGTGCGTCTCAATAAGGCTGTGGAGCTGTTGAATAAGACGGATGACAAGACCTATGTGATCGCGGCAAAGGTCGGCTACCAGGAACAGAATTATTTCAGCTACGTATTTAAGAAAAAATTCGGCGTTTCACCGACGAAATTCAGAGGAAGCCGGTCGTAGGGCCGGCGGGGGAGAGAGGTATGAAACCGGAAAATGAGAGCAGCTTATTCAAACGGACCAGCATCCGCTATATGATCTTCGTCTACTTTACGGTGACAGCCCTGGCGGCGAGCATCTTTATCGGTCTCTCCCTGTACAGCCGGATGTCAAAGCAGATGTCGGATACGATGCAGGAGGAGAACCAGATCCTGATCGACCAGCTGAACCGGTCTGTGGATGTGTGGCTCCGCGGAATCATGAAGCTTTCGGACACCACATACTACGGGATCGTAAAAAACGCGGATCTGAGGAATGAGAGTGTCAACAAAGAGATGACGCTTCTCTACGACAACAACAAGGATAATGTCGAGAATATCGCCCTGTTTTCCAGAGACGGAGAGCTTTTGGAGGCCGTTCCCGCCACGAGACTCAAGACGGGGGCAGATCCGGCAGCGGAACCGTGGTTTGAGGCGGCACTGAAAAAGACGGAGAATCTTCACTTCTCAGTCCCGCATGTCCAGCGGGTGTTCGACGCGGGGGAGAACCAGTACCGTTGGGTGATCTCGGCGGCGCGCGCGGTGGAGATCACGGAGGGCTCGTCCACGGAGCAGGGCGTTCTCCTCATCGACATCCGCTATGACAGCCTGGAACAGCTGTTTGACGGGATCACCCTGGGAAACGGCGGCTATGTCTATCTTCTCGGCGCGGATGGGGAGCTGATCTACCATCCGCAGTCCCAGCTGATCTACTCCGGGCTCGAGGATGAGAACCTTGAGGCGGCAGCGGAATACAGGGACGGGATCCATCAGGAGGAATATAAAGGAAAGGGGCGTGCCGTGACGGTCAAGACGGTCGGCTATACCGGCTGGAAGATCGTCGGGGCGGCGGCACTCGGCGGCGCATCCTTAAACGCGTTGAAGACAAGGATCCTGATCGTGTTTATTGTTGCCTTTGTCGTATTCATCCTCGCGGTCATCAATGCTTACATTTCTACGAGGATTACGACGCCGATCGAAAAACTGGAGCGTTCTGTGAACGGGATTGAGGCGGGCAATCTGGAAACGGAAGTCTATGTGGGCGGTTCCTATGAGATCCGTCACCTCGGCACCTCCATCCGGAACATGACGACCCAGATCCGGCATCTGATGGATGACATCGTGGCGGAGCATGAATCCAAGCGGAAAAATGAATTTGATGTCTTACAGTCGCAGATCAACCCGCATTTCCTTTACAACACCCTCGATATCATCGTCTGGATGATCGAGAATGAGAAACAGGCGGACGCGGTGAAGGTCGTGACGGCGCTCGCCAGATTCTTCCGGATCAGCTTAAGCCGTGGGAAGAGCATTATTCCCGTTCGGGATGAGCTGGAACATGTGAGAAACTATCTGATGATCCAGCACATGCGGTTTAAGAACCGTTTTACTTATGAGATCGAGGCGGATGAGGATGTCATGGAGCTCGCGAGCGTGAAGCTGATCCTCCAGCCGCTCGTCGAGAATGCGGTCTATCACGGAATGGAGTTTATGGACGGCGATGGGGAGATCCGGATCCGGGTGTACCGGGATGGGGAGGATCTTTATATGAAGGTCTCCGACAACGGACTCGGGATGACGAAGGAGCAGGTGGAAGGCATGTTCACGGATAAGCCGCATGTGAAGTCGGGAAGTGGCTCCGGGATTGGGGTGCGGAACGTCAATGAGCGGATCCGGCTGTATTTTGGACAGGAATACGGTCTGTCCATCGAATCCGAGCTCGATGAGGGGACGGTCGTGACGATCCACATGCGGGCGGTGTCTTACGCTGAGACTGCAGAGGGGGAAAAGATCCATGTCAAATAGAGAAAAAATCAGCTGGTGTGCCGGCGTCCTTCTCCTTGTGATGCTCTATCTGCTGTCGTCCACGGATCTGATCATCAAGGAAAAAAAGAGGGAGATCTGCCGGATCTCCGTCATCATAGACAACGTGAATGACAACTATTATGGGAGCTTCCGCGCGGGCATGGATATGGCGGAGAAGAAGTATCAGGCGGATGTCAATTTCATCACGCTGTACGCGGAAAACGATGAGGAACAGCAGGAAGAACTGATCGTCCGTGAAATAAAGGACGGAGCGAATGCGATCATCCTTGCACCGGTCCGCGAGGATCTCGCGGTCATGAAGCTCGATGAGATCTCGCCAGGCTGCCCGGTGATCTTTCTTGGTCCCACGGCGATCAACAGCTCGGTGGCGTGCTCCATCTCTGTGGACCGCTACGAGATGGGACGGACGCTTGGGGAGAAGATTGCGGAGAGCGAGGATCCGGCTGTGCCGGTATGCCTGTTCTCCGAGGGAATGGAGTACACGGGGAACCTTGACGCGTATGACGGGATCCGCTCTGTGCTGGACCCCGCCGGTTTTACCGTACGTCTGATCGAGAAAAAGTCAGAGGACACATACCGCAAGGCTATCGAGGAAACGGTATATCCGGAGAGCGGTGATTTTATGGCGGTCGGCATGGATGTTGGTGCCTTATCCGAACTTGCGGATATCCTGGAGGGCAGCAGTGTGTACCGGGAACATGTGACGGCTCTTTACGGGATCGGGAGTACGACGGCGCTCTTAAACCAGCTCGACCGGGGGATCGTCAAGGGTCTGATGGCATGGAACCGGTTCGACGAGGGGTATTTAAGTGTTGAAAAGGCGGTTCAGGCAGCTGGGGGAGAGTGGAAGGAAAAACGGATCACATTGACACCGGAGTATATCGACGGGGAGATCTTAAGGAGTGGGATCTTCGAAAAGATGCTATATCCGATGGAATAGGGGGAGGCAGGTATGAAAAAGGGAAATGTTCTGATCCTTGCCATTGCGGCGACGGCGCTTCTCGGGGGAAGCGCCTGGCTGTACGCGAAAAAGACCGGAGGGCATGAGGAAAAAAAGACGTCCCTGCGGATCGGTGTCCTGTTATACCGCGGGGATGACACGTTCATCGGCACTCTCCGGAATTCCATGGAGCAGGCGGCGAAGGAATATGAAAAGGAGACCGGGGTCCGCGTGACGCTGGATGTCCGGGACGCGAAGAGAAATCAGCTCACGCAGAACAGCCAGGCGGAGCGTATGATCGATCTTGGCTGCGACGTGCTCTGCGTCAATATGGTGGACCGTTCCGCCGCGTCCGGCGTGATCGATCAGGCCATGGAGTCGGATATTCCCATTGTCTTTTTCAACCGGGAGCCGGTCGCGGAGGACATGAACCGCTGGGAGAAACTGTACTATGTGGGAGCGGACGCAAAGGAGTCCGCGGTTCTGGAGGGGCAGATCCTCGTGGACGCCTACCGGAAGAATCCGTCCACCCTTGACCGGAACGGGGACGGGGTTGTTTCGTATGTCCTCCTTGAGGGGGAGACGAACCACCAGGATTCCCTGATCCGCACGGAGTGGTCCATCGAGACCCTGAAGGATGGCGGCGTTCCGATCGAGAAGATCACAGGCGGGATCGCGAACTGGGAGAGAAACCAGGCCTCGGCCCTCATGGAACAGTGGCTTTCGGATTATGGGAACAAAATCGAGCTTGTGCTTTGCAACAATGATGACATGGCAATCGGTGCGATCGATGCCATCGAGCGGGCAGGGATCGTTGCCGGGACGATCAAGCTTGTCGGGATCGACGGGACACCGGCCGGTCAGGAGGCGTTCCGCGAGGGAAAGCTCTTCGGGACGGTTGAGTCCAGCAAGGATATCTACGCGAAGAGGATCTTCGATACGGCAGAGGAGCTCGCAATGGGAAAAGAGGTGACCCAGGAAAAATATTTCTGGTGTCCCCAGCATATCATCGCTAACTGACATCATTTTTTACAGGCATGTGTGAGGCGGCACATGCCTGTACTGTTATATTTAAGCTGATTTCTGCCATGATATGACAAAAAATTGTGGTTTTTTTACAGGAATCAAAGAATTTTAATAATTTATCATAAAAAATAGTATGGAAAAATGCACAAAGGCAGGCTATAATGAATTCATCGTTAAGGAAAAATGCCTAAACGGTCAAAATTATTTTTTGAATGGGAGGATTCAAAACATGAGAATGACAAAGAAAGTAACAGCAATGGCACTGGCTTCCATGATGGCCCTGTCTTTAGCAGGATGCGGAGGAAGCTCTTCCACAACAGCAACAACAGCAGCAGCTACTGAGGCAGCAAAAGAGACAACAGCAGCAGCTACCGAGGCAGCAAAAGAAGCTGCAACAACAGCTGCAGCCGCAGCAGCAACCACAGATGTAGCAGACAAGAAAGTCGGCATCAGCATCTACAAGTTCGATGATAACTTCATGACTCTTTACAGAACAGAGTTAGTTCGCTACTTAACAGAAGACCTTGGATTCAAGGCTGAGAACGTAGTCGTTCAGGATGGTAAGGGCGATCAGGCAGAGCAGACAAACCAGATCCAGAACTTCATCACTCAGAAATATGACGTTCTGATCTTAAACCTTGTACAGGCTTCTTCCGCACCGGAGATCACAGATATGTGTAAAGAAGCTGGTATCCCGGTTGTTTACATCAACCGTGAGCCGGACGCAGCAGAAGAAGAGAGATGGGAATCTGAAGGTCTTAACGCTACATACGTAGGATGTGACGCAAGACAGTCCGGTACATACCAGGGCGAAGAGATCCTTGAGACTGCAAACAAGGGCGATATCAACGGCGACGGCAAAGTTTCCTACATCATGATCCAGGGTGACCCGGAGAACGTAGATGCTCAGTACAGAACAGAGTTCTCTGTTAAGGCTCTTACAGACGCAGGAATGGAAGTTGAGGAGCTCTTAAAACAGCGTGGTGACTGGGATCAGGCTAAGGCTCAGCAGATCGCACAGGACGCTTTAAACCAGTACGGCGACAAGATCGAAGTAATCTTCTGCAACAACGATGCAATGGCACTTGGTGCATTACAGGCAATCGAAGCAGCAGGACGTAAAGTTAACGAGGATATCTACCTTGTAGGCGTTGACGCTCTGACAGAGGCTGTTCAGAACGTAATCGACGGCAAGCAGACAGGTACTGTATTCAACAACCACTTCGCACAGGCTCAGGCAGCAAGCGATATCGCTGTTAAGTTCTTAAGCGGTGAGAAGGTTGACGCAGTCAACATGGTTAACTACGAGAAGGTTACTCAGGATAACGCTCAGGAAATCCTTGATATGTTAAAGTAATTGATACTGTAACAAATGAGAACCGGGTGTGTTGTCTAACACATCCGGTTCGTTGATTAAAATATGCCACCCGGAAATGCGGGGGAGTGTAACTGAAAGGAGTTTTGGGATGGCAGAACAGTACAGACTCGAAATGAGAGGAGTCAAAAAAACTTTCCCGGGCGTAAAAGCGCTTGACGGAGTTAACTTACGGGTTCGCCCCGGAACGGTCCACGCACTGATGGGAGAGAACGGTGCCGGAAAATCGACACTGATGAAATGTCTTTTCGGAATCTATAAAATGGATGAAGGCGAGGTCTATATCGACGGCGTCAAGACGGAGATCGCAAACCCGGATGACGCGCTGAAAAAAGGACTTGCCATGGTTCATCAGGAGCTTCAGCCAATTCCGGAGCGCTCCATCGCTGAGAATATGTATCTTGGACGTTATCCGATGAAAAACTACGGACCGGTCAAGGTCGTTGATCATGCGACGATGAACAAAGAAGCTGAGAAATGGCTTCGGGATGTCAAGATGGATTTTGACCCGAAAGCAAAACTCGGCACCTTATCAATCGGACAGATGCAGTCAGTAGAGATCGCAAAAGCGGTCAGCCAGAGTGCAAACCTTGTAATTCTGGATGAGCCGACCTCCTCACTGACTGATAACGAGGTAGAAGCATTATTCCGGATCATCAGAGACCTGAAATCCAGAGGTGTTTCTATGATATATATCAGCCACAAGATGGCTGAGATCCGCCAGATCTCCGACGATATCACGATCATGCGCGACGGTACATACGTTGGAACCTGGGCGATCGAGGATATCTCCGATGAGGAGATCGTAAAACAGATGGTTGGACGTGAATTAAATAACGTCTATCCGCCGAAGGATGATTACCGGACGGATGAGACGGTCTTAAAGGTCAGCCACCTGACAAGTATTCTGCCGAATTCCTTCAAGGACTGCTCTTTTGAATTAAAGAAAGGTGAGATCCTGGGCTTTGGCGGACTGGTAGGAGCGCAGAGAACCGAGCTTATGGAAGCGATCTTTGGAATGCGCCACATTGAGAGCGGTACCGTGGAGATCCTCGGAAAAGAGACTCACATCAAGAGACCGCAGGATGCGATCAACAGCTCCGTCGGAATGATCACAGAGGATCGACGCGGAAACGGTATCTTCGGATGCCTGAGCATCGATGACAATACTGCGATCGCTTCCTACAAGAATTACACCCATATGGGTAAGATCAACAAAAAAGAAGTCGATGCGGTCGTAAAGGACAGCATTGCGAAATTAAAGATCAAGACACCGAGCGGAAAGACGCTGATCCAGTCTCTCTCCGGTGGCAACCAGCAGAAAGTAATTATCGCAAGATGGCTTGCAAACAATCCTGATATCCTGATCATGGATGAGCCGACCCGTGGTATCGACGTCGGAGCCAAATACGAGATTTATCAGATCATGATCGATCTCGTAAAACAGGGCAAATCCATCATTATGATCTCGTCGGAAATGCCGGAGTTGATCGGTATGTCCAACCGAATCATCGTAATGTGCAACGGTCACATCACCGGTGAGGTGGAAGGAGAAGACGCAACTCAGGAGAAGATCATGTCCTTTGCCACAAAATTCACTTTAAGCGGCAAGGAAAACAAGTAGATTACAGGGAGGTTCAGTCATGACAGCGAAAAAAGTAAGTGCAAAAGATTTCCTTATCAATAATGGAATCATCGTCGTTCTTTTATTACTTGCAGTATTTACTGCGATCAAGCAGCCTACATTCTTTTCACGCGGCAACTTAATCAACATCGCATTAAACGTAGCTCCGCGATTCATCATCGCCTGCGGTGTATCCGGATGCTTAATTACAAAAGGTACAGACCTTTCCGCAGGACGTATGGTTGGTCTTTCTGCCTGCTTAGCAGGTACCTTACTTCAGAAGCCGGATTACAGCGGCAAGTTCTTCCAGAACCTTCCGGATTTCGGAAATGCCTGGGGCTTATGGGTTCTCGCGGTTCTTCTGATCTGTGTGGCAATTTGCTGTATCTTTGGTTTCATCAATGGCATCGTAATTTCTTACTTACAGGTTCCGGCCTTCATCGGAACACTTGGTATGCAGCTGATCGTTTACGGTGTCTGCCTTGTTTACACAAACGCGACTCCGATCGGTGGTTATCATAACGCATACACAGCAGTAGCAAAAGGAAAACTCTTTGGCGCGATCCCGTTCCTGTTCCTGATCGCCCTTGCGGTTGGTCTTGTTATGTGGTTCATCTATAACATGACTCCTCATGGAAAATATATGTATGCGATCGGCGGCAACGAGCAGTCCGCAGAGGTTTCCGGTGTAAACACAAAGAAGACAAAGATCATCATCTACATGACAGCAGCAGCGCTCTACGCACTGGGAGGTTTCCTTGTAGGCGCAAAATCCGGTGGTTCCTCCGTTAACATGGGTCAGGGCTGGGAGCTTGAGGCGATCGCAGCCTGCACCATCGGTGGTGTATCCGTAAACGGTGGTATCGGACGTATCTCTGGTGTTCTTATCGGTGTTCTTGTATTCGAGATCTTAAAGACCTGCTTACAGTACCTTGGTGTTGATACAAACTACCAGTACATCGCACAGGGTATCGTTATCGTAGTTGCGATTGCACTCGATATCAGAAAGTACATTGCAAAGAAGTAATAGACTGACTGTTTCGGTACAGTTAAAAAACGGGCGGAGGACGAGTTCCAACGCCCGTTTTTGCACACTCGCGCGAAGATGCAGATTGTTGGAAACGGCCGTGCGAGACGCTCGGGTGTACCGCGGCACATTTTTGCGTACATCATGTATCAGAAAGAAAATACCGATGGCTGGTTTTAGCAGCCTGCCTCATGGAAAGAAAGCCGGAGCGGTTTGATAAAACCTGCACCGGGAGAGTGGAGGTGAAGGAATGGAAGAAGAGATTGAGAAGGTCAGCGGAATCGGAACAGTGACCGAAGCCGCAGAAAAGGCTGTGGAGGCCTTTGGTGAGAAGACTTTAGAAGAACTCACTGAAGAGAATAAACGGCTGCAGGAGGAAAATGAGCGCCTGAAGAACAGATCCATAAAAGAACGGATGTACGATAAGATCAATGTGTCGGTGCGGACGATTGATATCTTTATCGGGTGCATGTGCGTATTGTTTGTGGCTGTTGTGGTGATGGGGATGCTGAAGTAAGAGAGTGAAGCGCTGACAGAGATCATGCCCGCTGCAGCCTAAACATTCAACGACAGGAAAAGATCCTGATGCCAGAAACTGAACCTATCGAAGTGGATAACAAAAAAGCTCTGGAGAACGATATGAGAAAGGTTCTCCAGGGCTTTTCTTTGTCTTGTCTGCTGATTCCCTAAAGAGGAAAATTACAGCAGGAGTCTTATTTCTTATAAAGAATTCTGATAGAATTCAGCACGCAGAGGATCGCGACACCGGTGTCGGCGAATACCGCGAGCCACATGGAGGCGATTCCCATGAGACCTAAGATCATGACAAGAGCTTTTACCGCAAGGGCGAATACCACATTCTGGTTGGAGATCGCGCCTGTGCTTCTCGCGATCTTGATGGCTTCCGAAATGGCATCCATGCTTGATGTCATGAAGACGACGTCGGCGGCCTCGATGGCTGCGTCAGCACCGCTTCCCATAGCTGCGCCCACATCAGCGCCTGCAAGCACCGGTGCGTCGTTGATTCCGTCACCGACGAACATTGCGCTTCCGTTCTCCGCGCGGAGCTTCTGCAAGATCTCGAGCTTATCAGCCGGGAGAAGCTTTGCGTATACATTGTCGATTCCGACCTCGGCGGCTACCGCCTCAGCGGCTGCCTCGCCGTCGCCTGTGAGCATAGCGGAGCGGATCCCCATGGATTTTAAGGACCTGATGGCATCCTTTGCCTCCGGCTTGATCGTATCGGCGATCTGGATCGTTCCTGCAAGCTTTCCGTTTACCGATATATAGACGGTGGTGACAGCACCGTTCTCATCGTAAGCACCGCAGTCCACGTTAAACTCGGTGAGAAGCTTTCTGTTTCCGCAGAGCACTTCGCCCTGGGAGAGCCTTGCATGGATGCCTTTGCCGGAGATCTCCTCGATCTCGGCGGGCTTTTCGATCACAAGTTTCTGATCCTTTGCAGCAGAGACGATGCTGATTCCGATCGGATGAGTAGATGCGGTCTCGCATGCTGCCGCGATCTGAAGGATTTCCTGCTCGGAAGCTGTGCCTGCCGGAAGGATCGTCTGAACCACGAAGTTTCCTTTTGTGATGGTTCCTGTCTTATCCATGACAACCGTTTTTACAGCTTTCAGGTTTTCAAGTGCAATTCCACCTTTAAAGAGGATTCCTTTCTTGGAACCTGCGCCGATCCCGGAGAAGAATGCCAGCGGAACGCTTAAAACAAGGGCACACGGGCAGCTGATGACGAGGAAGGTAAGAGCTGTGTAGATCCAGTGGGACCAGTTTCCTGTAATTAAGGACGGAATGATCGCTGTCGCAGCCGCCAGGGCAACGACGAACGGGGTGTAAACTCGTGCAAATTTCGTGATGAAGCGCTCGGCCTGCGGCTTGCTGGCTGCGGCGTTCTCCACGGAATCGAGGATTCTTGTGACCATGGACTCGGAAAGTTCCTTCTCGACTCTCATCTTTAAGAGACCGGAAGTATTGACGTAGCCGGATGTCAGCTGGCTTCCGACCTTTACCGATACCGGGACCGGTTCACCTGTGATCGGTGACGTATCGATCCGGCTCTCGCCCTCTACGACAACGCCGTCAAGCGGAATGCGGTCACCGGGACGGATCTCTACGATATTGCCGACAACGGCGGAACCGGCCGGAACCTCGCGGACAGTACCATTTTCGTCAAGAAGAACGGTCTCCGGACGAAGATCAACGGCTTCCATGATCTGGCTGCGGCTCTTTTCAACCGCGCGGTGTTCGAATGTTTCACCGACCCGGTAG
>ERZ773264.2552-NODE-2552-length-17084-cov-11.023078_pt1 | contig 17084 bp, 16 predicted proteins | sample MGYA00511910_ERZ773264 | MGnify/ENA primary metagenome ERZ773264 (study PRJEB29015, sample SAMEA2737739) | human gut metagenome | biome: human gut; feature: human-associated habitat; material: faeces | place: China | collected 2012 ... | reverse complement strand
ACCTCGCTCGCCGTATCGGCACTTAGAATTATGCGGTATTGCCCTATTTCTACAAACACAGCAGGATTTTGCATTAAAAAGCCTTAAATCCTGCTTGTATTTGCGAAATATCCGTCATGCTCTTTGTTTTCAGATTCACATTAAAGCAGCAGCCAGTTTGTTTTACTCTTCCACCAAAGGGCGCATCAGACCCGAAAATGTGCCGCTGCTCAGTTCTTTACCCCGGCAGCGGCACATTCCATTGGTCTGTTTCAGCCCTCGTTCATATGCCGACGGTTGCGCACGCCGACATTTTCCAGTTCTTCCGGCTCCATTACAACGCGGTACAGTTCTTCATAGCTGTGCACCGTATATTTGGGCTGGATGCCGGTTTTATTTTCCTCATTGGCAAAGTTGACCCAGCAGGTATCGATCCCCGCGTTGATACCGCCCTTGATATCGGCCAGCAGGTCGTCCCCCACCATCAGCACACGGCTGCGGTTGGTCAACCCCAGGTCCCGGATGGCATAGTCCAGCAGCTTGGGCGAAGGCTTTGCCGCACCCACTTTTTCCGAGATATACACACCATCCATAAAGCGGCCAATGCCGGATGCCGCAATGCGGGATTCCTGTACCTGGGTAGCACCGTTGGAAACGATTGCCAGGGTAGCAACTTCGCCCAGTTCTTCCAGAGCGGTCAGCGCGCCGGGCATCAGATCCGCATGGTTGGCCAGCTCGTTCTCATAAAATTCGTTCATCTCGCGGGCGTTGCCGGCTTCCGGTGTGCCAAGAGCCTGCATCACGCGGCCAAACCGCACCGCAAACAGCTTGCTGCGGTTCAGCTCGCCTTTGGCAAGGCTGTCCCACAGCTGGCGGTTGATCTGGTGGTAGGTTTCCAATGCTTCGGGGCCGTTGGGCATGCCGTAATGCTCTAACGTAATGCCGACCGCAGCACGCTCTGCTGCGTTAAAATCCAGCAGGGTGTTATCCACATCCAGTAAAAGACAAGTATAATTTGCCATAGATTTATTCCTTTTTCCCGGTCTATTCTTGCCGGATATCTGCCGGGGTGCTGCCCTGCCGCCAAAGCAATTACTCCGTGTGCTGTGCTTCCGTCCGTTCATCGTCCGTCAGCGCATCGTCAAGGGGTTCTGCGTCAAGGGGCTGGCCCCAGTCAAAATCATAGTTTTCCACACTGCCGTCGGTCACATCGTTCTGGCCGTTATCCGGCTGATAGCCAGCCTCGCAGTCAAAGACAAACATGTGATCACCTCCCGGCTTATGCTATGCCGGGGGCAGGCGCTGTGTGACTGCAATCAGTCTCCGTCGCCAAAGGGGAAGAACGGGAACTGATCGCCCGAATCACTTGGTTCCGGGGTTACCGTGGGGTCCGAAAGGGGTTCCGTTACGTTGATGACAAGCTCTGCATACTGACCATTGTTGGCAGCACGTACGGTATAGCTGCCAACGGTATCCGCGCTGAACTGCACGTTATCGCCGGTTGCACTCCACTGCGGCTTCTGGGCGCAGGTCCAGGTGGTATCCCCCGAAGGATTGCTTACGTTGGCCTGCAGCGTTGTGGTACTGCCTGCCGGCATGGAGCTGACACCGGTGATGCTGACGGTGGTAGCCGGTGCCTGCACATGCACCATCAGTTCCTGCGAAGTATAGGTACCGTTGACTTCCAGCCCGGCCTTGATGCGGTAATCTCCGGTGGCATTCGGCGTAAAGGTATAACTGGCGCCATTCTGCATCAGGTCATCGTTGACCGACCACTGCACACCGCTGTTATCATAGCTCTTACCGCCCAAGGTGACACTGGCGTTGATGGTCAGGGATTCACCCTGCTTGATGGTGCTTTCGCCCTGATCCAGGTTGATCTGCACACGGGCATCGTTGAACATTGCCGTCACGGAAATATCCTTGGTCGCGCTGTCCACACGGGTAGCGGTGGTCAGGCCATCGCTCCACTTATAGAACGTATAGCCGTCCGCCGCCACAGCGGTAATGGTCACGGTCTGCTTTTCGGCTGCGTCCATTTCGATGGAAGTTACGCCGCTCTGGTCATTGCCCTGCAGGGTGCCCTTGCCTTCTTCCACCAAGTATTGCAATTTGAACTTTGTAGGGGTCGCCGAAGGCGTGGGCTCCGTGGCGGCTGCGCTGCCGCCAGCCTGCTCAGTACGCTGCGGAATATCATCCGTGTTGGGGCGGGTATCCGCAGTATCGTAAGCATGATTGCGCAGGTAGTTCAGCACCACATTAGCGCCGGATGTGCTGAAGCCATTCTGTTTGTTGTTCAAATAGGCTGCTTCGGCATAGCCGCTGTTGCTGTCTTTCAGTGCTTCGGCCAAGTTCAGGTATTTATAGCCTTCATCATTGCACATCTTGGCCAATTCCTGGTTGAACTGGTCGATCATCAGCTGCGTTTTGGCGGCATCAGATGCTTTTTTTGCCACAGGCGGAATGGCACAGACAATGACATCGCAGTACTGGTACGCACCGGTAATTGCGATGACAGCCTGCTTATAGTTACGGGCAAAATTATCATAGGAAAGGCTGCCGTCCAGATCGTTGCTGCCCAGCAGCATGACCACGCGGCGGGGTTTCATTTTGGATACCGCCTGCGGGACGGTATAGGCGCTGGAATCCCCCGCAAAGTAAACGCAGGCATCGTTCAGCAATGAGCTGACGGTCAGGCCGTCCTTGCCTGCAAACTGATCCAGCGTGATGACTTTATCGTCATACAGGGACTTGGCAAACTGATCCCCCACAAACAGCGTGGAGGAAACATAATCGGTGCCTGCATCAGAGGTTTTGGCCAGCACGGACCCCAGCGAAGTATCCAGCGGATAGGCCTGCGGGTCATAGCGGCCGCTGCCGCCCAGCGACAGCTTGCCCGGCAAAACCCAGGATGCAATAAATGTAAGGATGACAGCCAGCACACATACTGCCAGAACAGCACATGCCTTGCGCTGGGTTGGGCTGAAGGATGCCCGGCTGCCGGATGTTTTGCGGCTCATAATGTTCGTTTCTCCCTTTGTTCCTTATGTAGGATGCGCCCGCGGGCCGGGTTGGTTCCGGCGGCGGGCTGTGCCCGGCAGCGCTTTGCACCGCGCGGGGTTCAGCCCAGAATATACTGGGTCAGTTCTTCACAATTTTGCGCCAGCAGCACCGGATTCCAGGGTTCCATTTCTTCCCTGCTACCATAGCCGTACAGCACGGCAGCAGCGGGCAGCTGGTTGTTGACTGCGCCCTGCATATCATCCTGGCGGTCCCCCACCATCAGGATGCGTTTGCCCGCCAGGCGTGGGTCCTGCAGCACAAGACGGATCACATCCGTCTTATTGTCCACACTTTCGTCCATGCTGGCCCCGCCAATGCGGTCAAAATAGTCAAACAGCCCCTGCTCTTTCAGGATGGGTGTTACAACTTCGACCGGTTTGCAGGTTGCCGTTGCCATGTACAGCCCGGCATCTTTCAGGGTATCCATCATCTGACGCACCCCGGGGAACAGGCTGCACTGGTGGCTGCCAACTTCCTCGTAATGCACGCGGTAATACTCCACGGCCTGCTCCACCTCGGCATCCGTTGCAAAGTGCTGGGCAAAGCTCCAGCGCAGCGGAGGGCCAAGGTAGCGGGAACAATCTATCGCATCCGGGTCAAGGCCCATTTTGCGGAACGCATAGGCAAAGCAGTTAAAAATGCCCGGCCGGGAATGGATCAATGTTCCATCAACATCAAATAAAACGGCGTCGTAACGCTGCATCCAAAATACCTCCTGCGGAAAGGCGGTGCTCCCTTTATACAGTCCTGATAACTTCCCATGGCGCTTGCGGCCGCGTTGTTTATGGCTGCTCTCCCGGTGTAAAGCACACTCACTTTACATCCATTTCAAGAGCCTTGGCCGCATACCATGCAGAGAAAACAATGAACTTTCCTGGGTTCTTTATGTTCTCTTTTGGTGTATACGGAGCCGAAAACAGACGATCCGATACTCTGCCGTCTGTCAATTCCGTCATAATATACAGTTGTATTATATCATAACTGTCAAGGTTTGAAAATGACTTCACGGAAATTTGATAATTTGCCCCTTCTTTCCTGCTCCAAAAGACAAAAAAGCCGCTGCAAACCGGTAAAATCCGGCCCACAGCGGCAGTTAAATGGTATAAAACTTATCCAAATCCGATCCTGTACGCAATCTTATCAGGAAAGGATCATGCGGTCATTGGCTTCGCCGCCAGCCTGCTCAAAGCGCTGCAGCAGATCCGATACTTCCAACTTTGTCTTTTCTTCGCCGCGCACATCATAAATCACATGGCCTTCGTTCATCATAATCAGGCGGTTGCCATAGCGGATGGCATCGCGCATATTATGGGTAATCATCAGGGTGGTCAGGTGGTTTTCCTGCACGATCTTGTTGGAAATTTCCAGCACCTTGGCGGCGGTCTTGGGGTCCAGGGCTGCGGTGTGCTCGTCCAGCAGCAGCAGCTTGGGCTTTTTCAGGGTCGCCATCAGCAGGGTGACTGCCTGGCGCTGGCCGCCGGAAAGCAGACCGACCTTGCTGGTCATGCGGTCCTCCAGGCCCAGGCCCAGGGTTTTAAGCAGCTCGTGGTACTCGGCATTTTCCTTTTTGGTAATACCAACGCGCAGGGTGCGGCCCGCACCGCGGCGGGCGGCCAGGGCCAGGTTTTCATCAATCTGCATCGTGGCGGCGGTGCCCATCATGGGGTCCTGGAACACACGGCCAATGTAAGCGGCGCGCTTGTGCTCCGGCAGGCGGGTGATATCCTTACCATCAATAATGATCTTGCCCATATCCACCGGCCACACACCGGCAACAGCATTCAGCATGGTGGACTTGCCCGCACCGTTGCCGCCGATTACGGTGACGAAATCGCCGTCCTCCAGTGTCAGGTTCAAATCATTCAGGGCAACCTTCTGGTTGACCGTACCGGGGTTAAAAGTCTTGTAAACGTTTTTGATCTCAAGCATTGCTGCTGCCGCCTTTCTTTACCGCAACGCGGGTGAAGTATTTTGCTTTCCAGTATGGAACCGCAAGGAAGATGGCGACCACGATGGCGCTGAGCATTTTGAGCAGGTCGGTATCAATCTTGAACCAGATGCAGATCTGCATAACAATGTAGTAGATGACGCTGCCGATGCCAACGCTGAGCAGCTTGAGCGCAAAGTTGCGAAAAATCTTGCTGAACACGGCTTCACCGATAACAACGGCAGCCAGGCCGATCACGATAGCACCGCGGCCCATCTGGACATCAGCAAAGCCCTGGTACTGGCTGAGCAGCGCACCGGAGAATGCCACCAGACCATTGGAGAGCATCAGGCCCAGCACAATGTTGAAATTAGTGTTGATGCCCTGCGCCCGCGCCATGTTGGCGTTGCAGCCGGTAGCGCGGATGGAGCAGCCAAGCTCGGTGCCGAAGAACCAGTACAAAATAGCGATAACAACCACCATAAGAACGGCCACGATCAGGATGGTATTGCGGTAAAACGGAACGCCTTTGATATAACGCAGGGATACCAGCAGGTCATATTTGTCCACGTTGATGGCCTGATTGGCTTTTCCCATGATTTTCAGATTGACCGAATATAGGGACAACTGGGTCAAGATACCGGCAAGGATGGCCGGAATGCCCATAAACGTGTGGAACAGGCCGGTCACCAGGCCAGCCAGCAGACCAGCACCAAACGCCAGCAGCAGGGACAGCCAGACATTCATGCCGGAAATCATACACATGATGCAGACCGCACCGCCAAGGCCCAAGGTGCCGTCTACCGTCAGGTCGGCAACATCCAGGATGCGGAAGGTAAGGTAAACGCCAATCGCCATAATGGCCCAAATCAGGCCCTGCGCCAATGCGCCCGGCATGGCATTGAACAATGTTGCAATGTTCAAGAGATCGTCAACTCCTCAAAAAAAGATATAGTCTTTTTAATTATATCAAAAAATCGCGGGAAAGAAAAGCCTTTTCCGCGATTTTTGTATTAAAGTTACCTGCATCAAATCAAAGCAGGCCGTTCTGGCTGTTTAGCCCTCGTATGCCACATAATCATCTGGGATGGTGATGCCCAGAGCTTCGGCAATGGTCGGGTTGTATTCCTTAGTGAACTCCGGAGCGTACTCAATGGGCATCTCCTCAACCTTGCTTTCGCCGGTCAGGATCTTGGCGGCCATCTTACCGGTAGCAACGCCCAGGTCATAGTAGCTGATGGACAGGGTAGCAACGCCACAGCCGCTCATGATGCCTTCCTCGCCTGCAACGACAGGCACACCGGCGGGCTGGCAGATGTTATTGACGATCTCAGTGTTGTTGGCAACGGTGTTATCGGTGGGAACATAGATCACATCGCTGGCATCGGCAGCGCTCTGGCAGACGGTGGCCAGATCGTTGGAGTCAGAGAATGCGTAATACTCGCAGGTGTAGCCCAGTTCTTCCAAGCTGGCCTTTACGGTATCAACCTGATACTGGCTGTTTGGTTCGGCGCTGCAATACAGCAGACCAACGGTCTTTGCATCGGGGAACAGTTCCTTGATGATTCCTGCCTGCTCATCCAGAGGAGCCAGGTCGCTGGTGCCGGAAATATTGGTGCCGACAAGGCCATCGAAGTCATCAATACCCAGTGCCACACCGTACTCGGTAACAGAGGTGCCCAGAACCGGGATGGTGTTGGTGCCGGCCTGTGCAGCCTGCAGGGCGGGGGTTGCGTTGGCCAGGATCAGGTCAACATTATCAGAAACAAAGCCATTGATGATGGTGCTGCAGGTGTTGGAATCGCCCTGGGCGTTCTTTTCCTCAAAGGTAACGGCATCGCCGAGCTGCTCGGTCAGGGCATCCTTAAACCCCTGGGTTGCAGCGTCCAAAGCAACGTGCTGCACCAGCTGGCAGATGCCGACCTTGTAGGTCTGGCCGTCAGCAGCGGCGGTATCGGAAGCGGCGGTGGATTCTGCGGCAGAAGAAGCGGTGCTGTCCGCGGCCGATGCAGCAGAGCTTGCTACAGTGCTGCCACAGGCAGCAAGGGAAACAGCCAGGCAGCCGGCTGTCAAAATAGAAAGTGCTTTTTTCATGGTATCTTCCTCCCAAATCTATGCATCGCTCACCGGCATCCACTATGCTGCATAGCCTTGGGTGGGTGTCCTCTCCGAAAAGCGATTTAGTGATTTAAAGTATAGCATCAATCGTATTCCCCTGCAAGATACAATCCGCCAAATCACGGTGCTTTAGAGCACTAAATTTCCACATTTTGCACAATTTTAACAAAAAAGCACACCCTGCGTTCTGCCTTTGGGGCATTCGCACAGGGTGTGCAGTATCAATAAGACTTATAAAATGATATTTTTCTCTGTTTCAGCAATCGGGTGCTGGATTGCTTTTGTGTTCCTTGCCGTTTTGGCCTCTTTTATGCAAAGATTGCCGCTTCGGTCTGGTTCAGGATGCGGATAAACGCCTCTCGCGTATCCGCCATACGCAGTTTTTCCGTCAGGCGGTGGTCGCTGAGCAGGTTGACAAGGCGAGCCAAAATCAACATGTGGTCGCTCTGGCGGTCCGGCGGAACCGCAACCATAAAGATCATATCCACCAGCTTGCCGTCCGCTGCGCCCCAGTCCAGCCCGCGGGTAAGGGTCAGCGCGGCCAGCCCAAGCGAGGCAACGCCCGCATTGCAGGCATGCGGGATGGCAAGCCCTTCCCCAATGGCGGTGGTGCCGCCCGCGCGTTCACGCTCACACACGGCTTTATAGTAGGCGGTACCGTTGGTGATCACGCCGTTGCTCTCCTGAAGTTCCACCAAGGTTTCCAGTGCCGTCTGCACACTGGGCATCTCGGCATGCAGCATCACACTGTCACGGTTCAGTAAACGGCTGACTCTCAGCTGTGTCTGCTCACTTTCCCTGTGTTTCATACGCCCTCCACCTTGCTGATCAGCTTGTAAAGGAACTCGCCCACCGCGCCGCCGGTGCAGTCGCAGTTGGTCACTTCGTTGGCCGCTGCTTTTACTTCGGACGGCGCATTGGCCACAGCCACGGAATAGCCCGCTTTTTTCATGATTTCGAGATCATTATAATAGTCACCGATCACGATGGTTTTTTTGATGTTCTCGTTCAGGATATGGCAAAGCTCTTCCATTCCGGCTGCTTTGCTGATGCCGGAAGGCATAATTTCCAAGTAGATCTGGTTGGTAGGCAAAAAGTAATTATCCCGGCCAAAGTACCGCGTTTTGGCGTACTGTCCCGCTTTGCGGATCGTTTCCGGATCCCCGGCAAACACCACCTTCAGCCAGCCATCCGGCACATTTTCCAGCGGGCAGGCCACGCTTTCCATGTGTTCATCCACCTGGTGGGCGTGGGTATAGCTGCTGGCGTGAACAACATACATCTCCCCCGCACCGGCCATGACCTCTACACCAATCTTCGGGAATTTTTGCAGCATATCGGCAATGGCGGCAGCGGCCTGTTCCTGATTCAGGCAGGAGCGACGCAGCACACGGTTGGTCTGGAAATCATACAGCAGCGAACCATTGCAGGAGATTGCTGGCAGCGAAAGCTCGATATCGCCCAGCGCCGCGCGGATCGACTCCGGCGGACGGCCGGATGCGACGGTAAAGCGCCCACCCATGGCGGTAAACAACCGGATGACGCTGCGGTTGCAGGCGGGAATGCCCTCCTTTGCAGTCAGCAGGGTGTTATCCATATCACAAAAAACCAGATAATCACTCAAACGCTCCATGGCGGCTTTCCTTTCTCAGACGGCTTAAGTAGTCCTGAAACCAGTCAGGCAGTGAGCTGTCAAACTGCATCCATTCCCCGGTGGCGGGGTGCACAAAGCCAAGCTCCTTGGCGTGCAGGCACTGACCGTTCAGGCTGCGGATACAATTTTTTGGCCCATACACGGCATCCCCAGCCAGCGGGTGGCCAATGGATGCCATATGCACCCGAATTTGATGGGTGCGGCCTGTTTTAAGCTTGCATGCAATGTAAGTAAAGTTGCCGAACCGTTCCAGCACCTGCCAGCCGGTGTAGGCATATTTGGAGTTCTGCTGGGTCACGGCCATCTTTTTGCGATCCTTAGGGTCGCGGCCGATGGGGGCTTCCACAAAGCCGGTATCCTCTTTCAGGTTGCCATACACCACAGCGTGGTACACCCGATGGATAGAATGCACGCTCATCTGTTCGGTCAGTGCCTGGTGGGCGGCGTCCGTTTTTGCAACGACCAAAAGGCCGCTGGTATCCTTATCAATGCGATGCACAATGCCGGGGCGGATGGCCCCGCCGATGCCGGACAGCCGCCCCGCACAGTGCCACAGCAGTGCATTGACCATGGTGCCGTCCGGGTTGCCGGGCGCAGGGTGCACCACCATGCCTTTGGGCTTGTTGACCACCAGCAGGCTGTCATCCTCATACACAATGTCCAGCGGAATGTTCTGGGGCTGGGCTTCGATGGGCTGCGGGTCCGGCAGGGTGAGCAGAATCGTCTGCCCGGCTTTCAGCTTATCCTTTTTGTTCAAGGGGCTGCCGTTGCAGGTCACACTGCCCGCTTCGATCAGGTTTTGCAGCTGGCTGCGGGAAAGATCCGGGCACTGTTCCGCCAGCCAGCGGTCCAGCCGCAGGCCAACGCTTTCCGGCGCAAGGGTCAGTTCACGCTGTTCCATCTGTGGGCGCACTCCCCTTTTGCTGTTTTGCTTTTTGTTCGCGGCGCATATCCAGCAGCAGGCTGAGGACCAGCAGGCCCACGCCGACACAGATGCAGACATCCGCAAAATTGAACACCGGGAAATTGATGAACAGGCAGTTCAGGTAATCCACCACCACGCCGGTGCGGATACGGTCGATCAGGTTGCCAACACCGCCGCCCACGACCAAAATCCAAGCAGCACGCTCCAAACGCGGCATTTTGCGCAAAAGCAGCATACCGGCCAGCACAGCCAGCATCACACCGGTAACGATCACCAGCAGCGTGCGCTTGCCGCTGAGCATGGAAAACGACATACCATCATTGAGCAGGTAATAAAATTCCAGCACATGCGGGATAAAGGGTTTGCTGCCAACCGGCAGCAGTTCCACGGTGGCCCAAAGTTTGATCAGCTGGTCAACCAGCGTCAGGCCTGCCGCAGCAAGAATGGATAAAATGCCAACCAGCATAAACGCCTCCGTCGTCCGGGCCAATGCAGCGTTGCAAAATGCCCTGACAAAAACAGCGGTGCAAAGGCTTGATAAAAGCGCAAAAGCACCGCTGTAAATCATACTATGGCAATACCGCACAGTTCCTGTTTTACAGGCTTAAGCACTGGAACAGCGCTTAACATCATGTGGCATAGCCCTTTATTTGAAATTAACCAAGAACTTTCGCACAGCGCGGGCACAGGCCGTCTTCGCCAACAGCTGTGTCGAACTTCCAGCAGCGCAGGCACTTGTTGCCGGCAGCATGGGCAACGCTCATGCCCAGGCCCTCGGTCAGACCCTTCACGCCGCCTTCGCCCTTGACCAGATCCACATGGGAAACGATCATCAGATCGGCCAGCTCATCCATCGGGATGGCGTTCAGGAAGTCATACATTTCATCGCTGCAGTACAGGGTAACGGCAGCTTCCAGAGAGGAACCGATGGTCTTATCGGCACGGGCCTGCTCCAGAACCTTCTTTACATCGTCACGCACAGCAATGATCTTGGCCCACTTGGCGTCAAAAGCGGCATCCTCATCGCTCTTGGCTTCCGGCATACGCTCCCAGCAGACATACTCCTGCATGCCTTCCAGCTTCGGGATGTAGCTCCAGATTTCCTGGGCGGTGAAGCACAGGATGGGGGCAACCAGCTTGGTGAAGTCAACCAGAATGCGGTACAGCGCAGTCTGGGCGCAGCGGCGTGCGTGCTCGTCCGCGCAGTACAGGCGGTCCTTGATGACGTCCATATAGAAGTTGGACATATCAATGACGCAGAAGTTGTAGATTGCGTGGTAAGCGCGGGAGAAATCGTAATTATCGTAAGCGGCACGCACATTGGCGGTCAGGCTGTTGCAGCTCTTGAGTGCCCAGCGGTCGATTTCGAACAGCTGATCCTCGGCAACCATATCCGTGGCAGGGTTGAAATCGCCAATGTTGCCCAGCATAAAGCGGGCGGTGTTGCGCATCTTGCGGTATGCTTCGGACAGCTGCTTGAAGATATTCTTGCCTGCGCGCACATCAACGGTGTAATCGCTGGAAGCAACCCACAGACGAACGATGTCAGCGCCGTAATCGCGGATGATTTCGGACGGCTCCACACCGTTGCCGGCAGATTTGTGCATCTGCTTGCCCTGCTCATCAACGACCCAGCCATGGCACAGAACGCCTTTGTACGGGGCAACGCCCTGGGTGGCAACGCTGGTCAGCAGGCTGGACTGGAACCAGCCGCGGAACTGGTCGGCGCCTTCCATATACAGGTCAGCGGGCCAGTTCAGTTCAGGACGTTCGCGGCAGACTGCGCTCCAGGTAGAGCCAGAGTCGAACCAGACATCCATGATATCGGGATCCTTTTCCCAATCAGAAGCGCCGCATTCGCAGACCTCAGTCTTGGGCATGATCTCGTTGGCATCGTACTTATACCAGGCATCGGAGCCTTCCTTGCGGAACAGGTCACTGACAGCCTTGATGGAAGCATCGGTGATGTGGTACTTGCCGCAGTTCTTGCAGTAGAACACCGGGATGGGCACACCCCACACGCGCTGACGGCTGATGCACCAGTCGCTGCGGTCACGCACCATGCCGTGCATACGGTCATGACCCCAGGCCGGCTGCCACTTGACTTCGTCAATGGCCTTATAGGCTTCCTCGCGGAACTTATCAATGGAGCAGAACCACTGTTCGGTTGCACGGAAGATGATGGGATGGTGGCAGCGCCAGCAATGCGGGTACTGGTGGGTAATGTGCTGCACGCCCATCAGGTGGCCGGACTGCTTGATGTGCTCCAGAATAACTTTGTTGGCAGCCCAAACCTTAAGGCCTGCAAACTCTTTGCCTGCTTCTTCGGTCAGGTAACCGCCATCGTCCACGGGGACAATAACGGGAACCTGCGGGTAGTGGTTGACGCAGACTTCAAAGTCCTCAACACCGTGGCCAGGTGCGGTATGAACGCAGCCGGTGCCGCCTTCCAGGGTAACATGGTCACCCAGGATAACCAGGCCCTTGCGGTCCAGGAAGGGATGCTGATACTGCATCAGCTCAAATTCAGAGCCGAGAACGCGGGGCTCCAGAACCTCGTAATCCTCGATATGGCAGGCTTTCATGGTGGATTCCACCAGACCGGCAGCCATCAGGTGATATTCATCGCCGATTTTGACGAAGGCATACTCCAGGCTGGGGTTCAGGCAGGTTGCCACGTTGGCGGGCAGGGTCCAGGTGGTGGTGGTCCAGATCACGATCCATGCCTTGTCCAGAGGGATACCGTACTTGGCCAGAACACCGTTGGGGTCATCGGTGAGCTTAAAGCGGACATAGATAGAATCGCACTCGTCCTCGGCATACTCGATTTCGGCTTCTGCCAGAGCAGTACGATCCTCCGGGCACCAGTAAACGGCTTTCATGCCCTTGTAGATATATCCTTTCTTGGCCATCTCGCCAAAGATCTCCACCTGGCGTGCCTCAAATTCGGGGCGCAGGGTCAGGTAGGGGTTGGCGAAATCGCCCTGAACGCCCAGGCGGGCGAACTGGCTGTTCATCACATCAATATGCTCGGTAGCAAACTCTTTGCAGATCTTGCGCAGTTCCAGCTTGGAAATGCCGGCCTTTTTATCGCCCAGAGAGGACAGAGCCTTCAGCTCAATGGGCAGACCGTGGGTATCATAGCCGGGAACATAGGGAGCACAGTAGCCCGACATGTTCTTTTCACGGATGATGATATCCTTGATGATCTTGTTCAGGGCAGTACCCATATGGATATTACCGTTGGCATACGGAGGGCCATCATGCAGAACAAAGCGCGGCAGATCCGCGTTATGTTCGATCATTTTTTCGTAGACGTGGTTTTTCTCCCAATCCTCCAGCATTTTGGGTTCCTTTTTCGGCAGCCCGGCACGCATTTCAAAGGGGGTAGCCATCTTATGGATGGTATCATTGTAATTCTGCGGCAAAGTTTCCAACTCTCCTCTATTTCCTTATTATAGCTGATATGGCGGCTTGTCCAAAGCGCAGTATACCAGGTTGCCCTGGCAGTTCTGCACCGTTCAGGCAGGTCTTAAAATGCTTGGGGTACACGCACGCACAAATGCGGCACCTCAAACATCATAATCAATGTCATCAAATGCGTCAAGCTCCGCTTTGGCAGGGCTCTTGGTTTTGCGGGCATTTTTGCCCGTGCTGCGGGCCGAAGCGCCGCGGCTGCGGGAGCCGGATTTCTTGGCGGGCTTTTCCGGCATATCCCCGCCGTAAAGCCCGGCAACGGATGGCATATCATCGTCCGGCAGGATTGGCTTTGTTTTGGGGGCAAAGGCAAATTCTACCGTATCGATCTTTTCCTCGTCCAGCGGCTGGCCAGGGGCAGGTGCCGGAGCCGGTTCCGGCTCTTCGGGCTGGGCAGTTTTTTCCGGCTCAGCCTCGTAATATTCCGGTTCCTCATATGCCGGGTAGCTTTCCTCCGGGGCTGCGGGCTGCGGAGCCGGGACATCCTCCGGGATTGGCTGGTTGGGTTCCGGTTCCGGCTGCGGAGCCGGGGCAGGCTGTTCTACCGGCTGGGGTGCAGGCTGCTGCGGGGCTTCCTGCGGTTCCGGCTGCGGCTGCGCGGCCTGCTGTTCTGCACGGTTGGTGTGATACTCCGGAATTTTGGCAATCATTTCGATGTGCTGGCGGTACAGGTCCATCAGGCGCTTTTTGAACGCATCCGCTTCCTGCTTTATTGTCACAAGCTCCTGCTGGGCCAGCTCCACCTCATCGCGGGCGCGCTGTTCACGATCCTCCGCCTTAATGTTGGCGGCACGAATGATCTCGGCAGCTTTCTGCTTGGCTTCCTTGATGACGTTCTCGCCAAGGCGCTGGGCATTGATCATGGTTGTGCTCAGGGTATCTTCGTCGGCACGGTACTGGTCAATGCGCTGGGCCAGTATGACCAGCTTTTTCTGCAGGTCATCATTTTCTGCGGCCAGGCTGTCGATGCTGTCCGCAACCTGTTTGAGGTAATCGTCTACGTCCTCACAACGATAACCGCGCATGGCACGGTCAAAGGTCACGCGGCGCACATCATCCGAAGCAATCATCCAAATTCCTCCTGTTTCGGGTGGCACACACCCGGAATGGTATCCGAAATTTTACCGTTCGGCACGGCTGCCGGGCTGCCCCGGCCCATGGGTTTCACATTCAAGTTTTATGTTCAATACTGATAAAACGTGATAAAGATGCGGTCCTTGCGGCTTTTGCCGCCGATTGCCACCAGACGGTAGCGCCCAACGCCCCGCACGGTGAAGATATCACCTTCAAACACATCCTCATGGGCGGTGCGCAGCGGAACGTGGTTCACTTCCACCCTGCCGCTTTGGATTGCCTGCGCCGCAATGGAGCGGGAGGTGTGCATCATGGCTGCCAATACGGTATCTGCCCGCAAAGATGGCACCGTTGCATCCTGCGTCTGGCGTTCCGGCCCGCGCAGGACTTCTTCCGGCACGGCATCGCAGCTCTCGACATGCACCGGGCTGCGGCCAGCTTCCGTCAGGTTGGAAGCAATAAAATCCGCCTTATCTTCCAGCACAAAGGCATACACACTGCGGGCATCGGCCGGATCCGGCAGGATATCTCCCAAACAGGCACGATCCAGGCCAAGACCCAGGATTGCCCCCAGATAGTCACGGTGGCCCGGCACGGCGCTGCCGCCCTGCTGCGGCGCTGTGAAATGCAGCACCGCAACTGGCTCTTCCGGCCAGGAATTCGGTGGTTCAATGCAGAGCACTTTGCGTTCCGCATCCGGCCAGCCGCCCTGAAAGCGGGCAAAATCGCAGCCCTCACGGTTGAGCGCGGCCTGCGCAAGGGCCTGTTCGCGATCCGAAAGGAAGCCCGTTGCCCGCGGGATGCCACGCTGCATGGCGGTACGGCAAAGTTCTTCCACCCGGCGCATCAAAAAGCGTTCATCCTCGTTCTGCGGCGGCACAAAGCCGCGGGTCCTTGTATCAGAAGAAGACGCCATTGTTCTCCAGCTCGTCCAGCAGGTCGCCCATAATATCAACGTTATACGGGGTAATGATGAATGTACTGGTTGCTACACGCTTGATCTGGCCGTTATTGGCGTAAGCCACGCCGGACAAAAAGTCGATCAAACGGCGGGAGACTTCTTTGTTGGTGGATTCAAGGTTCAGCACAACGGTGCGCTTTGCGTTCAGCTGGTCTGCAATGGCAGCAGCATCGTCAAAACGTTCCGGCTTGACCAGTACAACCTGCAGCTGGGTGGTAGCATTGATGTTGACCACCTTGTTGCTGTGCTGCTTAGCAGTTTCCTGCGTGGGGTAGGCTTCTTCCGGGGCTGGCGAACCGCCCTGACCACCGCCAGGGAAGATATCATCCTCTTCGTTATCATCCACATAGGAATCTGCTTCGGGATCCTGGTTGATTCCGAGGACGTTTCTCAAACCATCTATCATGGACATGGCAGTTACTCCTTACGTTTGCTTAGTTGTATAAATTGCACAAAAAAAGCCCCGATCGGCTTTTGTCACAACTATACAGTATTTATTATCTTCCATTTTTGCTTCGTTGTCAATACAAATATAACAGAATGTGGGGCAAAACGCCCGTTTTCTGTCCTTACAGCAGCTTGCCGTCCTGCAGGTTGCTGCCTTCCACGATCACCTCATCGTACAGGCGCAGCTCGTTATCCTCCCCCACTTTGCCGCCTTCCGGTACAAGGATGTAGGTATCGTCCTCATATAAAATGGTAATGCGGCGGAAGCGCTGCAAATCGCCGTATTTGACATATACACCGCGCTGGCCGTTCACGATATGCAGAGCCCTGCGGTCAATGCGGATGCCCTGGTAGGTGTGCAGGCTGATTTCGGCTTCCTCATAATTCAGGCAGAGCACCTGAGCATTGATGCTGCGGCATTCCAGCGCCACTTTGGCAAGGCCGGTTTCTTCGTCGGTGGTCACATCCACCACGGTGGCAGCCAAAGGCTCTTCCTGTTTGCCCGGAACGCTGATGCTCACGCGGGACAGGCCGTTCAACCGCCCGGCAAGGTCTGCCGAACACACGGCATAAAACCGCCAGGAAAACCCGGTTACAATATGCCCGGCAAGGTCGGCATTGGACGGAGTCTCCCCTGCGTTGATCATCTTTTGCAGATCAGCCGGGCTCATGGCATCCAGCTCCGTGGGATCCCGCACCACCGGGGCGGCGCTTTCGGATGAGACAAAATACCCGTTGGTATCCGCTTCGATCGTCTGCAGGCCGTTCAGCTGGGCAGCAATGCCATCCCGCTCGGCCTGCAGGCTGGCCAGCACCTCGCCAAAGCCCGCCGCCTGGCCGGTGCTGATCTGCAGTTTATTTTGCGCCAGCAAAAAATCTTCCGCAGCATCCTGAATTGCGCCGTAAGATGCTGTGTCGATCTGGTCCAGCAGGTTATACAGCGCCGTGCGCGTCTGGGTGGTCAGAACCGAAAGATCGCTGCCGGAGGAATTTTCCGACTTTGTCAGCAGCAAAATCGCACGATCCAACCGGTCCAGCCGTTCCCGCATTGCTCCCTGGGAATCATCCGTATACTGTTCCGCCAGAATGGTGCCCGCGCTGACGCGCTCACCATCCTGCACCACATATCCCAGGTTGCCGCTGCCAGGCACATCCACTGCTTGGAACACTGCCATGCCTTTCAGCGTGATGTTATCCGACATGGTGTAGGCAATGGCGGTTTCGGTTTTGTAAGTTCGGTGGAAGATCGTGTAAATCTGGATACAGAGATACCCAAGCACCACAACCAGTAGCGCCGTAAACAGGGCAAAAAGAATTTTTATGAATGCTTTGGGCTGGCTTTCATTCTGTTCATGCATTGGGTATCCCCCCTTTGGTTTTATGGCAACACCGCACAATTCCCGTCTTACGGCTTAAGCACCGCTCCGGCGGCTGCGGCACGGCATCTGCGTTGCCAAAA
>ERZ773264.2536-NODE-2536-length-17167-cov-3.806276_pt1 | contig 17167 bp, 10 predicted proteins | sample MGYA00511910_ERZ773264 | MGnify/ENA primary metagenome ERZ773264 (study PRJEB29015, sample SAMEA2737739) | human gut metagenome | biome: human gut; feature: human-associated habitat; material: faeces | place: China | collected 2012 ... | reverse complement strand
GCGATACCCGGGGCGGAGAACTCCCCTATGCGGCGGCTGCGATACCTTCCCTGCGGCAGGGTGCGGAACGCATCCCCGGTGCACACGATGTACAGACTGCTCCCGCTGCACAGCTTCTCTATTTCCTCGGCCTCGGTGATAACTCCGGACACCGCCGCCGGCTCCATTCGCTTTTCGTCGCCAATAAATCCAAGCAGCACGTCGCCTTCGCTTATCACTACCCTGACGTCGGCGGTGCGCCTTCCCTTTTTCCTGCCGACTTCGTTGTACGCAGCCATTGCTTCGCGTATCCGTATCGCTGCGCGTACCGCGTCGTCAGCGCTGTTAAATATCGCGCTCAGTCCGTTGTACAGGAAGTTATACGCCGTTCCGCTGAATTCTCCGATTATCGGTATCATCTGCTCGAACACGCCGTTTACACTCTCGAAAATATCCTGCGACTCCATCATGCTGCCGGTATCCGACATCGTGAATCTCAGCAGCAGCACCGCCATTCTGCGTTTTGAGTGCAGAGACTTGTCAACGCGCTCTATCTGGGTCTCTCCGAGGTTTTTCAGAAAGCTCAGAGGAACGAATCTGTAATAGGAATTGTTCAGCCGCTCAAGGCTGGTGGTTTTGTCAACGATGTGGTCGGAAAGCGCCCTGACGGACTTCGACAGTTCCTCTATCTCATCGCCTGTGCGAATGTCGATAGGCGCGTTATACTCGCCGCAGGCTATCCTGTCGACTGATTTTTTCAGCCTGCGGACCGCCCCGGCGGTGATATTTTCGATAATCATGAAAATCACGACAAGCACAACTCCGCCGCCGACAAGGAACATATTAATAAGCGCCTGTATCTCCTGGACTGCGCCCGACAGCGCGCTTATGCGGATCCCGACTACCATGAAAACATCGTCGGAAGTCACCGGCAGGGAGATTTTCCGGACAAGGAACAGCTTTCCGCCCTCCGTGCCATTGGCGGTGACGAATTCCTCGCGGCCGGTCATGCCCTGAGCCAGCGCGGAGAGGTTCACGCCGTACATCAGGCGGTCTGCGGGGGTTCCGGAGGGATACAGCTCCGTGGAAGCTATCAGCTCGGCGCGGGAGCCATTCAGTCTGACAAGGTGCACCTGCGGCTTTTCATCATCGCCGCTGAATCCGTCCGACGGGTCTGCGGCGGCCGCTGCCTCGCCTTCCGCGGCAAACAGGTGTTCGTACTCGCTGTACTGCGGCTTCCCGCCGATAACGCCGCTCATAAGATCCTGATAGCTGTTTGCGATGAGCTGCGCTTCATGGCTGTAGTTTGCAGTAACGATATTCTCCACCTGCGGAATTATTATCAGGTACGACAGTGAGTACAGCACCATGAATATCAGCATTATCATCAGCAGCGACTGCCGCAGCAGTATCGAAAGGTGCATTTTCAGTATGCTGACGTAAAAATCCCAGGTTAGGATAGTAAGCAGTATCACCGCCGCAGCCGTTCCTGCAAGCGCCAGTATCGAATTTATCTGCGCTCCCCGGTCGACCTCGTCGGTGAATATTCTTGACATCACCGAGAAACTTCCGTAATACAGCCTCTCGGTTTCACCGCGGATAGTTCCGAAAATGTTGCCGGTTATTCCCACGGAAATATCCGTGAAATCCGCGGTGGACAGCGCTTCCTCAGCGTTGATGATACGGCTGCCCGAAACCGCCGCCGACATCGAAAGGTCCTTTGACAGCGTGTAGATATCACCGTCTGCGGAGTTCATCATGTATACAAGGTCGATCCCGTTCCAGAAGCGGTCGAACACCGGAGAGCCGGCAGGCATGTCAAACTCGCGCTTTCCGGAGCTGCTCAGCACGGTAAGTCCGCCGTTTCTGCCAAGCACAACGCTGCCGTCCGTGAACGCGTACGCGCCGTATATCTCCGCGTCCGGAAGCCGGTGACCCGCTATTTTCGCGGCTGGCTCGGAGTTGTTCTTCAATGCGGAGAACACCTCGGCGGTTCCGTTATCAAGCAGCGCGAAGTACACTGCGTTGTCGTCCTCGCTGAACGACGACACAAGCATCGTCCGGGCGTTCATCAGGCAGGAGACCTTCTGCGAGAACACCTCCCCGGCATAGGTTCCGTCCTCGTAGAAATTCTGAATGGAGACCCTGCTGATGAACAGCGTTTCCGGGTCGTACTCGTATACCGTGAGGTATATTCCCTTATCGTGCTCGACGTAAATCCCGGAAACGGTGAAATCACCGCCGAAAACCGCCGGGTCAAGTTTCTTTTCAAACAGCCGCTTTCCTGTGGAATCCACGCACACAAGCTCCATTCCGGTGCTTGTACGGTTCACGTAATAGATATCTCCCGCGCGATCCAGCGCGTACGCCGAGCTGACCGGATTCTCCGTCATGCCGCCGAAGCCCAGCCCGAAATTGGAGGTACCGATCAGCACCGCAGCTCCAGCTGTGCAGAACACCAGAAATATCACGATAAAGCTGATCACTTTCTTTGCCATGTAACATTCCTCCGTTTTCTGAATGGGTCTACGCACCGCGCCTCCTGCGGCGCTTTTTTATACTTCCCCTCAGCCGCCTGCCGAGGTACTTCATAAGGCTCTCTTTCAGGTACGCTTCCCGGGTTTTCTGCGCTGACGGCTGTATCTCCCGCCATGCCGCGTACGCCGCGGTGCAGCTCCGGAAGCCCCCGGAGCACATTTTTTCTATGTATTCCGCTATTTCGTCCGGGAAATATCTGTCGGTTCGGAACATCATGCGCAGCATGCCGCCCAACCGCTTCGTCCGGAAATTCGCGCCCGCAGTGCGGTCAGGATCTAGCAGCATGTTGAAATATACCTGCCCCTCCGCCGCGTTCACTACTGCATTTTCACAGGTAAGCCCGCACGCCGCCGTCCGGTCGTCGATAAGGTCGAACTCGAGCGCTCCACGCAGCAGGCTGTCAGCCAGCCCGAGGTTTGTATCGTAATCCCCGGAGCGCTCTGCGAAGTACTCCGCGAACGGAACTCCGCTGCGGTAAACGAACACCGCCGAAAAACTCCCGCTTGAAGTGATAAGTCCGCGGAAGCCCCTGAACCGCTGTTTTTCCATTGCGCAGAAAAGCTGCAGAAGCTCCCGTATATAAACCATACTGCTGTATTCGTTCACGATGTAAACCGTGCCGTCGTTCACCGTGACATCAGAGCAGAGCGCCGCTTCAAATCCGCTGTGGGAACTCAGCACTTCCGTGACTTTGTATTTTCCGCAGTCGATAAGTCCCTGCATGCCGAAGCCCTCCCTGATGTGGTTTTACTCCCCTACAAGCACAAATGCCGAGGTGCGGGTCTCGCCGTCAGCGTTGCTGCGCGCGATGACCTCGTATGTTCCCTCCTCCGAGGGTGCCTGATAAAGTCCGTTGTCGTCTATGCTGCCGCCCTCCGGGTCGCTTACCGACCACGTTACTGACTTATCCTCCGTGCCGTCTACCTCCGCAGTGAAGCGAACTCTTTCAAGCGGTCTCAGCTTCTGGATATCCGGCGTTATCTTTATCACCACGTTGTCCCTGCTGCGGAACTGCGCGGTGTCACGGGTCGGTTTGTACGCGAACCAGCGCACCCTTACGCTGTGACCCTCGACGTAATCAGACAGCCGTATGCCTATTCTGAAAGTACCCTTATCCGGGCTGAGGAGCGCAGCCGCCTGTATTTTCGGAACTCCCTTTTCGCCCTTTGCCGAGAATATCTCGCCGTCACCGAAAAGGAGCCTGCGCCCGCCGTCATCGTCGTACTCCACAGAAACGTTTATACTTACGTCGCCTATGCCGAGATTATGCGGGATATCCTCCGAAAAGAACTTTGCGTTGACGCGTATCGCCCCGGATATCGGGATATCCACAGCGCCGGATGAGGTCGCGTAGTCGTACGCCTCGGCGGACGGTATGCCGAAATGCAGGTCGAGTCGGTCGTCGCGCCGGCTGTAGCTTGCGCTGACCTGCGGCTTCTGCCAGTATTCGAGGGTCTCTACATTCGTGGACACGCCGCCTTTCAGAATGCTCTCTGGTCTTACGGGAACCGCCGCCGGCTGAGCCGTACGCGCCGCCTGTTCGCCGGAAAACGCAGTCACAACCCGCTGCCCGAACGGAAGCGGCGTGATGTGCCGGATAATAAACCCGGTGCCGATGTTCATGCAGTCCACCTTTGCAAGGTAGATGGGGGTATTTTCTCCGCCGAGGTGGCGCTCCAGCGTGCTCATTCTCGTATCGCGCATAAGGGCGCAGCTCTCCTCGTCGCGGCAGAGGTAGACCTCCGGGGCTTCCGTGCGCACCTTGTCGGTGAAATCGCCCATCTGAACCGAAAGGGTCGCGCTTTCCTTATGAAGCGGCACCGAAATATCGGAAGCCTCCGCGCAGTTCAGCGTGAAATCAACATGGAAAACGTCCTCGCCAAGGGAGGTGTCCTCCGTGAAGCTGAGCCGCGAAGCCTCGTCACCGCCGGAATGAAAATAATCCGCGCTGAACGAATACGCAAACGACACCTGGGGAGAATCCGCGCCCTTCGTCACGATGAAGCGCACCGTGATCTCATCGCCGGACGCCGCCAGCTTCGGAACCACCCGGACTATGCGCAGTCCGTGGGAGCTGTAGACTACCGAAACGCTGTTCACGCCGGCTCCGCCGTATATCTCGGTCAGGTCGGGCTCATCTGTGGAGAGATACAGCCGGTAGCCCTCGCCTATTTTGTTGAACTGCTCGCTGGTGCTGTCAGCCGCGCCGATGTTGTTGACAGGTTCGCGGTTCTCCTGTGCGTATTGCAGGCAGAGGTATGCGCGGTCGGATTTCTCAAGGCTCTCGCAGCCCTCGACCATGCGCAGCTTGCGTATCACCGGGGCGCTCACGCATATCTCGCGACCCATGTAGTCAAGCGCCATTCCGGTCTCCACCGAGAAGGAAACGTCGTCGTTCCGGTAAACGCCCAGCCCGCAGACCACGCCCGCGCCGTACAGCGTCCGGTTCAGCAGTCTCCGCTTGTTGTTGAAATACCGCTGCTCGGTTTCGAAATCCCTGGCGGTGAGCATTTTTCCGTAAAAATACCTGTTTCTCTCAAGCGGAAAGAAATTACTGTTGTTCATCGTTGTTTCCTCCTAAAATAATGTCCCCGGTGATACTGCCTGTGTCCGCTTCGGCGCACACATAACCGCTCAGCACTGAATTTACGCCAAGGTAGGTGTGCTGCTCAAGCACTACGTTGCGCTTCAGCACCACGACTTCGGCTTCCGTGTAGGCTGGGATCCTGTTTTTTAGCCGCTCTGTGAAAAGATTCGCTTCGCGGGTGTCGGCAAAGGTCTTTTCCGGCAGCAGAATGTAGAATTTATACGGGTCGCTGCCGAACAGCCGCTGGTATACCTCGCGGTCGCCGCCCTCCGCAGCCAGCTTCCGCACGCTGAAATACTCGATTATATTCGGGGTCACGCCGTACTCCCGGCTTATCCACTCGGAAAGCCCCCGCCGCGTGCCAGTCATGCGGTATTCCGATACTGCATGACGTATCTTCTCACGAAGCTGCTCATCGCTGAGATACGCCGACGTTTCGTCCGTGACCCAGCCCGCAAGGTACCGGAGCATTTCGCCCCGCGCCGTGCGGTAATCCAGCGAGCTTCTAGCCTTCGCAATGCGCTGATCCATGTCGAAGAAAATACTGTCGAATATCGACATGAACCGCGTCATGAAGCCGTTTTCTCCGTCTTCTGCTCGGTAGGCCTCCGGAAGGTGATCCATCATGCTCTCGCTTTTCAGAAGCAGTTTGATTTTATCAATGCTGACCGGGTGCTCGTCGAGTATGACGATATCTATCCTTACCCAGATATACCGCCCGCGCAGGTCGGCGAGGCCGTCCGTGCAGTTTGTGAACAGCGGCGTAAACAAACCGTCCAGCAGATTCAGGCGTTCCCCGGCGGGAACCGTATCGTCGTGCAGGAAGCTGTCAAGCTCGAATGTCCTGCCGCCGGCGCTCACTATCGTGGAATCAGCTGCGTAGGCGCTCACGCGCGTCACCGTGTTCTCGCCGTAATCAGCGGATATCTCAAGGCTCCGCCAAAGGAACCCGTGCTCGGTGGAATCCTGCGAGCCTGTCACCATCGTGCAGCCGGAAATCCCGCTGTCAGACGTCACGCTGCCGCCGCTTATGGTCATGCCGCTCAGCAGGCACCGCTGCCACTCAGAGGGTCGGTTCAGCGTTATGTACAGTCTTGATCTGTTCAAAGTCGGTATCCCTCTCTTTCAGCCCGGTCAGTTCCCGGAGGAAATCAGCTCCACTTTGCCGCAGCACGCTATCGCATGGGGCGGTATGGATATCCCGGCAGATGTTTTTTTACAGTCGGGGCGGTCAATATTCATGCGCAGGCGCTTCACCGCAAGTACGCCGTCCACGCTGCACAGCCCCGCTATAACGGCGGATTCACGTATCGGCTCCCCGAATCGGCTTCGCCCGTCCGCGCCGTAAACGCTGAACATCTCATGCAGCTTCTTTTCCGCGTTTTCTATCACTCTTCCGACTTCGCCGGAGCCGCACGCCAGCTCTGCGCTTATGTTCACGCGGACATACGCCGGAGCTGAGGTTTTTAATTCCACCGTCAGCAGGCGGCAGCGCTCCATATGCGCCCTCACGGCGGCAAGGAACCTTTCGTCAGGCTCCGGGAATTCGCCGCGGCTATAAGGCAGCACCGCGAGCGTCACGGTATTGCACAGCCGCTCTGCGGGGGCGTAGGGGTCGCCGGGGTCAAAGAACGGAATTGCCCTGACGTCCGCCACGCGCAGCCCCGGCGTTCGCAGCGCCGCTTTTCGGAAGTCTTCCGCGGAAACCGCCCTCTGGCAGTCGGAAAGCTCCGCCCGGAAGCGCCGCAGAGCCGCCGAAGTGGTCTCCCGGAAGCGCCCGCCGCCGCAGCTCAGAGGCTGCTCCACCGCGCAGGAAACGACCGCGCCGGTTATTTCATGGAGATTCCCGGCGGCGAGGTTTCCGGCGGCTCCCTTCGTAAGCGAACATGATATCACAAGGATATTGTCCGTTCCGACCGGAGGAGCTTCGCCGTTCTCGTTGTCTCCGAAAACTATCCGGCGGCGCTTCTCGTCAAAGCTGAACGCCCTGTCGAACTCCCCGGCAAGCGCCAGATCCTCCGTGAACGTGTATTCATTCCAGCGCGGGAACTCGCTGTCGGCTCTGTCCCGCACCATTATGCGCAGCTCCCCGGTAAGCACGGTGCCGTCCGGGTCAAACGGGAACTCCTGGCACGGAAGCCCGTAGGAGGAAAAGCACATTTTTCCGGAAAACTCCTTTGAATAGCTGATGATCCTGACGTTAACCGCGCCGTCGTCAACAGCGGCGTACTGCGAAAGCCCGAACCTCACACGGCTTCCCTCGACGGTGAATTCCGGCTCAGGGACATCGTACCAGCCGTGTTCGTCGCGGAGCATTACTACGTGCTCTCCCCGCGCCGCAAGGACGTCGTCCGCCTCTGCAAAGCCGCCGTCAAGCCTGGTTTCCGTACAGACGCACCCGCAGGTTTTCTGGGTCAGCGTAAGAACATTCGTGTATATTCCCGACAGAAGAGGCATATCCTCGCAGCCTGCGTATTCAACGCTTGCGCGAAGCCACACGCCCTTTTCCGGAAGTCCTTCCGAATACTCTCCGATATCGCCGCAGCCGAGGGTCAGCCTGCCTGAAAACGACATTCCATGCGTAAGGTCGCGCCTGACCTCGCAGGGAGCGAACCCCGCCGAAGTGGAATACTCCCACCTGATATCCCGGGGCGTGCCGTATTCGTCCGCGTATGGATTCCTTGCAACAGCGCAGCGCTCCGACGTTATGAAGTCAAGCGATATCTCTTCCTGCGCGGCGGTCAGCTTTATCAGGAGGTAACGTCCGGCGCAGTCAAGTTCCGCGCCGAAGGGATAGAATACCGCGCCCCGCTCCCCGGAAAGCCCGGTCACATCAACGTAACCTCCCGGAGATTTCATGTAGATTTTAGATATCTGCGCGTCCTGGCGGCGGAATGGCTCGGTCAGTGTGAACTCTGTTCCGTCCGCTGAATGTGCCGTGCTCCCCGCAGGCAGAAACTCCGGCGGCGCTGCTGGGATCAGCTCCACAGACGCGGGAGCCGCTTCAAGCGGCTGAACTCCCGCCAGCCGGAGCATTGCCTCGCGAGTGCTGTCCGGAATGCGGTCGAGAGTGTACTGCTGCATTTCCTTGAGCCACGCGAACAGCTCTATAACTGTAATGCCGGGGTCGTGCTCGTTGAAATCGGTCCATTCCGGAAATATCACCGGGATACGCCGCTTCGCGGCCTCGACTATTTCAGCGTAATTCTGGTCGTCCAGCTTCGGCAGGCTTATCATTGCAGACAGCTCCTCTCATTTGGTATTGCGGCTAAATCCCCGCCGCGCCGTCGATCCTGACGGTATGTACGCCCGTTTCAGGCAGGAAATACTTGTATTCCGGTGCGCGGTCGAGCGGTATCGCCCGCACCTCGCCGTCCTGCGAATACTCCCCGGTGAGCAGCACCTTCGACGTATACGCAATGTTGCCGATGTTCCTCAGCGCGGCGTAAACGTCGGATTCGCACGGCACGGCGCCGATGCGGGCGCTCCGGCTTTCAGTGAGCCTGGACAGCGCTTCCGCGGCTTCGCGCTCCGTCTGCGCGGCGAATGCGATATCTTTGATAACCACGGATACTTCCGCGCTGATTTTCAGCGGTTTCGCCGGAACAACCGCCAGACCGCCCCCTGCGGCGGGGATACCGCAGGCGCGCTCCCTCAGGAATGCTTCCACCCGACGGCAAAGCTCTGCCGCGTAAGCGGAAGTTCCCATCTCGGCGGGCTTTACCACAAGAGTCACGCAGCCGCTCTGCTGTTCTCCACGGCGGTTTCTTCCCGGGAAGCACTTCACCTCGCCGACCTCGGAGAATTCCTCCATTACAAGGCTCTCGTGATCCCGGGCGGTCACTGCTCTCCCGCCGTGGCGTATCCGCTGCGCGCCGATCCTGCGTATCGTTTCGAGGCTCTGAGCCGCGCTCCCGCCGCAGGTCGGGAGAATATTCGTCATGCTTTCGATGAACGGAATCCCGGTGATAAGTCCGTCAAGCGCGCCCGCCGGAAGATTACCCGCCGTGCCGCCGCCCCAGGAATAGTCGACGATCATCTCCGCGTCGCTGGTGTACGCCGGGATACGCCCGCATGCTCCGTCTCCGAAGGTCAGCTTTCCGGCGGAACTGTCAAGCTCGAAACACCGGACATCTCCGGCGCATTCCCCGAGGTTTTCCGTGAGCCGCCACCTTACCCACCACTCGGCGGGAAGCCCGTCGTCTCCGTTTACGACCCTCACGTCTGCGGGGGAATCCCTCAGCAGCTCCTGAAGCTCGCTCACCGGAGTTTCTCCAAGCTCGTTGACCCACACTGCGCACTCTATTACCGGAGAATGCGACAGCGTGATACTCTGGTATTTCGCGCCCGCGCGTGCAGTGCGGCGCTCGCCTGTAACGGTCGTTTTCTGCGTTATCCGCACTGCGTTCATTTCAGCCAGAGTCAGCGGAGGAACAGGTCTCGACCGCTCTGCGCCGAAAGGCTCCTCCGCCCTTATCCAGTAACCTTCAACTCCGAAAAACTCCGCCCTGGCGAAGTCGTCGGGAGCGTACAGCGATATTATCCCGCCTGCGCAGAATCCTCCGGTGCGGTCTACTGCGCGCAGCTCGCGCCAGCCGCCGTTCTGACCGCCGGAATAATAGGAGAACTTCAGTGCCTGAGGAACGTCCGTTTCGCCCTCGAAATCCATGTACAGATTCACCGGAAGCCCCGCAGGAGCCTTGTCGAACCGCATGTACACTGTGTTTCCGCTGTCCGGCATTGTGGAGAAAAGCTCCATTCGAGTACGGGTGCCGCTCATCTCATAGGAGTTCCTGCGGCAGGAATTCAGCGTTGTTACCGTCTCCGCCGGAACGTACCCGGCACCGTAGTCAAATCGCAGCTCGATCGACTTCACCAGCGGAAGCAGCCAGCGTGCATTCATGCTGAACCGGTTGTGTACCTCCCGGATCCTCGCGCGCAGCCACAGCCCGCTGTAGGCGTTCTGCACGGACGGCTGAAAATCCTCCGGGCAGGTGAAGCTCAGCCTCCGCCTGCCGTCGGAACCAGCGCAGGAAAACGGATTCACGTCGCCGCTGACTTCAAGTCGCGCCCAGCCGGTGCCGTTCCAGTACTCCCACACTATGCCGGAAATATACACGTCGTCCGGGGTATTTACCCGAAGGTCTCCCTTGTCCACGACAAGTTTCTGATCAAACTGCGGCTCCGACTGAACGTCGCCGTTCTGAACCACCACGGTTCCGACCGAGATATCCACGGTTATCTGCGCCCCCGCCTTGCTGAACGCCTCGTCGCAGGCGATATAAAGCGAATCGTAGGCGCTCGGCTCCCTTCCGAAAACGTATCCGCATTCTATCTGCGGAAGCTCCGTATCGTTGGAATAAAGCCTGTCGGGAAGTCTGCCACGGAGGGTCTCCGGGTCGTCGTTCCCTCGGCAGCTAAGGTACGCTATATCCGCTGCCAGAAACTCCGCCTTTTCACTGCGTGTCATTTCACACATAATGCGGAATCTGCCGTTTTCATCGTCACGCACGCCGTTTTCGTCAGCCGCGACTGCCTTTCCATCCGGTTTCGAAAGTATCACGCAGTCCGCGCCGGGGCGCGCCTCAAGCGGAATTACACCGTTCTCGCCTGGAATGCTCCATCTTACATTTTCAGAGCTGAGCGCTTCCTGATAGGAAACATCGCGCAGCCCGGAGGTCCCGCCAAACTTCACCATAATTTCCGCAGCGCCGTCCAGCCGCAGCACTGCACCGTTCGACAATGTGAAGCAATGCCGCTCAAGGTTTCTCTCAGCCTGCGGACGGAACAGCTTAACAGGAAGCTCCCCGGGTATTTCGGTGCGCGTTATGACGTCCTCGGCGGGGGCGGTCATGAAAATATCGGTCAGCTTTGCCGGAACTGCAAAGAACCCTTCCGAGGTCTCGAACACTATGCGCTCCTCGCCCCTGTCCGTGAAAAGCTGAGTTCCCTTTTTTATGTATACGCGCTCCTCCGCGCCCTCGGCTATGCGCGCTGCGACAGTACCCACTGCGGGGGACACCGGCTTCGCGCTGACGCCGAGCATATTCAGGAATTCAAGACTGCATTTGTCCGGGAATCTGTCCAGGCGGTCGACAGTACCGCAGAACATCTCAGAGAACAGTATTGCAAGCGCCGTTCCGCCGTCCGGGGACTGCGGGTCAAAGCGCCACTCCGGAGTGTACGAGCCGCTTTTCCTGCCGATAAGGGCAAGAATATCCGCAGCGGTTCTGCCGTCAAGTTTTGGTATATTCATCTGCCCTCACCTTCCATCATGTAGAACGGATAGACCATGTTAAACTGGTTGTTTGTAGCGCGCAGCGTGTAACTGATGTTAATATTCAGCACTCCCCCCGAGCTTTCGCGCGCTGCCTGCACGTCGATATCCATGATACGCGGCTCCCATTGCTCAAGCGCTTCGCGGACGCTTTCTTCAAGCGCTGCGATACGCTCCGCACGGCTGTCGGAAAACAGAAACTCCCCGGCGGCTGTGCCGAATTCCGGAAGCATCACCCGCTCGCCGAGATTCGTGCGGAGTATTATGCGTATCGCCTCCTCGACGTCCTGCCCGGCGCTGCTCATGGCTATGCGGTTCGTTGACGGGTCTACCCTGAACGGAAAGCTGAACCCCCTGCCCATGAACCCCTTGTTGTCTGCCATGCCGTGTACCCTCCCGTCAGTTTATCTTGGTCATTGAACCCTTTATCGTCATCACGCCGCTGCTCTTCACAGTCACTGAGCCGCTGCCCTCCACGCTCGCCTCGCCGCTTGCCTTCACGCCGATTTTCGCGGAGTTCAGCTCTATTTTTGAGTTGGTCTTGATCTCCACCGCCCCGGAATTTCCATCGCAGGTAATCGTGACTCCGCTGCCCACCTTTATCGTGAGCTTCTTTTCGCAGGTCAGCTCCACGGAGCCGCTCTTTCCGCTGATATCCAGCTTGTTTTTGCCGTCGGTCACGGAAATAACGTCATTCTCGTCATCGAGGTCTATTCTGTGACCCTTCGGAGTAGATACTGTGATGTGCTCCTTTTTCGGAGCGTCGCTGAACTCAACGTAACTCTTGTTCGGCGTTATCAGCTTGAAGATCTCGTTTTTGCCGTCGCTTACCGACGCCGGAGGAGTGTTTTTCTTTGCCCACAAGCTGCCTATAACGAATGGGCGGTGCACGTCGCCGTCCTCGTATGCGAGCGCCACTATATCGCCTATACCCGGGTGAAAAAAGCAGCCGTACTCCTTCCCGCCAAACGGCGTGAGGCAGTATATCCAGCCGGTCTCGCCGAGGTTCTTATCAGCGGTGAGGTATCTGCACTTTACCCTGCCGTGGTTCTTAGGGTCCTTTATCGCAGTGACCTCCGCCAGTGCTATCCCGGTGCATTTCTGCTGGCTTCCGCCGGATGCGGACAGCATATCCGCCATGCTCTGCATACGCTCACCTCCGTTAATCTGTAGGGGAACAGAAATCTATCCTCGTCAGGAATCCACCCGCGCTGAACGTGTGGGTTATTCCCGTGATGTAATACGTGTCGTTCAGCTTGGGGTCAAGCCCGCCGAACTTTATTTTCGTGCCGGGAAGCAGAGCTTCGTTTCCGGGGACTGAAGCGGTTCCGGTGCACAGCTTCAGGCAGGCTTCCCGCATGAGGGATTCAGCATATGTCCGGGCTTCGCTCTGGCTTTTCACCGTTTTGCTGACCTTCTCCAGCACCTTCGAGCGTATCGGCGGGCACAGTCCCGCGCCGCTTTTTCCCGAGCCGCCCAGCGGAGAGGCTTCCGCGCAGAAATCCTCGAGGGTCTCTGGAACCGTGCCGTACACGCGCACCTTCCCGAGCTGTCCGGACAGCTCCACGGTGCGCTCAAAGCTCAGCATGTTCTTACCCCAGGAGTACCGCTGCTGAACCGTCGCGGTGGAGTAGATATCCTTCACGAATTTCAGCTTCGTGCCGGACATGTAGAAGGTACAGCCGCTCAGCTTCGCAAGCATGCACACGAACTGGTAATCGTCCATGTCGTGGCTCACTATGGGGTACTCCTTGTCGGCGGCTCCGGGGACAGAAACGGTGATGCCGTCAGTGTAGCCTCTGACCGGCTCCAGGAGTTCCTTTACTATCTGGCTCACGCTCTTATTTTCAAAGCTTTCACGGGAGGTGTTCCCCATCAGGAGACCCCGGGCGTCCAGGCAGGATAGCGTGAGAGTCACGCCGTCCTCTGAGAAGCTGACCCCGGCGGCGTTGATGTACCCCAGGAAAACCGGCTTCGTCAGCCTGTACCCCATCTCGACCCGTATCTTTTTCCCCGCGGAAGCCCTGCTGATGATATTTCCGATGGTGCTCCTTCCGTGGTCATGGTCGCAGAATATCACAACCTCGCAGCTATTCGACATCTGGGAAGCAGAAAGCTGCACGCTCACGGATTCTATCATTTCCTCCGAAGCCTTTATCTGCCTGCCGTCAACAAAAACACGGCACTGAGGCAGAAGAAGTTCCTCGTTGTTCAGTTCCATGGCGCAGCCTCCTTTCTCATGCTCAGAGTATCGGCGGTATCACGATGTCCGTTCCTGGCTCAAGCCTGCGCGGGTCGTCGATATCGTTCGCTTCGGCTATTCTGCGCCACTCGGAACAGTCGCCGTATTCCGCGTAGGCAAAGGCGCAGAGCCTGTCGCCTTCGGAGATAGTCCGCGCCTTCGTCCTGTCAGGAGAATTGCGGACGTTGTTGTCTTTCTTGTCTGATATCAGTTGAATGTCGACTACCGCGCGCACCGGCTTGCCGTCAAATGCGAACATCGTGAACCTCTGCGATATCGACATGATAAATCCCTTGAAACTGATAGAGCCCCACACGAATTCCACCAGGCTGGGTGCGTGGGTGTCGGAATTGACCGTTGTAAGCTTCATCAGCGGCGCAGTGTATACGCGGACGTCCTGCTTGAGGAGGTCTGGCGCGGCTGCCGAGAGCGCCGTCAGCGGTTGGTTGGATGCGTCCCCGGCGCTGTAGGTATCGAACAGCAGACTGAAGCTCATTACTTCTGCCTCGCCGCTTACAAACTGGAGCAACGGTCTGTCCCTGCCCGGAATCTTGTGCTGCGCGTAGTTCACGCTGCGCTGTATCGTGAAATCAGTCGGATTGAAAATGCACGGAATACCCGCTCCGCCAACCACGGCGCTGACATTCAGCAGCTTGTTTGCTCCGTCGAGCACCTTGAATTTTGCCTTGACCGGACCTACCAACTACCTCGCTCCTTTCTATAATCCCATTCTGCGCCGCTCGCGCGCAAGTCTGTTCTCGATGCGCTCGTAGACCTTATCAGTCAGCCTGGAAACTTCATCGCGGGTCAGGCTGCTGATACCGCCGTCAACGCTCGTGTTCACCGTGATCTGACGGTTAGTTGTGACCGTCCTGCTGCTCTCGGCGGGAGCCTGAGCGGGCTGAGGCTCCTTCAGTTCAATGGGCGGCAGTGAGTTCATGTAGGGCTGCTGCGCCCTGTATCTGTCCATTTCAGTCGGCGGAACCAGCATTACCATGTTCTCCGTATTCTCCGCCGTCCGGAATGTGAACGGCTTCTTTTCCGGCTGTTCTGGCAGCGAGTTTCTGTAAGCGCGTTCGATCAGGCGGCTCATGTGGCTTTCTGTGTGCCTTACAATGCTTTCGCGGACTATGTTCACGCTGCGGATAACATCGCTGGGTTCCACGCTCTTTTCAGAAGATATGTAATTTAATTCCGGCTCTGGTTCTGGAATTGCTTCTTTTATTTCCGGGACTGGAACAGGCTGTCTGGTTTCTGCAATCAACTGGTCGATTACCGATAGCGTTTTGTTATCCAACCTGTCGCGGTAGGAGCCTGCCGTGCGGCGCTCATTATTTTGAGTTTCGGACTGCGCCAGGGGCGTCAACAGCTCCGTTTGAGCCGCATTGCTCTGCGGTTCTGGTGAGAGATTATTTGCGTGTTCCGATATGGAGCGCTCCGGGAGTGTCAGCTGCCCTCTTTGAGCCGCGTTGCTCTGCGGTTCTGGCGTAAGCACTGCGCCTGTAAGCTGATTTGCGGTTTCCGATGTGGAGCGCTCCGGGATTGTCAGCTGCTCTCTTTGAGCCGCATTACTCTGCGGTTCTGGTGGGAGCACTACGCCTGTAAGTTGATTTGCGGTTTCCGATATGGAGCGCTCCGGGAGTGTCAGCTGCTCCGTTTTAGCCGCGTTGCTCTGCGGTTCTGGCGGGAGCACTGTGCCTGTGAGGTGATTTGCGGTTTCCGATGTGGAGCGCTCCTGGATTGTCAGCTGTTCTCTTTGAGCCGCGTTGCTCTGCGGTTCTGGCGGGAGCACTGTGCCTGTGAGTTGATTTGCGGTTTCCGATGTGGAGCGCTCCGGGAGTGTCAGCTGCTCCCTTTGAACCGCGTTACTCTGCGGTTCTGGTGAGAGCACTGCGCCTGTGGGGTGATTCGTATTTTTCGATGTGGAGTGAGCCGGAGCCTCCTCATTTTCTTTCTGCACTGCATTGTTGAATGTCAATGCGGTAGAGCTATTATAGACTGTGTTTTTCTCTGAAAAACCGCTTGTTTCCCGAAATGAATAATCCTGATAAATATGCGTTTCCGGACTATTCTGGTGACGATTTTCTTCAAACGAGTACCTTCTGAGAAGCTCTGTTGTTTCATTTACCACAGAAGTCAGCGCCGTATCCGAATTACTATGCTGCGCCGTGGAGTAAATATCAGTTTCAAAGCTAAATCTACTCAGAATACGCCGCAAAGCCGGAGCGGTAATACACACCTGATTCTGCACAGTTCGCATTGATTCTGGGTGCGTATCACTTTCTGACAGCACAGCGGTTCTGCCGCCGGTATTTACGTTCCTGGAAATCTCGGAAAAAAGACTTGTCAATCGACCTTCAACAGATTTTTCAAAGCTGCTCCAGAGCGAAACAGAATTTGCTCCGGCCTCTTCAGCTTGTTGGAAATTATTCAAAATCGGTTCCGGAAGCGCCATGGTCTGAGTTACGTCCTGCGGAGCGTCCATGTTGTTCATTGGAACAACACGTGCTTCTCCGGATTGTGATAACCCCTGTTTTTCTCCGAAATCAATTCCCGCGCCTGCATTCAGCCGAGCGCCGATACCGGGATTTCAAATTGACGAGAATACTCGCTTATCCCGCGGCGGGACTCAGAATTGACCATGCCGTCTGAAATTTGCTCAAGTAGCCTTCCCGCCGGGGAATCGGCATAGAACTTCATCGCTATCTCGCTGGCTGGATTCAAAGCGCCTGCATATTTGGCTTTTTCCGAATGCTCTGAAGTTCCGGGAATTCCTATCCCTCCCGGCTTGCCTGTTTCTGCGTTCGCGGAAACCGCTTTGCCGAGAACGTTCTCGCGGAAAATCCGGTCTGGAATTCTGCGCTCCGCCTGATAGCGGGGATTGTTTAAACTATACTGCGCGCTATTGAGAATATCAGAAAAAACAGCCGATATCCCGGCGGTCATTTTCCCGGAGAGCCGCCGGAATTCAACGTTCCGCTGAGTCGTGGAACTATCTGTTTTCCCTGCCGAATCATCGCTTCCAGTGCCGGACAGCTCCTGATACAGCAGCGCCGCCGCTTCGTAAATACCTCCTGCGGGTCTGGCGACTCCATTGCGCGCCGCGGCGCTCTCAGAATCAGCCGCGATGAACGCTGCCGACCTGCCGACCGGAGCTATTCTGCCCGGAACTGCGCCGATCATCTCCCGAATGGATTCGCGGTCATAATGCCGCTCGGTAAAGCCGTAGCTTCTGACCTCGCTGCGGATAAGTTCTGCCGCTTCCACGGCGGATTTCCCGCGTTCAGCCAGTTGAACCACCATCTGCGCCGCGTCAGTCTGCGGACGGTTCCCGGTTTTGCCAACCGCCGAGAGAATACGCGCACGCTGTTCCTCGGTGAAGCCGGAGGCAGCTCCAAGACGGCTTATCTCGACGGCGGCGGGGCTTTCCGGGTACTCGCTTCCAAGCACGGCGGCGATACGCTCGAATAATCTGCGCTGCTGAGCCGTGAAAACCGCGCCGCCTCCGCTCGAGCCAAGCAGCGCCGCGAGCGCCCGGCAGACC
>ERZ773264.2521-NODE-2521-length-17275-cov-3.431243_pt1 | contig 17275 bp, 20 predicted proteins | sample MGYA00511910_ERZ773264 | MGnify/ENA primary metagenome ERZ773264 (study PRJEB29015, sample SAMEA2737739) | human gut metagenome | biome: human gut; feature: human-associated habitat; material: faeces | place: China | collected 2012 ... | reverse complement strand
CAGACAACCTGCGGCCGACACAGCTGCTGCGTGAGCGGTGGTGCCGCGAGTGCGCACGGCAAGGCCGCCGAGTCCGAGCGACAGACGTTGACCACATCCGGCCGCACAAAGGCGATCCGGAGCTTTTCTGGGATTGGGACAATCTGCAGGCCCTGTGCCACGAATGCCACAGCAAGAAGACGGCCAGAGAGGATGGAGGGTTTGGTAATGGCATCAGGCGCGGATCAGGAAGACCTTGAACGAAAATTCCGGGACTATATGCAGTCCTTTGCCGAAAAGGGACACCTGGCCTGCCCGGTTTGCGGCGAGCTCGCCTGGGAGTACGACAGCTCTTCCCTCGCGACGGCGAACCGGATAGCGCTGCGGTGCATCCACCACGATGGCCTCGCACCAAACCACCCCCCGGGGTCGAAAAGTACCGGGCGAAGGCCTCTAGACCGCGCCCTTAGCCAATTTTTTGCACGTGCTTTTCAAGTTTGAACTATGCCGAGACCTAAAAAATCCGATGCTGAGAAGGCCGCCAGGGGCACGCTGCAGAAATGCCGCATGAACGTCAGGACGATCCCGGTGGCCAAGGACCGGCTGAGCGAAGAGCCGCCGGTGGGAGTGCCGGGGGACGCGAAGGAAGCGTGGGCTCTGGCTGTCAAAAACGCCCCGGAAGGCCGCCTGTCGGTGGTTGACGGGCCAGCGCTGGAGCAATGGTGCCGCACGTACGCCCTGTGGCGGAAGATGGCCAAGGCGGTTGAGCACGGTGCGCTCTACGGCGTCGACGAGAAGTCTGGCGGCAGGAAGCTGAGCCCGGAGTTCACGGCCATGCAGGCCCTTCTGGCGTCCTTGATCAAGCTGGAGAAGGAATTAGGGTTCACGCCGGTCGCCCGCGCGCACGCGCCCGCGGACGCAGCGCCGGAAAAGGATGGAGATTTTGCGGACTTCACCTCGTAAATATTGCGCGATTGCCCGGGATTACGGCGAGCGTGTGCTGAATGGCGAACTTCCGGCCTGCGAGTTCGTAAAGCTGGCTGTTCGCCGGCAAAACCGCGATCTTGAGCGGTATTCCGGGGTGAAATCGGCCTACTACTTCGATGAAAAGGAAGCCTCTCTTGTTTGCCGTTTCATCGAATTGCTTCCGCACACGAAGGGACAGCTCGCCGGGCAAAAAATCAGGCTCGAGCCGTGGCAGATCTGGATTCTCACGACGGTTTTCGGATGGCGTCGCACTGCGGATGGCGGTCGGCGGTTCAGGCGTGTGTATATCGAAGTGCCCAGGGGAAACGGGAAGGCTCTTGCCTTAGACACAGAAATTCCTACTCCTGACGGTTTCAAGCTCATGCGGGATCTCAAAGTCGGAGATCTTGTTTATGGGACGGACGGAAAAGCGTGCCATGTCATCGCCGCGACAGATGTTATGCGTGGTCGGCCATGCTATGAGGTCGAGTTCAGCACGGGCGAAGTCATTGTCGCTGATGCAAAACATGAGTGGGTAACAGATTCAAGGTATGACCGCGACAGGCTGAAGGGACGAAACAACAAACACATTGGTCCGAAGCCCAGCGTTAAAACAACAGAGGAAATAGCTGCTTCTGTTTTCTGCCGTGGCGAACATAACCACCGCATTGAGGTGGCGGCTCCAGTAGACGGTGTCTGTCATGAATTGCCGATACCGCCGTATCTTCTTGGGCTGTGGCTTGGAGATGGCGCGACAAATTCTTCGCGATTTACGTGTTCTGATAAAGACGTTGAGATTATTGAACGAATAAAGGCTCTTGGTTACCCGGTTCATAAGGTTAAAGGAAGTTGCGCGTGGTCTATTTCCACTGGGCTTAAAGATCGAGATTCAAAGACAAACTCGTTTCAAGTTCAACTTCGGCGACTTGGTGTTCTTGGAAATAAGCACATTCCAAACGCATACATGAACGCGCCGTTTTCTGATCGGCTTGAGCTGCTTCAGGGGCTGATGGATACGGACGGATTCATAAGCAAGGGTCAGGGGCAATGCGAATTTGTGCAGAAGAAGCGCGAAATAGCGCTTGGCGTGTATACCCTGGCAGCATCTCTCGGGATGCGTCCCACAATTCACGCAAAAAGAGCGTTCTGCAACGGGAAAGACTGTGGAATCGTATATCGCGTGATGTTTCATGCTTATCGCGAAATCCCTGTGTTCAAGCTAAAGAGAAAGCTTGAACGCTTGCGCGAGCGCCCAGTTAAACGGGGCTTGCAGGATTATCGGCAGATCGTTCGCTGTGATCCTGTTCAATCCGTCCCGGTCAGGTGCATAGAAGTTGATTCTCCTGATCATTGCTACCTCGTCACTAGGGGATTTATCCGCACTCACAACTCGACCCTACTTTCCGGCATCGGATTGTTCTGCCTCTGCGCCGACCATGAGCCGGGCGCCGAGGTTTATTCTTTCGCCACAACCAGAGACCAGGCCGGCATTGTTTTCGGCGACGCTAAGCGCATGGCGCAGCAGACTCCGTCCCTTTGCAAGCATTTTGGCCTTGAAATACTGGCGCACTCGCTTTATGTCGAGTCGACGAACAGCACTTTTCAGGCCAAATCGGCCGAAGGGAGCACGCTGGACGGCTTGAATACCCATTTGGCCATCATCGACGAGCTCCACGCCCACAAGACCAGAGCCGTTTATGACGTTGTCGAGACCAGTCTTGGCAAGCGCAAAAACAGCCTGATGTGGGTCATTACGACCGCCGGTTTCGATACTTCCGGCATCTGCTACGAGGTCCGGACGATGGTTCGGGAGGTGCTTGAGGGCACGGTGTCCGACGAAACGCAGTTCGGAACCATCTACGGGCTGGACGCCGGAGACGACTGGAAGAGCGTCGAAGCGCTTGAGAAGGCCAATCCCAACTGGGGCGTGTCTGTCATGCCGGAGATGGTCACTTCTTTGCAGAAAAAAGCGGTTGCGCTGCCCTCAGCGGCCGGTAACTTTCAGACGAAGCATCTCGATGTCTGGTGCTCTGCCGCGTCCTCCTGGATGAACATGCCGGAATGGCAGAAAGGCGGCGATTTCTCGCTGCGGAGAGAGGATTTCGAGGGCAAGGACTGCTACATCGGGCTGGACCTCGGGTCGAAAAGCGATATGACGGCGAAGGTGCTGTTGTTTCCCCAGGAGGGCGAGGACGGCAAGCCCCGCTACACGGTTTTTTCGGACTTCTATCTGCCCCGCAACGCGGTTCAGAATTCGGTCAACTCGCAGTATCAGGGCTGGGCCGATCAGGGCCAGATTCACGTGACCGAAGGGGCCATGACTGATTACAACGTGGTCGAAGAGGATATCCGGGACGATCTCTCCCGGTACAACGTTCTCGGCATTGTCTACGACCCGTGGCACGCCACGCAGCTGATCAACGACCTGGATGACTCCGGGGCGCCCCTGGTGGAGTGCTCTGTCGTCGTCGCAAACGTGTCGAGCCCGATGAAGTCGCTTGAGGCCCTTGTGCTCGACCACAGGCTCGCGCATGAGGCAAATCCGGTCATGGACTGGATGATGAGCAACGTGGTGGCGAGGGTAGACGCAAAAGACAATATTTTCCCGCGTAAGGAGCGCTACGAGCAGAAGATCGACGGGCCGGTTGCTTTGATCCTCGCGCTTTTTGGCGCGGAGTCTGGCGACGACGAGTATGCGGATTTTGAAGGTTCTCCCTCGGGCACATTTTTGAGCTGGTAATTACATCTATGTTTCTACAGCGATTGATCAACTGGGTTGCCTCGTGGGGCGGGCCCCTGGGGACGGCTTCAGGCCAGCAGATACCCCTTCCGACGTCCCCGATCATAGACAACACGAAGCCTGTGCCGGCCGATGCCGCGCTGCAGATTTCTACCGTCTACGCCTGCGTTGAACTGCTTTCGAGCACGATCAGCTCTCTCCCGGTCTGCGTGTACCGCCGGCTTCCTTCCGGCGGCCGGGAGCCGTTCAGGGCTTCTCCGCTCTGGTTTCTGCTGCACGACAGGCCCAACAAATGGATGACGCCAGCCGACTTCATCAGCACGATGTGCATGAACCGGCTTCTGCGAGGCAACGCCTACGCCCAGATCGTCTGGGGCGCGGGAGACGAGCCTGTGGCCCTTATCCCGCTCGCCGCGGACCAGATGGAGACTTCCGTTGTGGCCGGCGGCATGGTCTTCGTGTACACGCAGGACGGTGTTAGGACCATTCTCGCTCCTGAAAGCGTGATCCACTGGAAGGGACTCGGGAACGGCTATATCGGGCTTGCGAAGCTTGCCTTCATGCGCTCGTCCATGAACGAGAGCATCCACGCGCAGGAAAACGCCAACAACCTCTTCGGAAAGGGATCGAAGCCAACCGGCGTCCTGCAGACGGACTCTAGGCTGAACCCCGAGCAGATGGCGATGCTGATTCAGCGCTTCGGGGAGCAGATGTCGAATCCCACGGGCGGACTTCTGATCGCGGATCGCGGCCTTAAGTACGCTCAGCTGAGCCTGAATCCTGCGGACGCACAGCTACTTGAGACGAGGCGGTTCTCGGTTGAGGAGATCTGTCGCTGGTTCGGCGTTCCAGCGGTGATTGTCGGGTCGTCCGGACAGAGCACCTGGGGCTCCGGGATCGAACAGCTGGTGGACGGATTCCACAAATTCACGATCAATCCGCTCCTAACTCAGCTTGAACAGGCTTTTTCTAAGCGCCTGATACCAACGGGCGACGAGGAAACAGAGATCGAATTCAAGACGGACGCCTTCCTGCGCGGGTCGTCCGAATCCCGGGCCAAATACTACACGACGATGGTCGAGGGCGGTCTGATGACGAGAAACGAGGCCCGCGAGCAGGAGAATCTGCCGCCAGAAAAAGGCTGCGATGTGCTCACGACCATGAGCAATTACGTCCCGGTTGATCAGCTGGGAAAGAACCCGGACGCGACTACGGGAGCCAGTAAAAATGGAATTTAAGGATTTTGACATCAAAGCGGCCGAGATGAAGCTGGACGCAGACAAGCGCCTCTTCACCGGATACGCGTCGACTTTCGGCAACACGGACAGCTACGGGGACACGATTCTCCCGGGAGCGTACAAGTCCGTGATCGCTGGCGGCCAGATGCCCGTGATGTTTTACGGACACGACTGGTCGAGCATCCCGATCGGCAAGTGGCTCACGATGCAGGAGGACGAAAAAGGCCTGCTTGTGACCGGCCAGCTCACCCGGGGGAGCGCCAAGGCGGACGAAGTGCTTGCCGCGCTCAAAGACGGCTCCGTTTCCGGCCTTTCGATCGGCTTTTCGGTTGACAAAGGCGACTACGAAGAGAAGACGGACAGCGCATACGGCCGCACGATCAAGAACATCTCCCGGCTCTACGAGATTTCCGTTGTCGCTCTGCCCGCCGACAACTACGCCCGGGTGACCGAAGTCCGGGCCGAGGACATCGCAGGCATTAAAACAATTCGCGAGCTTGAGGATTTCCTGAGGGATTCAGGCCGGTTCTCGCGCTCGGCAGTGCAGGGCCTTATCGCCCGGTGCAAAACGCTTTTTAAGGCTCAGCGGGATGCCGAGGCCGAGGAAAAAGCGGCTCAGGAACTGCTCAAGAAGCTGAAAAACTTCGAGCAGTCACTTTAATTCTCAAGGAAAAATCATGGAACTTAAGGAAATTTCTGACGCCCTCGACCGGATCGAAGGCAAGATGAAGGATACCTCCGAGGCAAACAAGGCTGAGCTGAAGCGTCTGGGCGACGAGCAGGTGAAACTCTCCCGCCAGCTGATCGAAGTGCAGCAGAACGCCGTCAAGGCTATGGCTCCCAAGGCTGAAGCGAAGTCTGTTGGCGCTCAGGTTGCTGAATCCGGCGCTCTGAAGGCTTTTGCTGAAGGTTCTGCCACCAAGGCCCGTATGGAAGTGGCTGAGGTGAAGGAATCTGCTGGGAATCCGATTACGACCCCGACCGGCGGTGTTGTTCCCGCCTATCGTCGTCCTGGCGTTCTGACCGGTGCCTTCCGCCCGTTCACGATTGAGACTCTTTTCCCGACCATCCCGGTTGCCAGCAACGCTTACGAGTACGTGAAGGAAAAGGACGACGGTTTTGTGAATGGTGCCGCGTTCATTGCTGAAGGCACTCAGAAGCCGTTTGGCTCCACCGGCTTTGAGCTGGTTTCCGGTACGGTGAAGACGATTGCTCACCTTGCCCGTATTTCGAAGCAGCTGATGGAAGACGCGCCGGCTCTTGAGGCGTACATCAACCAGCGCATTGTCTACGGCGTGGATCTTGCTGTTGAAGACCAGATTACGAAGGGTGACGGCCTCGGTCAGAACCTGTCCGGTATCTTCAATACCGGCAATTACACCGCTCACGGTGCCACGCTCGCTGATCTCGGCACCAAGAATGCGTCGCTTCTGGATCTGATCCTCTTCGCGAAGACCAAGATCGAGCAGGCGTACTACCGTCCGTCCGCGATTCTGCTGAATCCGCTGAACTGGTCCCGTCTCCAGATGCTGAAGAACGCCAATGGCGACTACTACCTTGGTCACCCGGCTACCGTGGCTCCGGCTGAACTCTGGGGTCTGCCGGTCATCACGACTCAGGCCGTCGCGGTCGACCAGTTCATGGTCGGTGACTTTACGGCCGCCGGCACCGTCTGGGCGCGTCAGGGTCTCACGGTTGAGCTCTTCGAGCAGGATAGCGACAACGTCCAGAAGAACCTGATTACTATCCGCGCCGAACGCCGTCTGGGCTTTGGTATTGAGCGTCCGGCCGCTCTCTGCGGCGGTGCTCTGACCGTCCCGGCCGAGTGATCCCTGTAGCTGACTGACGAACGCCCTGGAGGCTAATAACTTCCGGGGCGTTTTTCTATGGAAAAAGAGATTGTTTTGAAAAAGGATGCGCTGACACCGGTTGGATTCGTGAAAACCGGCGCGGTGCTTCGTGTGTCTGGCGTTGTCGCTCAGTCTCTGATCAATTCGGGCGCTGCGGAAATCGCGGCTGTTAAACCGAAGACTGAGACGAAAGAAACCGCCAAAACTGCCGCTAAAACGCGGAAAACCACTGCTAAGGCGTCGTAATGGAAGAAACCGGGTTCACTGGAATTGATACCAGCACCGCGGAAAGCGGCGTCACGCTTGAAGAAGCGAAGCGTCATTTCCGCGTGGGCCACTCGGAGGACGATTCTCTGATCGCCTCTCTTTGCCTTGCCTGCACCCAGATGGCCGAGCACGAGCTCCAGCGCGGGATTATTACCCGGGACGGCGTCGAAGGCTATGCAACGGACCCTTCGGGCGTTCCGGCGGGTATTCGGGAGTGGATTCTGATCCAGGCCGCTCATTTTTACGAGCATCGAGAGGCCGCCCAGGCTGAAAACCTGATCGAGAACCCGATCGTCGACCGTCTGTTGGACCCCTATCGCACATGGAGGTAGCCCATGAAACTGCCTCAGATTGGCGAAATGAGAAGGCGGGTTGCGATTTATAACGTTGCGTTCTCTTCTTCGGGGGCTTCGGCGCTTTCAGAAAAGCGAGTATTGATGCTGGAAGCGTGGGCGAAGCACGAAATAGTGGGCGGGCAGAATTACTGGGACTCGGTGAATGTTGAAGAAACCGTGACAGATCGATTCATTATCCGGTACTCAAAGTCACTGCAGACGACCCCTCCAAGTCTGAAACGGATGATTGAGCTTGATTGCGATGGGATTACGTATCGCGTCCGGCGCGTCACTGACATGAATGGAGTGGGGAGATTTACCGCACTTGAATGTGAGGCACTCCATGGATAAAGCATCTGCGCTTGAGTTTTCGGTTCGGTTCCGGAAGCCCTTCCGTTTTGTCGATTTTGACACCAAGGTGCTGAAACGGTCATTCCGAAAGATAGGACAGAAAGTCCAGGGGATGGCCAAGAAGAACGTCAGTACCAGAGGAGTTTCGAAGGCGGATGAATTCCCGGGGATGAGTACGGGGAAACTCAGGGGCTCGATTAAGTACCGGGTGTCCCATTCAGGGTTTTCGGTTGGTATTGCCAACTATATGACCAACAGCATTCGGGAGCGGGGAGCTTATTACCCCGCTTTTGTGTATTGGGGGCATAGGGCGCCGGGAGCGGACAGGAACGCGCTTCGTAAGCCGGACAGACGGCAGCAGCACAAAAAGAGGCACGGGGAAAAGGTAGCGGCTCCTCGCAAAAACTGGATTGTTGAGGCGGCCAATCAATACGGGAATGAAGCGTATCAGAAAGATATGGCGGAAATTCTTGATGAGGCACTTAAGCCGGGGATCATATCGGGATGAAGCTTGCGACGATCATTTCAGCTCTTAGAGCCTACTGCCCGAGTTTTGAAAGGCGGGTTGGGGGCGCGGCGGAATACGCGACCATTGATATTACCAATCTGCCGATGCCTTGCGCCTTTGTTTTGCCGGTATCTGAGATCGGGGAAGACATGGACAGCATGGGGACCGATTACCGACAGCGTGTCAAACAGATCTTTTGTGTTGTTATTTTGGTATCTACGGCTGATCAGGAACGAGGGCAGGATGCTTTTGACGCGATTGAAGATCTGAAGGCTGAGATTTTCAAAGCGATTCTAGGAACCTCAACCGCCGAGACGGATGAGATTGTCTATGAAGGCTATTCAGATCCGGATCTTAATCGGGCCCGGCTGGCGCTTCAGCTGTCTTTCTCTGTTTCTTACGACGTTGTTGACGCAGATACGGGGCATGGTCGTGAGCTTGATGGATTGCCTGATTTGAAAGGTATTGATTCGAAAATTGATCCAGCCCCGGCGGACTGGGTTGATGCAGTAAGTTTTAAGGTTAATTTAGACAAAAAAGCGGGGTCTTAAATGGCAATTTCGTTTTCAAATATTCCCAGCGGGGTCAGGGTCCCGCTTTTTTATGCTGAGGTTGATAATTCCCAGGCGAATATCGGGTCAAACAACCTGAAAGCGCTTCTGATTGGGCAGAAGGTACCCAGTGGCAAGGCAGAAGACGGAGTCCCGGTTCTGGTTACCGGTGACAGCCAGGGGAAAGAGCTTTTTGGCCATGGGTCGATGCTGGCGCGGATGAATTCAGCGTTCCGCGAGAATAACAGCGTCGGCGAAGTATGGGCTATTGCTGTCTCCGACCCGGAAGGCGGGAAGAAAGCATCAGGAACCCTCACTTTTTCCGGGACGGTCACGGCGGCGGGAACGGTTTACGTTTACATTGGGGCGGATTGCGTAGCTATTAATATCCCAAACTCCTCAGACGCTGCCGCAGTTGCGAAGGCGGTCACTGCGGGGATTAACGCCAAAACCGATTTGCCGGTAACGGCTGAAGCGTCAGAAGGCGTTGTCACGATCCAGGCAAAGAATACCGGCGCATATGGGAATGACATTGCTCTGCAGTTGAACTTCCAAGGATATGCGGCGGGGGAGGAACTGCCTGAAGGCATTGCGTGCGAAGTTGCCACTCTGTCAGGGGGATCGGGAGAGGTCGATCTGGAGGCAGTTATTACAGCCATGGGGGATGAATCGTATGATTTCATCGCCATGCCATACGCAGATGGAGCTCATATTGCGAGTTTCACCACGGAAATGAATGACAAAACCGGCAGGTGGAGCCCTACCCGGCAGATTTATGGGCATGTGTATACCGCGAAGCGTGATACCGTCAGTAACCTTCAGGCGTTTGGGAAAGGGCTTAATGACCAGCACTTAACGGTGATGGCCGTTGAGCCGAAATGCCCGAGTCTCGCGGTTGAGGTTCTTGGGGCGCTGGTCGGGAGCTGCCTCACGGCTATTCAGAATGATCCGGCGCGTCCGCTTCAGACGCTTGAACTGGTTGGGATTACGCCTTCTCCAATTGGGAAGAGATTTACCCTTACCGAGAAGCAGACACTGCTTACATCGGGAATCGCGACCAGTTATGTCGCGGGTGGGTATGTGAGAATTGAGCGCTGCATTACGACCTATCAGACAAATAGTCTGGGGGACGCTGATACCAGTTATCTTGACAGCAACACACTCCATTCTTTGGCTTACATCATTCGGCGCCTTAAGAGTGTTGTCACGTCTAAGTATCCGCGCTGCAAACTGGCGGATGACGGGACTCATTACGGCCCCGGCCAGGCGATTGTTACGCCTTCTGTAATCAAATCAGAAATTATCGCCATGTATTCCCGCCTGGAGACAGAGGGCATTGTCGAGAACGCGGAAGCATTTGCTGAAAACCTGATTGTTGAGAGAAACGCGTCAGACCCGAATCGGGTAGATGTACTCCTGCCGCCCGATCTTGTGAATCAGCTGCGGATTTTCGCGACACTGGTTCAGTTCCGTCTTCAGTACAACGAATGAGGATTTAGAAAATGGCTAAAGGCATTGCGGGTACGTGTTACCTGAAGGTTGACGGAGAGCAGCTTTCTGTCAGTTCCAATTCGATTTCCATTCAGTCCGCGGAGGTGAAGCGGGAGGCTGTTATGGGGTCTACCGGGCTTGCCGGATATTCGGAGGAAGCGGTTGCCCCGACTATTTCGGGGACATTCAATGTTACGGCGGATTTCCCGCTGAAGAAACTGTTGAATGGGACGGAGTTCACTGTCACCGCGGAACTGGTGACAGGGAAGGTTTACACGCTTTCTGACGCTTTTGTTTCCGGTGATGTGAGCTACAAAACCGGAGAAGGCACAAGTGAGCTGACTTTTACCGGCGTTAAAGGAGCGTGGTCCTGATGGGAGCGGCAGAATTCAAACTTACGGCGCCGATCAAGCGCGGCGAAGACACGATTGAAGTACTGGAGCTGCGCGAGCCGACCGCTAAGGATATCAAGGTGCTTGGCTTCCCGATTACCGGGGAGAAGCGTGTCGACGCGGCAGTTGTTTACGACTATATCGAGCGGCTGGCGGCTATTCCTCCGTCTACTGTGGATCAGATTTCGGCTTCTGATTTTATTGGGCTGATGGCGCTGGTCCTTGGTTTTTTCGGTGGTGCGCCGGAATAAGTGAGAAAGAGTTCAGGGGGCGGGTGTTCCAGCTGGCGCACTGGTGGGGCATCAACCCCTTTGAACTTGAAGAACGGCCTTTGTCTGACATCCAGGAACTGCTGTATCAGGCAAACGAGATTCACGAAGAGGAAGAACGATGGCGGCAACAAACAAAGTATTCTCGCTGAAAACTGTTCTTGCCTGCCAGGACGAAATATCCGAGAAACTGAAGAAAGTCAGGACGAATCTCAGGAGCCTTGATCGGGCTTTTGACAGAGTGAGCCGATCCGCTGGGGACGTTGCCTCAAAGGTTTTCGCGCCATTGATGGCAGTAGGCGGCGCGGGGCTGTTCTCTGTGGCTTCTTCGGTCCAGACGTTTATCGAGCTGGGAGACGCAATTGACAAGGCATCTCAGCGGGCAGGGGTAGGAACCGGAGCGCTGCAGAAGCTTCGGTTTGCCGCGAAACTTTCCGGGATGGACGCCGAAGAAATGGATCGGGCGCTCTCCAAGCTCTCCGGGGAGATGGGGAAGGCCGCGAGTGGGGAAAATAAAAAGCTTCCCCAACTGTTTTCTGATTTGGGCGTTTCATGGAAAGACGCAAAGGGCCACGTTAAAGATTCCGCAACGGTATTTCGGGAACTCTCTGAGGCGATCAAGGTTAATGAGAATCCCGCGGCAAGGCTGCAGATTCTTACGGACGTTTTTGGCGACAAGCTGGCCGCCAGGCTGATCCCTCTGATGAAGGACGGGGCAGCCGGGCTTGACGAAATGTCAAAGAAAGCTGAAGAGCTGGGGATTGTTGTCAGTTCTGATGACGTCAAGGCGGCAGCTGAGCTTGGCGACACAATGGATATTTTCCATATGTCACTTTCAGCTTTGCAGACGACTATTGGCGCGCGGCTTGCCCCTGTCATCAAACGGGTGGTTGAACGTCTGGAAGATGTGATCGGGAGAAACAAAGAGCTGATCAGCCAGAAGATCGCGGAGGCTGTTCAGGCATTTTCTGACGCCTTGGAGCGCGTCCCCTGGGACACCGTCATTACAGTGATTTCATCGGTAATCAGCGCTTTTGGGTGGGTGTTTAACGCTATCGGCGGAGTGAACACGATTCTCGCTGTATTGGCGGGTGTGGGCATCGGACGTTTTATCATGAGCGTCGCCCGGCTTGTCAGCGCGCTGAATGGGGTGAGAGTCGTTTTTATGGCGTCTTTCGGGCTCCCGGGGCTTCTTATCGCGGGGGCTGTTGCCGCGGTTGTGTATTTGGCGACTGTAATTTATCAGCACTGGGATGTCATTTCGGAGAAACTGCGCATACTCGCCGCAAAATTTTATGAGGTGGCGGGTCCGGTTATCCGTGTTTTGAAAACGGTATTTCTGGCCTTTGCAGGAGTGCTGGCTGTTTCCATAGGGACAACGATTGACGCCATTTCCGCGATCATACGTGGGCTTTCTCCGGTTATCAGAGTGATAGGCGGAGCGCTTGTGTTTTTGGCGGGGATGGTACGCGATGCTTTTGTCGCGCTTACGTTTCCTATTCGCGCGGCATGGGACGCCTTGAAACCTATCCTCCAGCCGATTTTTGACTGGATTATGTCGAAGCTTGACGCGCTGGCCAATCTGGCGCCGTCGTGGCTGAAAGATCTTGTCGGATGGAGCGGAGGAGGAACAGCACCTGCACCCGCAGTCCCAGGAGTCCCTGCTACCGGTGGTTCTCCCTCATCTCCGGCCGCTGGAGTTGGCAGCATGACGATTCATGTGGTTGGGGAAAACGGGGCAAAGGCGAGAATCGATAATCTGGATGCCCGCAACATGAATATTTCGGCGGACGCGAAGAGTTATGACCCGGGAGATTCTTTCTAAATGACAGTATCATCGGCAGCAACAGAAGCGCAGAAAAATCTCATGGATGCGTCGTACCGCGGAGTTCCGTTCTATGTCACCAGTACAAAGCTGAAAGTGGGACGGCGAGTGGTGCTTTTTGAATACCCTCAGCAAGACAAACCTTTTGTAGAGGATCTAGGGCGGGCCGCTCGGATTGTAACGGTAGAGGCGTTCACGACCGGGAGGGATTATGTCGAGCGTATGAGCGCGCTGGTTAAGGCGCTCGAGACGCAGGGCGGGGGCGAACTGGTAGACCCGTGGGTAGGGAGGATGACAGCGACGCCTCAATCTGTCAGCCAGGTAACGTACACAACAAGGCTTCGGCTGGCGCAGATTTCAATCACATTCGTGGAATCTGGTGAGCTGTCCTTCCCAACGGCTTCAATCAGTACGCACGATGATGTTTGTATTAAAGCGGATGGGATAGCTGAGGCGGCACAGAATTATGTGGGCACGGCAATTGACTTGTCAGGGGCTCAGGATTTTGTGGTCAGTAACATTGTGGGAAAGCTTGAGTCGGCCCTGAAAAATGAGGGGATACAATCGCTCGCCACGATGTTTAAGTTAGATAAGCTGGATGAACTGGCAAAGGTGGCCGCGACGGTTCTGACGACGGATCCGGGCGCTTTTGCGAGTACGCTTGTGAGTTCGCTTGGTCTTGGTTCTTTTGTAGAAACGGTGAGGGACTGGCGGCGGGTGGCTTATCTTGCCCAGGGGATTTCATATGGGGCGGATTTCAATGTAAGGGATTCGATCCTATACCCATCCGGGACGGCTGATTATGAAACCGCGAAGGCTGTTGAGGCTATTAACACGGGGATCCGGCTGATCAGTATCAGTAACGCCGTTGGGGCGGCAGGCAACATTGGGACGGGTCTTGATCGGGTAGATGAAACTCAGCCTTCCCAGGTGATGGCTTATGACGACATGATTGCGGTACGTGATAGCCTGCTTTCCGCGATTGATAATGAGATGCTGAAGGTGTCGGATGACAGCGTGTACTCAGCGCTTTCTTTGGCTTACTCGTCCGTGTGGAATGACATGACGGTCCGGGCAGAAAACAAAGCCCGGCTGATTGACTACACCCCCGAGGAGATCATGCCGGCGCTGGTGCTGGCTTATGATTACTACGGAGACGCCGCGCGGGATACTGAAATTGTTGAGCGTAACGGCATTCGAAGACCGGCGTTTGTCCCCGCGAAGCCCCTGAAACTTTTGAGTACTTAATTTTTCTTTTTAAGATCCCTCCCGGGCGGTAAGATGAAATGAGAAGCTTTTCTCTGCCTACGCAGAGGTGTTTCTGCTGATGGAGGGGAGCATGAGAAAGATTTTCGTATTGCTGTTAGGTTTGCTTGTGGCAATACCTGCCGTTTCGGCTGGTGGGAATTCTCCCGAGAGAAGGGCCTCCATTTCGTCGCCGGATAAGCCCCTGCATGGAGAAGCTACTGCTGCTTCCAGAAAAGGGAAGTTTGATAAAAACGGGGTTTATGTTTCCCCTAGCGGATATGTATTTAGGGCAGGGAAGGGGGGAACCGTCAGGTTGAGGGAGCCTATCCAAAAGGAAACACCACCTTCATTCCTTGACATGAGAAGGGTCGGAAGGAATGGTCTTGGGGAGGTTTGGGAAGACACCAGGAATGGGCGCACCTACATATGCAATGAATCGGGGTGCCGATGAGACGGTAGTTAAGGGGGGGGATTAAGCGCTCTGGGAACAGGGCGCTTTTTTATTATGGAACAAACGGTCGTAAAACTTCTGATTGGTGGTAAAGAATACCGCGCGTGGCAGCTTGTCAGCATATCTTCAAAGCTGCTGAGCTACGCGAGAGTGTTCAGAGTGGGTTTTACCCGTGAGTCAGCGGGGACTGGGATAGGAATTAAGATCGGCGATCTGGTGCGGGTAAAGATTGATGATGACCTGGTTTTGACCGGATACGTAACCAAGACAAATTTCTCGTATTCAGAAAAAGGTATCGAACTGTCCATAGAAGGGGCGAGTAAAACCGTTGATCTTGCCGAAGGATATATGGCGGTTAAGAGCGTTAAGCAATTCACGAATCTGACAGTGTCGCAGACGCTCCAGCTATTGGCAAAACCGTATGGAGTGTCGGTAGTCCGTCAGAAGGCAGGGAAAGACCCAAAAGCGTCGGTGGCTATTGCCGCCACAGATTCCATAAAAAAGATTTTGGATGGCGTGGTGAAGAAGCATACCCTCGTCATCACGGATAATGAAAGCGGCGATTTGGTAATGGCGAGCCCCGGCGGTGGTGGGCGCACCGCTGACTCTCTGGAGTTAGGGAAAAACGTCTTATCCGGGGACCAGACATTTGATTCTTCAAAACTGTTCAGCCGTTACTATGTGGTGGGGCAGCAGTCCAACTCGGGGAGCACTCATCCGGTTTCCGCGAATGGAGCGTTCAGGTACACGGAGGATAGCCTGGTACAGCGTCCCCGGTATTACGTAGAGAAGCTAAGTGGGTCTCCCACGGCCGCGGATCTCCAGCAAAGATCGGTTCTTTTGGCCGAGTACCGTCGCGGGCAGGCTCAGGCTTTGCACTACACCGTGCAGGGGTGGCGGCAAAGCGACGGCAGCCTGTGGAAGGTTAATCGGCTCTGCCGGGTTAAAGATTCTATTTTGGAGGTTGATGCTCAGTATTTGATTACAGAGGTCAGCTTTACGAAAGATTCCGGAGGATCCAAAACCCAGCTGACGCTGATGCCGCCTGAAGCTTTCGTCATGATGAATGAATCTCCTGATGAGGCGATGGCAAAGAAAGCCACGAAGAAAGCGGCGGCAAAAACTGGTAGCAGCAGGAATTATGTGAAGGCGACGGTAGCTGATGCCGCATGGACGGGAAAGTAATGCTTGATGATATTAAAGACGCTATTTGGAATTTGATAGTCAGAGGACGCCTGACAGGATCGGCCGGGAGGAAGAAGATGCGAACTATTCAGGCCGAGACAATGGCGGGAGACCTCCGGGATGATGTCGAGCATTTTGAGCCGTATGGGTTCACTTCTGAACCGAAGACCGGCGCTGAACCGCTTATTGTCGCTTTGGATGGGGACAGAGAGCATTCAATCGCGATTTGTGTCGCTGACCGCCGGTACAGGCTGACAGGCCTTACTTCCGGGGAGGTCGCTCTTTACGATGACCAGGGGCAGGAAGTCGTCCTGGCTCGGGAGGGGATAAGGATCCAGACGGATAAAACTTTGGCTGTGGACGCCCCGGCGGCTGTATTTTCCGGGTCAGTCACAGTAGAGGGTGACATCGTGGGGAAGTCTCAGATTTATGACGCGAGGGGCAGGCTGCAATCGATCCGCGACACTTACAATAACCATACACATAACGGCGGCAGCTCCCCTGATCAAAAGATGTGAAGGGCACATCCGATCACTCTTGAGCTGATCAAGGTGGGATTAAAAGCTTTGGTCTAGCTACAACACAATTCAATAAACATAAACCCAGTCAGACGGGATTTCTGGCTGGGTTTTTTATGACCTCAGTAATGGTGAGGACACATGGAAATTATAGCCATGCTCATCTTAAAACTACTGGATCCGGATCAAAAGATAAGGCTCTGGGGACGAGCGCTTCCTTGGTTAAAGCTTTTTGTATCAGGAATAATTTGTCGCTTGGGAGGGGGATGAAATATGCAGTTTTTCTTAAACGGCAGGCATCAGGCGACACTTTCAGACTTTGATACTGAGCCACTGGTTCGTTCCATCATCATCAGCCTTTTTTCCTGGAAGCGGGCTGGGGAAGATGATGTGCTGCCGGGGAAAAGCAGGATGGGGTGGTGGGCAGATTCATATAACGATGATGAGCCGCCAATAGGATCAAAACTCTGGCTGCTATCCAGAGAGGTACTGACCGACAGCACGCTGAAACTCGCGAGGGAGTATGCCGAGGATGCCCTTCAGTGGCTGGTCGATGACCATGTAGCGGAATCAGTAAGCGTTTCCGCGGAACGAGGCGGGGTGGAGCAGCTGAATCTGAATGTAGTCATAAAAAGACCTGATCAGGCAACACTTAACCTGCAGTTTCAGAACGTTTGGGGAAGTTGAAAATGCCATTTGAAAGACCGAATTTACAAACGCTGATTGACCGCATTGACGCGGATCTTGAGTCACGGTTATCAACTTCTCAGCTTCGCAGATCCAACGCGAAAGTGTATGCGCGTGTGCTTGCAGGGGTGAGCCATGAGCTGCACGGCTTTATTGAGTTTTTAAGCCGACAGTTGTTTTTTGATACAGCAGAGGCGGAGTACCTTGACCGTTGGGCGTCTATTTACGGGCTTGTCCGCAAACAACCTTCTCTGGCCAGCGGCACGGTGGTTTTTACAGTCCTGGAAGAGGGAGCCACGGTACCGGAGGGAACCTTGCTGCAGGCTGATAATGAGGCGGTATATGAAACGACATCCGCGGTCTCGGAAGGGAAAGCGTCGGTCAGAGCTTTGACTGCGGGGACGGCAGGCAATGTATCGGCGGG
>ERZ773264.2517-NODE-2517-length-17303-cov-11.449269_pt1 | contig 17303 bp, 19 predicted proteins | sample MGYA00511910_ERZ773264 | MGnify/ENA primary metagenome ERZ773264 (study PRJEB29015, sample SAMEA2737739) | human gut metagenome | biome: human gut; feature: human-associated habitat; material: faeces | place: China | collected 2012 ... | reverse complement strand
CCGGCTTGAACTTATCTTTTTCGGTAATGGGGCGGATCACCTTGCAGGGCACCCCCGCAGCGATGACGTCGGCGGCAATAAAGGCACCTGCTCCGATGTTTACCGGAGAGGTATTCGCCCGACTGACCATAGAAGTAGTCCGGCATCATTTGGTGTGATCTCGGATTTTCAACTGTGTGGGTGTGTTCATGTGGAAAACTATCCCTCCCTCCGAAATGAATGAAAAACAGGTTGACATTCACCAGAAAAAACGCTTACAATTTACGGCATCCGGGCATCCAAACACTTCGGAGACTTGAAACAGACCTACAATGAGTTTTTCCGAATTTACGGAAAGCTGATGGGACTGGAGAAACTAAAACCAACGGCAATCATTACAGAGGATTCCAATTCGGGGTTCCAGTTTTTTCAGGCTGTTTGCGCCGAAAACGGAATTTTCTGCGAATCTGCTGGTGGAAAGTCCAACATTTCAAACGGGACTGCCTCACAGTGATGTGGCGCAGTCCCGTTCGTTCAGGATGATCAATGGACTTTGTAGAATACCCGATTTCCAGCCTTCCGTGCAACCAACAGTCCCATTTCGTGGAATTTCATTACAAATCGAATGGTGGCATACGCAGCGTTGCGGAAGTCCTTTTCCAACTGCTTGGTGGTAAATTCTTCTGCACCGTTTGAGCCGTCTGCAAGCGGCATCATCCATTTTAGGTATGTCATTCGCCCACTGAAATGCTCTTGCGGTACGCAGGGCGGCTTCTTTGAAATGCCCGCCGCTGTTCCATTCAAGGATGCAGTCTGCGCCACGCTCTGCAAGCCGGCTGTGCAGGGTGCGGATATTATCACCCACCGCAGCCATGACGGCGTTTTTCTCAAAAAATTAAAAGTGCGAGCAAAAATTTTGTTAAAATGTATTGCATATAATTTCGCATTAATGTATAATAATTTTGTGAATATTCGCCTGCTGCTTTGCTGTGAGAGGGCTATCCTATGAAACATTTGCAGAAGCTTGTTACCATTGTCCTCGCATTTGTTTTGGCGTTGAGCCTCAGCCTGACTGCCTTAGCAGAAGAAGGCTATGGGCAGGAAGTTACGGGAAATGACAATCTGTTCCAGAACAATGAAGCCAAAACTACATTCAGCGTCGTTGCAGTACCGGCAAATCTTTCTGCAACAGTTCCTCTCAATGTCACTTTTGCAGTCAAACGCAATGGTGATTTTGTTTGTCCAGAGGGCTATGCAATTACCAATACGGGCTCTGAAATTTTTCATGTTTCGGATATCCGCGTAACCATGCTCGATGCAGCATATTCTTTTGTAGAGAGTGATAAGAATTTGCAGGATCGGCAGATTTATCTGACGATGACTGGAACAAATCCGGGCATTATGAGTCCTATTTCAGATACTGTTACTTTTGTGTCTGGGAATGATGACAAAAAGCAATCGTTTGGGACTGAGCCCACGACATATAACACCTGGAATGTCGATCAGGGCGGAAAAATTGAATTTGAGTTTAAAGGAAAAGTGAATGGCATCAGTGCGAAGTGGGCCGACAAGCAGGAACTCTTCACGATTGCGTATACCATAGAGCCAGGCGAGATATATGGGCCAAATCCAAAAGGATAAACTGTTTCCACCGGAGCGGGGACTCGCCCGCCCCGGTGTTTTTATCGTTTGAGAAAGTGGGTGCATTGGATGCGGGAGTATCACAAACAAGTCCTCCTTGGCCTGAAATTTCTCCTGTCCCGTGGGCTTCCGCTGGTGCTGGTTTCTGCCGCGACGGCAGGTGTTTTCCTGCTGAAGACGCCGAACAGCGCAAAGCAGGCCTCTGCTCCGGGAGCCCGTGACCCCAATGCAACGGTAGGTCAGTACGAGGGAAAGTCGGAGGCGGAGATTCAGGCAGAACTGGACAAAGTCGTGCAGGAGGGGATGTTCAACATCTCCATTAACCCGGATATCCGGATGACCAGCGGCAGAGCGGAAGCGGAGCTGCGGGTGGAAAATATTCCGGCCAATCACCATCTGATGAGCGTTACTCTGAGCCGGGATGATACCGGGGAGGTGCTGTATGCCTCCGGCCTCATAGAACCGGGATATCACATTCAGGCGGTGCCGCTGGAGACAGTCCTGCCCGGCGGCAGCTATACGGCAACAGCACTGTTTACAGCATACGATCTGGAAACGGAACAGCCCGCCGGACAGGCTGCGGCAAGAGTCCGGATCACAGTAGCAAAGTGAAAAAACGAGCCATTTACAGCTGTACTTGTAAATGGCTCGTTTTCGTTGATGTTATTGCCCTCTCGCGATCTCCTGCAACTTCTGCTGATCCAGCACCTCCACGCCGCCACGGTAGAGGCGCACCCAGCCCTCCTGCGCGAAATATTTCAGCAGGCGGCTGACCACCTCGCGGGCGGAGCCCATGTAGCGGGCCATCTGGTCGTGGGTCATGCGGACATTGCTGCCGCCGGTCTTGGCCAGCTCGTCGGTGAGGAAGATGGCAAGGCGGCGATCGGCGCTCATAAACAGAATTTGCTGCATCGTCCACATGGTATCAGAGAAGCGCTCCGCGGTCATCTGGTAGGCAAAGCAGCGGACGTGAACATTCTGCTGCATCAGGCGGCGGAACGTTCCAGCGCCGATGCAGTAGGCCTCGGTGTCCTCCTCGGCGTCGATGTACAGATCAAAATTGACCGAATCCAGCACGCAGGAGGCCGAGAGGATGCAGACCTCCCCCGGGAAGAGGCGGTAAAGGGTCACGTCCCGGCCATCCTCGGAGAGGAGATAGGCTCGCAGCTGGCCGGTGCGGAGGAGCAGGATGCCCACGCAGTTTTCCACGGGGCTGTGCACCCGCTCCCCTTTTTTGTACTTGACCGGCCGGGTGGTGCGGCAGAGAAACTCCTGCTCCTCCGGGGTCAGCTGCTCCCAGAACGGGAAGCCGCAGGCCAGACAGTCCGGGCAGACATGCGATTTTTTATCGAGTTCCGGCATGGTTCAGATTCATCCTTTCCGCAGGGCCTTGGCGGCCTCGCTGCCCGCAAGGGCACCCTCGTACACGGCCTTGGCGACCTGCAGCAGGCCGCCGGTGCAGTCGCCTGCCGCGTAAAGGCCGGGCAGAGTGGTCATCATGTGCTCATCGGTGACGATGCGGTTCCCGTCCACTTCGGCCCCCAGCTTGCGGGCCAGAGCGGTGCTGCCTGCCACGCCCAATGCGACGAACACACCGTCCAGCGCCAGCGTCTCCCCGCCTGCCAGCTGGACCCCGGAGACCCGCTGTTCGCCCAGAATGGCTTCCACTTTTTCCGGGCGGACGGTCACTTCCGGCGGAAACTCTGCCGTCAGAGGCTGGCCGTTGGCCAGCAAAGTGACGCTTTTTGCCACCGGGAGCAGTGCCTGCGCTTCATGGAGGGCATACTCGCCGCTGCCCAGCACAGCCACATCTTTGCCACGGTAGAAAAACGCGTCGCAGGTGGCGCAGTAGCTCACGCCGTGGCCCTCCAGCCCGGTCAGCCCTGGGATGCGGGGAGCGGCCCGGGAAGCTCCTGTTGCCAGAATGACGGCGTCTGCCGGGTAATCGCCGTCCAGCGTTTCGACCGTCAGCTTATCGGTATAAGTCAGGCCAACGGCCTCGGCGGTGACGAATTTCACGCCTACAGCCCTGGCACCCTCCATGCCCCGGCGCTCCAGCTCGGCCCCCGAGATGGGCTCGGCAAAGCCGTAGTAATTCTGGATGAGCTCGGCGCGGTCCAGGGCGCCCGGGCCCTTGGTCAGGACGGTGGTGTCCACGCCTGCCCGCGCGGCGTACAGTGCAGCCGATACGCCCGCCGGGCCGGAACCGATAATGACAATGTTCGACATTTATATTCTCCTTTTCAGGTCCGATGTTTGCTTACACCTCTATTATACACAAAATCTGCCCGTTTTCCGTGACTGAGTTCCAAAAAGTTTTGGATTGTGTTATACTGAGCCTGTCTGATTTTTGTGTTTTTTCTGGAGGCTTCCATTTTATGTCCAAGCAACGCCTGCTTTTTATCACCACGGGCGGCACCATTGCCAGTGTGCGCACGGCCCAGGGGCTCAAGCCCGTCCTTTCCAGCGAGGAGCTGCTGGCCCACCTGCCGGAGCTGCAGGAGCTCTGCTGCCCCGAGACACTGGCCCTGTGCAGCATCGACAGCACCGACCTCGGCCCCGAGCACTGGCTCATGATGGCCCGGGCTGTGCAGGAGAATTACGCCCTCTACGATGGCTTCATCATCTGCCATGGCACCGATACGCTGGCCTACTCGGCGGCGGCCCTTTCTTACCTCATTCAGAACGCCGACAAGCCCATCATCCTGACAGGCGCCCAGCAGCCCATCTCCAATGAGATCACCGACGCCAAGAAAAACCTGCGGGACAGCGTGATCTGTGCGCTGGACTCCGGCAGCCGGGGCGTCATGGTGGTGTTCGGCGGGCATGTCATTGCGGGCACCCGGGCCAAGAAGAACAAGACCATCAGCTACGACGCCTTTGCGTCGGTCAACTTCCCGGCGCTGGCGCTGGTGCAGGGCGACCGGCTGGTACGGTATGTGGCTTCGCCCTGGCCCACCGGCCCGGTGGAGTTTGGCCGGGCGCTCAACCCCAAAGTCTTTCTGCTCAAGCTGACTCCCGGCCTGAGCCCCGAGCTGATCCCGGCCATCTTTCAACATTACGACTGTGTGATCGTGGAAAGCTTTGGCGTGGGCGGCATCCCGCAGCGGCTGATGGACGCCTTTGCCGAGGGGTTGGGCGACTACGACCAGACCCACAAAATCCTGATCCTGACCACTCAGGTCACCTACGAGGGCAGCGATGTGGGCATTTACGAGGTGGGCAAACGGGTCAAGAACCGCTTCCGTTTCCTGGAAGCCCATGACATGACCATTGAGGCGGTCATCACCAAGGTGATGTGGCTGCTGGCCCAGAACTGCGAGAGCTTCGACCAGCTCCAGCAGCGGTTCTACCGTCAGATCAATTTTGATACATTTTATCATTGATCGGTTGGCAGCAAAAAAGGACACGGCAGCGCGCCGTGTCCTTTTTGCGGTACAAACGTTAAAATACAAGCTGCACCAGCAGCACATAGCAGAGCGTACCGCCTGCAATGGATCCCAGTGTTTCGTGCTTCCACTTGTGGAGCGCGATGGTCACGCCGATGGCGATGGCCTCCGGGATGCCGTGGCTGCCCGTAAAGACGCTGACGCCTTTGAGGCAGTAGATGATGAGCATTCCGAAGATGGCGGCGGGCAGCACCCGCCCCAGATACCGGACGACTTCCGGCGGCTGCTGGTCCTTGGACGAGAAAATCAGGAACGGCAGAAACCGGGTGAGCATGGTGGCTGCCGTGCAGGCGGCAATGGTGATGCCAAACTGGACTCCGCTCATGGGGCCACCTCCTCGGTTTTATCAGCCTGCTCAATGGGCTTGCGCAGCACGAGCAGCAGCACCAGAATGCAGATCATGGACGGGATAAGAAAACTGCCGGAGCCAAACACCAGCAGGCAGATAAACGGCACCACCAGCCCGATGAAGCCGGAGTAGTGCTGCTTTTCTTTCTCCCACTGGTTGAGGAAGATGACCACGAACATGGCTGTCATGACAAAATCCACGCCCTCGGTGCTGAACGGCAGGATGGAGCCCACCGCTGCCCCCAGAAAAGCGCTGGCCACCCAATAGATCTGGTCCAGCAGGGTGATGAAGAACATGAACCACCCACGGTCTACCCCCTCGGGCGGCTCGGCCGAACAGGTGATGGAAAACGTCTCGTCGCTCATGGCGTAGATCATGTAAAAGCCGCGCGGGCCGTAACCCTTATAGCGCTCCAGCATGGTCAGGCCGTAGAACAGGTGCCGGGCCTGGATCATGAGCGCCATCAAAAAGGCAGAGAGGGGCGAAAAGCTGCCCAGCAGCAGGGAGGCCAGCACAAATTCCAGGCTTCCGCCGTATACCACGGTGCCCATCAGGGGCGGCAGCCAGATGGGCAGGCCCAACGACTGCACATAGATGCCGTAGCCTAGCCCCAGCACAAAATAACCCGTCAGTACCGGAATGGTTTGGGGGAACGCGGCTTTCAGCGCCGCCAAAACCGCCCCGGAGGAATCACGGGACGGGGTCAAAACGGTTTGATTCGTCTGTTGCATTTTATTCAACCCTCCAATCTAGTATTATAACAGGTTTATCCTGCTTTGCAAGAGGCGGTTTCCGGATGCAAAACACCCCCGCTGAAAGCTTTTGGAAAGCTCCCGGCGGGGGTGTTGTATTTTGAGGAGAAAGGGGATCTTAGGCTTCGTTCTTTTTGGCAAGGTCTTTGGTGTAGAGGGCACGGGTGGCGTTGAGGACGGCGATGACCATGACGCCGACGTCGGCGAAGATGGCCGTCCACATGCTGGCGATGCCCAGCGCGCCGAGGATGAGGCAGATGCCCTTGACGCCCAGCGCAAAGACGATGTTCTGGTACACGATGCCGTTGGTGCGGCGCGCGATCCGCATGGCCAGAGCGATCTTGGCCGGGTCGTCGTCCATCAGGACAACGTCCGCGGCCTCAATGGCAGCGTCGGAGCCCAGAGCACCCATGGCAATGCCGATGTCCGCGCGGGACAGAACAGGGGCGTCGTTGACGCCGTCGCCCACAAAAGCGAGGTTCTCTTTGGGCTGCTTGGAGGCCAGCAGCTTCTCGATCTGATCGACCTTGTCGCCCGGCAGCAGGCCAGCGTGGTACTCATCCAGGCCCAGTTCGGCGGAAACGGCTTTTGCCACCGGCTCGGCGTCGCCCGTCAGCATGACGGTCTTGCGGACACCGGCCTGTTTCAGGCCCTTGATGGCCTGCGCGCTGTGGGGTTTGACCACATCGGCAATGAGCAGGTAGCCTGCATACTTGCCGTCAATGGCCACATGAACGATGGTGCCGGCCTCCGTTACAGCAGGGACGGTCAGGTTCCGCTTTGCCATCAGGCGGGCATTGCCGCAGGCCACGGCTTTGCCGTCCACCTTGGCCGTAACGCCGTAGCCGCCAAGCTCCTCCACGTCGGTGACGCGGCTCTGGTCGATCTCCTTGCCATAAGCGGCCTTGATGCTCAGGGAGATGGGATGCTTGGACCAGCTCTCGGTCAGGGCCGCGGCCTCCACCAGAGCGTCCTGCGAGGTGCCCTCCGTGGGATAAATGCCGGTGACTTTAAAGGTGCCCTGCGTCAGGGTGCCGGTCTTATCAAAGACCACCACGCCGGTACGGGCCAGCTCTTCCAGATAAGTAGAGCCCTTGACGAGGATGCCGCAGGCGGAAGCGCCGCCAATGCCGCCGAAGAAGCTCAGAGGGATGGAGATGACCAGCGCGCAGGGGCAGCTGATGACGAGGAACGTCAGGGCGCGGTAGATCCAGTCGCCAAAGCGGGCGGACTGGCCCGTCAACAGCAGAACGATGGGCGGCAGGAATGCCAGTGCCAGAGCGCCGTAGCAGACAGCGGGGGTGTACACCCGGGCAAAGCGGGTGATAAAGTTCTCGGCCCGGGCTTTCTTCATGCTGGAGTTTTCCACAAGGTCCAGAATTTTGGAGACGGTGGATTCGCCAAATTCCTTGGTGGTCTGAATCTTCAGCAGGCCGGTGACGTTGACACAGCCGCTGATGACCTCATCCCCGGCCTTGACGTCCCGGGGCAGGCTCTCGCCGGTGAGGGCGGCGGTGTTCAGGGCCGAAGTGCCCTCCAGAATGATGCCGTCAATGGGGATGCGCTCGCCGGGCTGGACCACGATGGTGGTGCCGATCTCGACCTCATCCGGGTCTACCTGTTCCAGCTTGCCGTCCTCGCCCTCAATATTGGCGTAGTCCGGGCGGATGTCCATCAGGCTGGAAATGCTCTGGCGGCTCTTGCCCACGGCCACGCTCTGGAACAGCTCGCCGATCTGATAGAAGATGATAACGGCGCAGCCCTCAACATAATCGCCCAGGGCAAAGGCGCCCACGGTGGCAACCGCCATCAGGAAGCACTCGTCAAAGGGCTGGCGGTTCTTGATGCCCTTGATGGCCTTGCGGAGCACGTCCCAGCCGACCACCAGATACGGGATGCAGTACAGAGCCAGCTCCACCGGCGTGGGGAAGCTGGGCAGCAGTTTCAAAATGGCTACAAGGATCACCGCTGCGATGATCTGCTTGAGCATTTTCTTTTGTTTTTTGTTCATCTCAGTCTCTCCTTTTGTGCGGATCTCGGCACGGGTTTTCAGGGGGGAGTTTTCGTCCGATTCCACCTGTTTTCCACAGTAAGTGGGCTTTTCCACGTTTTCCCCCGCCTTTTCCACAGACTTTTCCCGACAAAAAGAGGCTGTTTGGCGTCTCTTTTTGCACTTTTCCGCAAGAAATGTTGAAAACCCGGTGGAAACCGTGGAAAACCTGTTTCTTTTTCCACAAAAGCGTTCCGTTGTATAAAAAGGCCCCTCCCGGGGGAGGGGCTCCGAGGTTCCGGAAGATCAGATGCCGAAGATCTCGCAGTCGTCCTCCACTTTCTTGCAGGCGGTCAGCACTTCCTGCATGGTGGCCTTGGGGTCTGCACCCTCAGCAAACTCCACGTTCATCTTCTGGGTCATAAAGCTGACGGTTGCCTTTGCCACGCCGGAAACGGTGTTGGCAGCGTCTTCCATCTTGGCGGCGCAGTTTGCGCAGTCCACTTCGATCTTATAGGTCTTCTTCATAGTAAGTACCAGCCTTTCTCATTCTTCAATATGATCCATCCCCATGGAGAGGATGCTGCGCACATGGTCATCGTCCAGTGCGTAGTAAACAGTTTTGCCCTCCCGGCGGAACCGCACCAGTTTGCAGTCCTTGAGCACCCGGAGCTGATGGCTCACGGCGGACTGACTCAGCTGCACCGCGTTGGCGATGTCCTGCACGCACAGCTCGTTATCGTGGAGCGCGTACAGGATCTTGATGCGGGTGGAGTCGCCAAATACCCGGAACAGGTCGGCCAGCTCGTAGAGCACCTCGTCATCGGGCATATCAATGGGCTGCGCGGCGGGGGCGCTTTTCTTTTCGGGTTCCTGCTGCGGCATCTGGACATCTCCTCTCGGGTCGATTTTTATATGAACGTTTGTTCATGTGTTCATGATAGCATGGGGAAAGGCTCCTGTCAAGGGGTTTGGAGAAGAATTTTGTTGGAATTTCAAAAAAGATATTTTTTGCCCCAATACGCAAAAAAGTGGCATTTTTATTTTGCAAAAAGGGTGCGGTTTCAAGACTTCAAATCCAGCTTGCTGCTGCTTGACTTTCCACCGCATCCTTGCTATAATACAAATAGAAAAGGCACTGCGACAAGCGGTTAGCCCTTTAAGTAGAACAGCTGAGCAAAGCTCGAACCGTCACCGTGCCGGGTGGCGGTTCATTTTTTTACTCTGATCATAAAAGTGAATCCAAAAAGATGGAACGTCAAAGTAATAGGCATATGCTTCACCCCCTTTTCAGTGGGATGAAGAGCCGAACCGCCTGCCGTTGTATGCAGTGCCTTGCTGCCATTTCGGACAGCATCTTTAGCGTATCATAATTTTTGACAAAAAGCAACCAGATGAGGTTGCTTCTATTTTTTTCGATGAATATACCACGGCAGATACATCCCCGCCAGCACCAGGGCCACGGCGGGGAGAAAGCCCAGGAGATACCACTGTTCCCCAAACCACTGGGTAAACAGCGCCGTCACCGGGCTGCTGGTGGGGCCGTTCAGAAAGTAAAAGTTTGTGTACAGCACTTTATTTAAAAAGTAAATGGGCAGCGCCGAGCCAAACAGGAATGCCAGCACCGCCGGGAGCCGCCGCACCTGCGGGCGGAACCCGCCTGCTACCAGCAGAACCGGGTAAAGCACCAACAGCCCATGGAGGGTAACAGAATGCAGATTGATGAGGCTCCACGCCTTTGTCCCCAGCCAACCGGGGCAGAGCAGCGCAATGGCGGCCCCCGGTGCGCAGAGGGCGTAGAGCTCCTCTTTGCACCAGTCCTTTCCGGTCAGGGTGCAGGTTGTGCAGAGGAAAATATGGATGCTGCACAGGTGAAGAGGCAGGTAGCTCCAGTTCCACTGCCCGGTGGCCAGCATGGCAATGACCAGCACGGCTTCATCTGTCAACAGCAAAACCGTAACGCCCCACAGGATGCGCCGCCGGGTGCGTTCCGGGCTGCGGCGGTACCAGCGGGCTGTCAGCAGGATGCAGACCGCCACTGCCTCCAGCTCTCCCAGGTGCACCGCTCCAAACAGCGGATAGCCCTGATATCCCGGACCATACCGCCGGGCGATCATTTCATACGACATCCAGAACTCACTCATCTGCTCCACCGCCTTTTTGCCTTTATGATAGGCTTTTCCTGCCCAAAAAGGAAGTGTTTTGGCGGAAAAATCTCCAAAACAGGTGCACAGCGGCGCAAAATGTGGTATTCTACTGTTGGTTTGTAAATTCATGTCGTTTCGACATCTTACACACACAAAGAAAAGGAGAATTTTTATGACTCTGACAACTGGGATCCACGGCGAGCAGTCCGTGGCTGTGACCAACGAAAACACCGCAAAAACCATGGGAAGCGGCACGCTGGACGTGTTTGCGACTCCCGCTCTGGTGGCACTGGCCGAGAAGACCTGCTGGATGAGCGTGGCCGAGGCTCTGGATGAGGGCTGCGGCACCGTGGGCACCAAACTGGAGCTGGAGCACACGGCCCCCACTCCCGTGGGCATGACCGTGACCTGCGAGAGCGAGCTGGTGGCCGTGGAGGGCCGCAAGCTGGTGTTCAAGGTCTCGCTCCACGACGAGAAAGGCCCCGTTGGCGGCGGCACCCACGAGCGCTTTGTCATCAACAACGCCAAGTTTGCGGCCAAGGCCGAGAGCAAAAAGAATTAAACCTCTCAGTCGAACTTCGCTCGCCAGCTCCCCTAACAGGGGAGCCTTTGGCAAATAGATCAACTTTCATCCGACTGCCAAGGCCTCCCCTCGACAGGGGAGGTGGCATCGCGTGAGCGATGACGGAGAGGTTCCAGTTCCAGCGGCGGCGGGTCGGCCCGCAGGGCCTCCTGCTCGGCTTTCTGCTGGGCCTCCCACAACAGGCGGGCGGCCTGCTCGCTGGCGCGGAACAGCTCAAAATACAACGCTTTATAATCCGGCGCGGCAAACACCCCCTCTCTTCTTTTCTGGGGGATAGTCTGCCCCGCCGCACCCCAAAACAAACCTGATCTTCAAGAGGAATCATTTTCATGAAAAAGAACAATCTCTCCTGGGTGGGCGCTCTGCTCGTCTTCGGCCTGCTGTTGTGGTGCACGTCTGCCACACCGGGCAAGATCGCGGACCCGTCTACTTACACCTGCGCCGTGTACAGCACGGCACTTTCCCTGCTGCCCCCGGTGGTGGCCATCGTGCTGGCCCTCAACACCAAGGAGGTCTACACTTCCCTGCTGGTGGGCATTGCCACCGGTGCCCTGCTTTACGCCAACGGCAACCTGGAGCTGGCCCTGACCACCCTGTTCTTCAATGAGGACGGCGGCATGGTGTCCAAGCTGTCCGACAGCAGCAATGTGGGAATCCTGGTCTTCCTGGTCATGCTGGGCATTCTGGTGGCCCTGATGAACAAGGCCGGCGGCAGCGCGGCCTTTGGCCGGTGGGCCTCCACCCATATCCACACCCGGGCCGGGGCACAGTTCGCCACCCTGCTGCTGGGGATCATGATCTTTGTGGACGACTACTTCAACTGCCTGACCGTCGGCTCGGTCATGCGCCCGGTCACTGACCGTCAGAAAGTCTCCCGCGCCAAGCTGGCCTACCTGATTGACGCCACGGCGGCCCCCATCTGCATCATTGCGCCGGTGTCCAGCTGGGCTGCTGCTGTTACTTCCTCGGTGCCCGAGGGCTCCGGCATCAACGGCTTTACCATGTTCCTGCGCACCATCCCGTATAACTATTACGCCATCCTCACCATGGTCATGAGCCTGTTCGTCATCTTTACCGGGACGGACTACGGCCCCATGAAGCTGAATGAGACCAACGCCATGAACGGCGACCTCTTCACCACCGAGGACCGCCCCTACGGCGATGATGTGGACGACGGCACCGACACCAAGGGCCATGTCATCGACCTGGTGGCCCCGGTCATCGTCCTCATTGTGGCCTGCATCTTTGGCATGGTGTACACCGGCGGCTTCTTTGAGGGCACCGATTTCATTACCGCCTTTGCGGACTGCAACGCTTCCATGGGCCTTGTCATGGGCAGCAGCATTGCCCTGTTCTTTACCTTTGTGTTCTACCGCGTGCGGGAAGTGATGACGTTCCAGGACTTTGCCGCCTGCATCCCCGAGGGATTCAAGGCCATGGTCAGCCCCATGCTGATCCTGACCCTCGCCTGGACGTTGTCCGGTATGACCGGCCTGCTGGGTGCAAAATATTACGTCGCCAACCTGCTGGGCGGCTCGGCCGCGGCCCTGCAGTATCTGCTGCCGGTCATCATCTTTGTGGTAGCCGTCTTCCTGGCCTTTGCCACCGGCACCTCCTGGGGCACGTTCTCCATCCTCATCCCCATCGTCTGCCATGCATTCCCGGAGGGAGAGATGCTGGTCATCTCCATTGCGGCCTGCCTGTCCGGCGCCGTCTGCGGTGACCACTGCTCCCCGATCTCCGACACCACCATCATGGCCTCGGCTGGTGCCCATTGCAGCCATGTGAACCACGTTTCCACCCAGCTGCCCTATGCGCTGACGGTGGCCGGTGTCTCGGCGGGCTGCTATGTCCTCACCGGCCTGTCGGAGGCCGTGTTGGGTGCCCGGGCCAATCTGGTCAGCTCTCTGGTACTGTTGGGCGTCGCCATTTTCCTGGAGCTTATCGTGTTGAGCGTCATCCGGGTGCGGACGGGCCACGGCAAAAAAGTTGTTCGCTGAAAATTTTGCGACAAGCGTTGATTTTTTCCTCCAAAACGTGATATACTAAAAGAAATTGAGTTAATTTGTCACAAGGAGGGCGTTCATCTTGCTGGAAGAAGTGTTTCAGGAAGTCTACACCAAGTTCAAACTGCATTTTTACCAGAGCGTGTTCCAGCGCTTTGCTACCCGGGAGGCGACCCTGACCACGGTGGAGTCGTTCTGCATGGAGGGCATCATGGCCATGGGAGAGCCCACCATTGCCGAGTTTTCCCGGATGATGGGCATTTCCACCCCCAATGCCGCTTATAAGATCGGCAGCCTGGTCCGCAAGGGCTATGTGGAAAAGATCCAGTCCACGGTGGACCGCCGGGAGTACCATCTCCGCCCCACACAGAAGTATATCAACTACTACAACATCAGCTATTCCTACCTGCACACCGTCATTGAGCGTGCCCGGGAGCGGTTCTCCCCGGAGGACTGCAAAAAGCTTGAGGAAATGCTCTCGGTGGTCAGCCATGAGCTGATGCCCGAGCTGGATATGCTGACCCGTGTTCAGGCTGAGGCCCCGGAGCGTGCCGCGGAGGATGAGAAGACCAACGCATAAAAGCCGCAAACAAAAAATCCATCGCTGTCAAAAACAGCGATGGATTTTTTCTTTCCAGAAATACGCTCAGACGTTCGCCGCGCCCCGATCGAGAATTTTATCGAACCGGGACAGGAACGTGAACACCGTGATACTGGCCGCCATGATATCGCTGACGGGCTCCGCGAGGAAGACCGCGAACACCGGGTCCGGCAGGAGGTGCGGCAGGAGGAAGATGAGCGGGATGAGGAGAATGAGCTTGCGCAGGCAGGCCAGCAGAAGGCTGACCTTGGCCTGCCCCAGCGCCATAAAGCTCTGCTGGCAGGCGATCTGAACGCCCATGGCAAAGAAACCGGCCATGTAGATGCGCATGGCCCAGGTGGTGTACTGGATGAGGGTGGCATCGGAGGTGAAGATGCCGGCCACCAGCCCGGGCACCAGCATCATCCCCAGCCAGAACAGGGTGGTGTACCCGAAGCAGAGGGTGAACTGGAAACGGAACGCCTCTTTCACACGGGCCTGATTGCCCGCGCCAAAGTTGAAGCTCATGACCGGCTGGCCGCCCTGGCAGATGCCCTGAATGGGCATGATACAGAGCTGGGACACGCTGGTGATGACGGTCATGGCACCCACGGCCACATCGCCGCCGTACCGGGCCAGGCTGGAGCTGAAGCTGATGGAGAGCAGGCTCTCGGTGGAAAGCATCACAAAGGTGGAGATACCCAGCCCCATCACGGGCAGGATGACCCGGCCCTCGGGCCGCAGGTGCGCTCTGCGGAGCCGGAGAATGGTTTTGCTCCCGGTGAGAAAACGCAGGATCCAGAAGGCACCCACGGCCTGGCTGAGCACCGTGGCAATGGCGGCACCCCGCACGCCCATGTCCAGCACAAAGATGAGGATGGGGTCCAGGATGATGTTGATGCCCGCGCCGATGACGGTGGTCAGCATACTGATCTTAGCAAAGCCCTGGGTGGTGATAAAGGGGTTCATGCCCATGACGAGGAGGACACAGACCGAGCCCAGGATATAGATGCGGCTGTAGGCCAGCGCATAGGGCAGGGTGGCCTCGCTGGCACCAAAGAGCCGCAGCAGGATGGGAGCCCCGGCATAGAACCCGATGGTAAGCACCACGGCAAAAAACAGCAGCATGGTAAAGCTGTTGCCGATGATCTTTTCGGCTTCTTCTTTGTTGCCCTGCCCCAGCGCGATGGCCGTGCGGGGCGCGCCGCCCGCGCCGATGAGCATGGCAAACGCGTTGAGCAGCATCAGGATGGGGGCAAACAGGCCCACACCCGTCAGCGCCGCCGCGCCAATGCCCGCAATATGGCCGATATAAATACGGTCCACGATGTTGTACAGCAGGTTGACCACCTGAGCCACAACGGCGGGGATCATGAGCTGGAGCAGCAGCTTTTTGACATTGCCGCTCCCCATGTTCTGTCTGGTCTGCGCCATGAGATCTCTCCTTTGAGTTGAAATTTTTCAACAAAGTGCAATTCGTAAAGCAAAGCACGGCAAAAATCGACCGGCTTTGACAAAAAACACGAAAAACGCCTGAGACTATTGTAACACGGCGGCGGGGGGAACACAAGAACGCCTGCGGGGCCGGGCATGGCAACATTACTGTTCCGGTGCATTGAATTTGCCGATGGCTTGTGTTACACTGGATTCGTTCGTTTTGGAATTTGAGATAGGAGAAAAATATGGAATCTCAACACAAAAAGCGGAGCGCGTTCTCCGGCAAGATCGGCTTTGTGCTGTCGGCCGCAGGCGCGTCCGTTGGCCTTGGCAACATCTGGCGTTTCCCGTATCTGGCGGCCAAGTATGGCGGCGGCATCTTTCTGCTCATCTACATTCTGCTGGCGTTCACGTTCGGCTATACCATGATCGTGGCGGAGACGGCTCTGGGCCGGATGACCAAGAAGAGCCCGGTGGGCGCTTTCGCGGCCTTTGGGAAAAAGGGCGGGCTCTCGTTCGGCGGCTGGATCAACGCCATCATCCCCATCCTCATCGTGCCCTATTACTCGGTCATTGGCGGCTGGGTCATCCGGTACCTGGCGGATTACATTGCCGGGCACGGCAAGGAGCTGGCCACGGACGGCTATTTCTCGTCGTTCATCTCCAATGGTGCTTCGGCGGAGATCTGCTTTGTCATCTTCACCATCTTCACGCTGGCGATCATCTTTGCGGGCGTCCGCAACGGCGTGGAACGGGTCTCCAAAGTCATGATGCCCATTCTGGTGGTGCTTTCCGTCATCATTGCGGGGTACTCCGTCACCCGGCCCGGGGCGCTGGCGGGTGTGAAGTATTTCCTCGTGCCCAATGTCGCCCATTTCTCCTGGATGACTGTCGTCACGGCCATGGGGCAGATGTTCTATTCCCTGTCCATCGCCATGGGCATTCTGGTCACGTTCGGCTCCTATATGAAAAAGGACGTCTCGATTGAGGAGTCCACCGAGAACGTCGAAATTTTTGACACGGCCATTGCCATCATGGCGGGCCTGATGATCATTCCGGCGGTCTTCTCGTTCTCCGGCGGCGACCCCGATACCCTGCAGGCTGGCCCGGCCCTGATGTTTATTACCATCCCTAAGGTGTTCGACAGCATGGGCCTTGGCACCGTGGTGGGCATCCTGTTTTTCACGCTGGTGCTGTTTGCGGCGGTCACCAGCTCCATTGCCCTGACCGAAAGCGCCGTCTCCACCTTTGAGGACGAGCTGGGTTGGGACCGTCATCAGGCCACCGTCCTCATCGGCGTCATCATGCTGGTGCTGGGCAGCCTCTCGGCCCTGGGCTACGGCCCGCTGGCAGGCGTGACCGTGTTCGGGATGCAGTTTTTGGATTTCTTTGATTTCCTTACCAACTCTGTCATGATGCCCATTGCGGCCATCGCCATCTGCCTGCTGGTCTCCCGCGTCATCGGTGTAAAAAAGATCGAGGAAGAGGTCACGTTGAGCGGCAAACCGTTCCGCCGCAAGGTCGTCTTCAACTTTATGATCCAGTATCTCTGCCCCGTTTTCGCGGCCATCATTCTGGTCAGCTCGGTGGCAAATGCACTGGGCTGGATCGCCATGTAAAAGAAAATACAGCAAGTTACAGCAAAACCCCGGCGGGATCGTTCGACTCCGCCGGGGTTTTATGTTACGGATTCAAAAAATGCAGATCAGCCCTTGCAGCCCTGCTCTTCCCAATCGCCGAAGTCGGAAGCTTCCGCGATCTTGGTGGGGTCGAACTTGCCGTTCTCATCTTTGGGAGCAACAGCAGGGCCGACCTCCACGGGGTTCGGGTTGGGGGCCTCCGCTTTGGCTTCGCTCTCCGCTTTGGCTTCGCCCTCCACTTTGGTTTCGCCCTCGGCGTAAGCCTGTGCGGTCTTGGCGGCCTCCTCGGCGTCATTTTCGGCGTCCTCGGGGAACTCGATTTCCTCCACATGGAGCGGGGCCTTGTCGTTGAGGATCTGATCCAGCACAACGATGGCAGCGCCGGTGACAGCAACGGCAGCCGCCGTGCCCAGGATACGGAACAAAGCTTTCATAGCAACCTCCTAAAGCCAACTGGCTATAGACCGGCCCTTGCCTCTCTGTTTGGGAGAGGCGTCCGCAAAGCAGACGGGCGAATTTAAGAGAACGTCACAACGTCGTTCAGGGGCTTCTCAGCGGGCTCCACGGAGAGGGCGGTCAGCACCGGGCCCTTGCCGCGGTAGATATTGTGGAACTTGTAGTTGACCTTGGCGGTCACGCGCACCCAGGCACGCTGCTCCAGGGCTTTGTAGCCGTCGTAAACGCAGGGGAATCCGACAAACTGGATGTCCTGCACGCAGCAGGTCATGGCAAAGCGGCCGGGCACAAAGC
>ERZ773264.2481-NODE-2481-length-17533-cov-6.434146_pt1 | contig 17533 bp, 18 predicted proteins | sample MGYA00511910_ERZ773264 | MGnify/ENA primary metagenome ERZ773264 (study PRJEB29015, sample SAMEA2737739) | human gut metagenome | biome: human gut; feature: human-associated habitat; material: faeces | place: China | collected 2012 ... | reverse complement strand
CAAAGGCACCTGAGACAACAACAAAGAGTCAGGAAACAACAACAAAGGCACCTGAAACTACGACAAAGAGTCAGGAAACAACAACAAAGGCACCTGAGACAACAACAAAGAGTCAGGAAACAACAACAAAGGCACCTGAAACTACGACAAAGAGTCAGGAAACAACAACAAAGGCACCTGAGACAACAACAAAGAGTCAGGAAACAACAACAAAGGCACCTGAAACTACGACAAAGAGTCAGGAAACAACAACAAAGGCACCTGAGACAACAACAAAGAGTCAGGAAACAACAACAAAGGCACCTGAGACAACAACAAAGAAGCAGGAACAGACAACAAAAGCCCCTGAGACAACAAAGAAGCAGGAACAGACAACAAAGGCACCTGAAACAACAACAAAGAAGCAGGAACAGACAACAAAGGCCCCTGAAACAACAACAAAGAAGCAGGAACAGACAACAAAGGCACCTGAAACAACAAAGAGTCAGCAGACAGACAATAACAACACAATTACAACGGATGCAAAAAATACAACAACTGCTGGAAATAGTGAAGGCATAAACGGAACATCAGCAGAAAAAACTGCTTTAGGACGAGCTGCATTTTCAAAGAAAATTAAAAAGAAGTTATCATTAAAGAAGATTAAAGTGTCAATTAAAAAAGTTGAAAATGCAACAGGATATGAAGTAAGAGTTGCAACATCAAAGAAATTTAAGAAAACACTTTATAAAAAGTCATATAAGAAAGTTGCATTTACTTTAAAAAGCAAAAAACTTGCAAATAAGAAAAAACTTTATATTAAAGTAAGAGCTTATGTGTTAGATGGAACAAATAAAATATATGGCAAGTGGTCAAAAGTTAAAAAAGTTAAAATTAAATAATTTTTAATAAGATAAAGAATCTCCGGCATATTTGTGCCGGAGATTTTTAGAGTATAGAAAAAAACTGAATAATGAGATACAATAAAAAGAAAATTGAAAGTGCCGGATGGGGAAGTGCCACATTTTATAAGAATTACATAGAATTAACAAGAAAAAAGGGCGTGACAAAGATAGCATATTATGTGTATGGAGAAGTTAGATTCCTCTCAATATATGATTATACGGAATTATCACCCCAAAAGATGAAACTTAGAACATCTAATAGAAGATTGAATTTCTCATTAGATTTAGTAAATTCAAAAGATAAATATTCTAAGGGAGTATATACATCAATAGCAAAAGTAAGTTCAGAATTATCATCTAATGAAGATATTAATTATGATAAATTTAGTAAATATGAAAAAATGCTTACGCAGAGAAAGTTAAGTATAAACTTTTTATTTTATAATGATACATTTACTGAGAGTAATATGCCTAAAAAGACAAAAAACAGTTGGTACAAATTAACTGATTTCTATGAAAATATTATTTTCTAAAACTTTTTAGGTAAATTTTCTGCTCATCAGTAATCCGATAACTTTCAACAGCTTTTTGAATAGTTTTTCGATGAACCCATGGTGAAAGTTTGCGTTGCTCAATATAAGGGATAACTGTGTTCCACTGTTTAGCAAGAGCGGTTGCCATATACCATGCAATCATCATATTTACATAATATTCTTCAGATTTTACATTTGAAACAAGTTCTACATATTCCGGTTTAAAATCATCATCTAAATAAAGACTCATTAAAGCACCGATTCCATAACGGATAGTATAGGTATCTGAAGAATTAATCCATTTTTTTATTTCCACAAGTAATTCATCTTTATGTTTTGAAAAACATTTTGGTAAAGGTAAATCACATGTAGCCCAATTATTGATATAAGGAATAAATAACTTTACCTGTTTTATGCATTCGTCATAATCTTTTATTCCGGAAATTATCATCATATGAAGATTATTTTCCTCGTAATATGTATGTGGCAAATCTTTAATAAAAGATTTTGAATCTTCAGTTTTTGCATATTCTTTAGCAAATTTTCTTAATATAGGAGTACGAATGCCAATAATATTTTCTTTATTATAGCCTGGTATAAGCTTGCTATGAAAATCTCTATATTTTAAATCCTGTAATTCAAATAATTGTTTTTGTAGTGTATTCATATAAATCTCCACTTGAAAATATAAAAAAGTTTTATTTAAATATTGCTATCTATATTGCAGGAACTATTTCTACGGATATCTGGTCGAATTTGTTTTCCAAATCTTTAGTAATATGTTCCTGTATTGTTTTAAATTCTTTAATTTTTAAAGTATCAGATTTGCTTTTAACATATACTTCAATCCATGTTTTTCTTCCGGTTTGTGTTACATCAAGAAAATCTAAACTATAATCATAATTTTGAATATCTTCATTAACAACATCTCTTATTTCATCCATGACTTCCTTATCAGGAGAAAATAATACAAGTTCCTTTAAGGTCTTTATAATTTGAACTACGGGTTCTTTTACAAGGAATAAAGAAACTAAGATAGCTACAGTAGAATCGATGTAAGGAATAATAAATTTCAAAGTTGTGTTAGTAAGGAAAATTTGTAACAAAAATGCAACGGAAATTCCAAGAGTGCTTACAATATCTACTTTCCATAAATATAATTCAGACTGAATCATCATAGAAGAATAACTTCTGCTTAAGTGCTTTAATACCAAAAAAGTAAGCATACAGAAAAAGCAAAGTGAAGATTCGTATGCTAAAACGCTGATAGCATTTACAGTATGACCACCATTAAGTAAAACTTTTACATTTGATGTAATCATATTAATAACTACTGCTAATAAAATTAAATATTTTATAAGAACAAGTAAAGATTCAATTTGAGAAAAACCATAAGGTTTCTTTTCAGATACCGGTTTATACAAAAATGGAACAAGTATAAACATTGGAAGTAAGAGTAACAAATCGAATAAGTCAAATATTCCATCGGCAATTACTGTTTTTGAACCAAGGAAAAATGCTGCAATTACTTCGACTACTGTAAAAATAATTGTTCCGGTAAGTGATAATCGTAAAATTTTGTTTTCCGTTTTATATTTTTTATCGTCCATGATAAATTGAAAAAATCCTTTCTAGTGATATGAATTGTGCCCAATTCTTATTAAAAAGTTCATAATTATGATAAAGTCTGGTATAATACTAGTGTCAATAGTATAAATAATAAAAAAAATACGGTAAAATAAACTACATTTCAAAATAAATAGAACAAAACATTAGTATAGTACAAGAGTAAAGAAGAGGAAAAGATGAAACGTAAAAAAACATTTAATATAGGAGAAGTGTCAAGGCTTTTTAATATTAGTGTAGATTCAATTCGTTATTATGAGAAAATAGGAATATTAGAGCCGACACGCAATGAGGGAAATAATTACAGAGTATATACTTTATCGGATATCAGACAACTTACAATGATAAGAGAATTGTTAGGACTTAATTTCTCGACTGAAAGAATTAAGGAATTTGACCGAAACCAAAATGTGGAAACTACAAAAATGCTTCTTTCAGAAGAACTTAATATAGTAAATAAAAATATAGTAGAATTATTTGAAAAGAAGGTAAGTATAGAAGCAAGAATAAAATCATTAGAAGAAAACATTAATCATACGGATTTGGGAAACATAAGGATAAAAGAGTTTGATGAAAGACAGTGTGTAATGATAAGTGAGTCGAATCTTGATGATGATGACGTAGATTATTATCTTGTAAAATATATGCAGTCCCATAAAAATAAAGTTGATACAATAGGAGCATGCGACTGTTATGTGTTGGATATATCAAAAATAAGTGAAGATGGAAATTCATTTGTAACAAAAGGTGTATTTTTCTATTCAGATACATTATTATATAATAGTAATTATTCTTTACCGGCAGGAAAATATTTATCGATATTTTATAAAGGGCCATCTACTAGAACGAAAGTGGCGGTAGACAGATTGATAGCTTACGCAAATGAGCATCATTTAAAAATTACAGGTGACCCGATAGAATTTTGCCATATTGATGATTATGAAACGTCGGTAGATGAAGAATGTTTAACAGAAATTCAAATTCCGGTTAAATAGTTTTAAAATACGAGGAAAGAAAAATGAAAAGAAAAAATAAACACGAAAAAGAAAAAAGTACAAAAAAAAGCGGGACTTGCAAAAACATATTTGGGTGCTAAATGTGTAAAGATTGTGGCAATAATTGTGATTATAGCGATTGTTATAAGTGGAGTTGCAATCGGAACAAAGACATTTTAGATAAGGCAACTAAAAATGCACAAAAAATTGTAAAAGCTTTTTTTGAAAAAATTATGATTTAGATGAATACACAGTGAAGTTTAAATAATTTACATATGAAAGGTTTGAAAATAATGCAAAGGGAAAGCATGGATTCTAAAAGAAACAAATCAAAAGTTATTATAAGATATTATTATGACAGGGTATCCAGAGATGTAGGAAACTTTCTTAAGTGGATTGCACTTGCCGTATTGACAGGGCTTGTTGTTGGTGGCGCTAGTAGTATATTTGCAGGATGTATAAAATGGGTTACTGAGTATAGAAATAATAATATTTGGGTATTTATGCTTTTACCAATTGTTGGTGTGGCAATAGTATTTATGTATCAGATAATCGATCCTCATGATGGTGGGACAAATCAGGTTTTATCTACTATAAGGTCAAGGGGAGATGTCCCACTAAAGGCTGCACCACTTATATTTGTATCAACATTGTTAACTCATCTTACAGGTGGTTCTGCCGGAAGAGAAGGGGCATCTATTCAATTTGGTGGAAGTATCGGAAACTGGCTTGGCAAATTAGTAAAACTTGATGAATTTGATCATCATGTAATGATTATGTGTGGTATGAGTGCCGCATTCGCAGCAGTATTTGGAACACCGATGGCTGCGGCAGTATTTGCAATGGAAGTTGTAAGCGTTGGAGTTATGTATTATGCCGCATTACTTCCGTGCGTCGTGGCGTCAATTATTGCAGCGGAATTTGCTACAGGTATGGGAATTGATCCTGAGACATTTAGCGTTACAAGAATACCTGCCTTAACTGTTGAAACTGGCTTTAAAATGGCAATTATATCGGTAGGATGTGCAATGGTCAGTATAATGTTTTGTATTGCACTTAAATTTGTAGCTAAAATTTATGGGAAATACCTTAAAAATTTATATGTAAGAGTTTTTGTGACAGGCTGTGTAGTTATTGCGATAACAATGATTTTAAATACAAAAGACTACATGGGAGCAGGTAATGAGTTGATAGCAAGAGCAATAGAAACAGGACAGGCAAGACCATTAGACTTTTTATGGAAAATGATTTTGACGGCAGTAACAATGAGAGCAGGCTATCGAGGTGGTGAAATTGTTCCGGCATTTAGTGTGGGTGCAACATTTGGATGTGTGGCAGGACAGCTTTTAGGATTTCAGCCTGAACTTGCATCAGCAGCAGGCATGGTTGCTTTATTTTGTGGAGTTACCAATTGTCCTATTACATCTATGCTTATATCCTTTGAACTGTTTGGATTTTCAGGTGTGGCATATTACCTGATTGCCATTTCAATAAGTTATTCGTTGTCAGGTTATTATAGTTTATACAAAGATCAGACAATTGTATATTCCAAATATAAGGCAAAATATATTAACAAAAGTACAAGATAAATTAACAAATGCATATACTTTCAATAATTAACTGAGGACTTTATATTGTTAACAAAGGAAAAACAAGGCGATTTCAGTTGAATTTGGAAAGAAAATATGTATAATATTACATTAGGGAACCTGGTTTATTTATAGTAAATGAAATATTTATTGTTTTATAAGTTAGTAAAAGCTTTTATATAAGGCAATTACAGACGGGTTTTCTGTGATGATGATATAAGAATCTGTATAAAGCAGAGTTTCTTTATATACTATTATGAAAGAAAAGAGGTTTAAATTAAGATGGCAGAAATCAATTTAAGCAAGTATGGTATCACAGGTACAACAGAAATCGTGTACAATCCTTCATATGAATTATTATTTGAAGAAGAAACAAAACCAGAACTTGAAGGTTATGAAAAAGGACAGGAAAGCGAACTTGGTGCTGTTAACGTTATGACTGGTATTTATACAGGACGTTCACCAAAAGATAAATTTATCGTTGAAGATGAAAATTCAAAAGATACAGTATGGTGGACAACAGATGAATACAAGAATGATAACCACAAAGCAAGCAAGGAAGCTTGGGCTGCTGTAAAGGATATTGCTATTAAAGAACTTTCAAACAAGAAGCTTTATGTAGTAGATGCTTTCTGTGGAGCAAACAAAGACACACGTATGGCAATCCGTTTCATCGTTGAAGTTGCTTGGCAGGCTCATTTCGTAACAAATATGTTTATTAAACCAACAGCTGAAGAACTTGAAAACTTCGAACCTGATTTCGTTGTTTACAATGCTTCAAAGGCTAAAGTTGAAAATTATAAAGAATTAGGACTTAACTCAGAAACAGCAGTTGTGTTCAACATCACAAGCCGTGAACAGGTTATCGTTAATACATGGTACGGCGGAGAAATGAAGAAGGGTATGTTCTCAATGATGAACTACTTCCTTCCACTTAAGGGAATTGCATCAATGCACTGCTCAGCTAATACTGATTTAAACGGTGAAAACACAGCAATCTTCTTCGGTCTTTCAGGAACAGGTAAGACAACACTTTCAACAGATCCTAAGCGTTTACTTATCGGTGATGATGAACATGGTTGGGATGACAACGGCGTATTCAACTTTGAAGGTGGATGCTACGCTAAGGTTATCAACTTAGATAAAGAATCAGAACCAGATATCTACAATGCAATCAGACGTGACGCTCTTCTTGAGAACGTAACACTTGATGCTGAAGGAAAGATTGATTTTGCAGATAAGAGTGTAACAGAAAATACTCGTGTATCTTACCCAATCAATCATATCAAAAACATTGTAAGACCTATTTCATCTGCACCAGCAGCTAAGAACGTTATCTTCTTATCAGCAGATGCATTTGGAGTATTACCACCAGTATCAATCCTTACAGAAGCTCAGACACAGTACTACTTCTTATCAGGATTTACAGCAAAACTTGCTGGTACAGAACGTGGAATTACAGAACCTACACCAACATTCTCAGCATGTTTCGGACAGGCTTTCTTAGAGCTTCATCCAACAAAATACGCTGAAGAATTAGTTAAGAAGATGGAAAAGAATGGAGCTAAGGCTTACTTAGTTAACACAGGATGGAATGGTACAGGAAAGCGTATCTCAATTAAGGATACACGTGGTATCATCGATGCTATCTTAAATGGTGACATCTTAAATGCACCAACAAAGAAGATTCCATTCTTCAACTTTGAAGTTCCAACAGAACTTACAGGTGTTGATACAAAAATCCTTGATCCTAGAGATACTTACGCTGATGCTTCAGAATGGGAAGTTAAGGCTAAGGACTTAGCAGAAAGATTCATCAAGAACTTTGCTAAGTATGAAGGAAATGAAGCTGGTAAGGCTTTAGTTTCAGCAGGACCACAGATTTAATATTTAATTTATTAGAATGTAATGCGAAAGCATAAATTAATATAAGAATGTTTTATATTCAAAGAAAGCCAGGTGCTTATTGCACCTGGTTTTTATTGTATAGGGCAAGACCATGTTTACAAAGGCGAGTTTTTTTTGAAGAAAAAACGAGGCTTTAATTTTTTGACCATAATCCTTTAATATGGTATTATATAAAAGATTGAATTTAATAATGTAATTGATTAAAGTGATTTTTATGGTTTATAAATAAATTGATTATATCTATAGAAAATAACAAGTGAAATTAAAAAATATACTTAAAGAACAATTACATATAAAATTCTTTGATACTAAGGAAAGAGGATTAAGTAAATGCTAGCACTAATTAAAGAAATTAACAGCGCAGTTAATAACTTTATATGGGGTGTTCCTGCAATGACTTGCATTATAGGCGTAGGTCTTGTATTAAGTATTAGAACGGGATTTCTGCAAATAAGGAAGTTTCCATATGCAATGAAAGTTACGATTGGCCGTATGTTTAAAAAGAAAGAAGCGGCAGACGGAGCAATGACACCGTTTCAGGCAGTTTGTACAGCACTGGCTGCAACAGTGGGAACAGGAAATATAGCAGGCGTTGCCGGAGCGATTGCAATAGGTGGACCAGGTGCAGTTTTTTGGATGTGGATTTCAGCAATCTTAGGAATGTGCACAAAATTTTCTGAAGTAACATTAGCAGTTCATTTTAGAGAAACAAATGAAAAGGGTGAACTGGTTGGCGGACCAATGTATTACATAAAAAATGGTTTGAAAAAACATTGGCATTGGCTTGCGTACTTGTTCTCTATATTTGGTGTTTTAACTGTATTTGGAACAGGAAATGCAACTCAGGTTAATACAATTACAACTGCCATAGATTCAGCATTATTTAATTATGGAATTATTTCAAAAGATAGTGCATCTACAGTAAATCTAATTATAGGAATAGTACTTGCAGTATTATTATCGTTAATTTTATTAGGTGGAATAAAAAGAATTGGACAGGTTACAGAAAAACTGGTTCCATTTATGGCGGTAATTTATATTGTATTTGCATTAGGAGTTGTTGCTCTTAATTTTCAGAATATACCACATGTGTTTGCTTCTATTTTTAAAGGAGCATTTTCACCGGCATCAGTTACAGGTGGTGCTGTAGGAAGTTTCTTTATGAGCATGAAAAAAGGTGTATCGAGAGGAATTTTTTCAAATGAAGCAGGACTTGGTACAGGTTCAATAGCACATGCATGTGCAGATACAAGAAAACCTGTTAAGCAGGGATTGTTTGGAATATTTGAAGTATTTGTTGATACAATTGTAATATGTACACTTACAGCACTTGTCATTTTATGTAGTGAAATTCCGGTAAATTATGGAAGTGCCGCAGGAGCAGAGCTTACAATCTTAGGATTTACATCGACATATGGAACTTGGATTTCTATATTTACGGCAGTTGCAATGTGCTGTTTTGCATTTTCAACTATTATCGGATGGGGATTATATGGTTCAAGATGTATAGAATTTTTGTTGGGACCAAAGGTAAACAAGCCATTTATGCTTGTCTATTCATTGGTTGCAATAGTTGGAGCGACAATGGATTTAGGACTTATGTGGAGCATTGCTGAAACATTTAACGGACTGATGGCAATTCCAAACCTTATAGCAGTATTCCTGTTGTCAGGAGTTGTAGTTAAACTTGTAAAAGAATATTTTGCAGATGAAGGAAAAGAATAAGATAGTTATAATATCTGGTAATAGATAGATAAGAAGATGAAGAGACATGTAAAGTGTTTCTTCATTTTCATAAAAATAAAAAGGTTCTAAACCTTACCCCCAAGTAAAGTTTAGAACCTTTTTTTATGCGAAAATATTTTATCATAGGTAGATTTAAAGTAATACGTAAAAAGTAATACGTAAAAAGTTATACGAAAAGTTATACGGTTATATTTTGTAAAATTGAAAACAAAAGAAGGTTAAATTCTTTATAATATCAATAAAATTTTTTAAAAACACCTATAAACTTATTGATTTAGTAGAAAATAAATGATAGTATCGACAATAAATATATATTAATCCTATTCGCGAACTAGGAAAATGCGGTGCGATTATGGGAAATATAGTAAAGCAATTAACAGAATTGATAGGTAATACGCCATTATTGGAAATTACCAATTACGAGAAAGAAAATGAATTACAAAGCAAGATTATAGGAAAACTTGAATATTTTAATCGACAGAGTAACAAATATGACTTCAGCATGCGGTGTCGTTGAAGAAGTAAACACAGACGAAAGTGCATTATATGAAGGAAGAGTAGACAGAAAAGTTAGAGCGGCAATTAAAGGACAGACTGCCATAACAGTAGAATTTGTAAATGGTGCAAACAGAGCATTTGTGGAAGACATAGAAAAAGCCCTTAATTTATATGGAATACATACTTATCTGTATGCTCCACAGGTAAATGAAGATGTTTCTACAGTAGTAAAACATTTACACAGTAGTAAAACATTTACACAGAGCGGGTATTGTTGTATTGTTATTGCTGGATGAAAATCAGAAAAATAACATAAAAACTACAGATGTAAATTATATTACTGATTGGGATAAGGAAGGCACAGAAGTAGAACAGGTTGCAGGATTTATCCGTAAACAGCCTAATATGGAGATGGACACGTACATTTGACATCAAGACAAAGTGTGGAAATCCCATTTATAAAACTTGAAAATATAGAAGAAGTTATTGAAAAATTATTTTAGAGTAAGGAGAATGTGAAAATGTTAGTAACAGTAGCAGGTGAAAAGAAAGAAATTGAACAGGGAACAACAATTGCAAAGTTAATCGAAATTGAAAAAGTTGAAAATCCTGAATATGTAACTGTAACAGTTAATGATGAGTTCTTAAACAGAGCTGATTTTGAAACAACTCAGGGTAAAGAAAATGATACAATCGAATTCTTATATTTCATGGGAGGAGGAGCGTTTTAATGGCATTTACGAATGAACAGATGGAGCGCTATTCCAGACACATTATTTTGCAGGAAGTAGGTGTCAAGGGACAGAAAAAACTGTTAAATGGAAAAGTGCTTATTATAGGAACAGGTGGACTTGGATCCCCTGCAGCAATGTATTTGGCAGCAGCCGGAGTAGGAACAATTGGAATAGTTGATGCTGATGAAGTAGATTTGTCAAACCTTCAAAGACAGATTATTCATGGAACAGCTGATGTTGGCAAGGCAAAAGTTAAATCAGCAAAAGAAACCATGAATGCAATGAATCCTGATGTAACAGTTAATACATATCGTGAATTTGTTACATCTGAAAACATAATGGATTTAATTAAAGATTACGATTTTATAATTGATGGAACAGACAACTTCCCGGCAAAGTTTTTAATAAACGATGCCTGTGTAATGGCTAAGAAGCCATTTTCACATGCAGGAATTATAAGATTTAAAGGTCAGCTTATGACTTATGTTCCTGGAGAAGGACCATGTTACCGTTGTGTATTTAAAAATCCACCTCCAAAGGATGCAGTTCCAACATGCAAGCAGGCAGGTGTTATTGGAGCAATGGGTGGTGTAATCGGAAGTTTGCAGGCAATGGAAGCAATTAAGTACCTTATAGGAGTAGGCGATTTGCTTACAGGAAAATTGTTAACTTATGATGCATTAAAAATGGAATTCCACACAATAAAACTTCCAAAAGCAGACGGAAGCTGTGCAGTATGTGGAGATCATCCGACAATTACGGAACTTATTGATTATGAACAGGTTGAATGCGACGGAAAGTAGGAAAATATGTTATAAATGACAAAAGAAGATTATGAAAAAATCTTAAATTGTTAAAACCTGTGGTTTGATAGTTTAAGTCGTATTAATTGCTACCTTCTTTTAAATATTTAGACAGGCTTACGATAGACATTTTTTGCATATTGAGTTATCTTGAAAAGGAAAATTATCAAATAAAGATAAAATTGGTTAAGGTCAACAGATGATTTATAAATATCAGACATTATTTAATCATACTTAACATTAAGATAAGAATTGGAGAATGAAATGTACTGCATTAGTGTTAACCATAAAAATTCAGACGCATTTATAAGAGAAAAATACGCTTTAAATGAATTAGAAAAGAAAGAATTTTATGATAAAGTAAGAAAAAACAAAAATATAAGTGGATGTATATGTCTGATGACATGCAATAGAAATGAAATATATTTTGAAGGAAATAAAGCCGCAGTTAGTGAAATTGAAAATATTTATAAAGAGATAAAAAATATAGATTATATCAAAACTCTGGCAAAAGAAAATAATGAAAAGAAAATCACGGAAGCAAAGAAAACAATGCTTATTACAGTAAGAAAATCATTTGGAGAAAAAGTTTGCGTAAATCAGGTTGGTTCATTAATGAGTGTATTTTTCACAGATAAAAAAGTAGTAGATTATGATACAGCACTTTCTTCCGATACAGAAAAATATGCCGAATACTTTAGATATATGTTAGAGTCAGGAATTAACCTTGCACCGTCTCAATTTGAAGCAATGTTTGTATCAGCAGCTCATACTCAGAAAGATTTAGAGGCAACAGCAAAAGTAATAGAAAATTTTAAATAAAAGAAAGGGAGATAGATATGAATAAAAATTTAAAGGATTTAGTAATAATAGGAAGTGGACCGGCAGGACTTTCAGCAGCAATATATGCTCAAAGAGCTATGCTAGACCAGATTGTTATAGAGAAAGAAATGTTTAGTGGCGGACAGATAATAAACACTGACAGAATTGATAATTATTTAGGATTGTATGGCGAAAACGGCTATGACCTTGCAGTAAAATTCAGAGAACATGCAGATGCTTTAGAAGTTCCATTTGTAGAAGGAAAAGTTGAATCCATTGAAGATAAGGGTGAATATAAAGAAATTCATTTAGAAGATGGAGCGACAGTTGATGCTAAGGCTGTAATTATAGCTACAGGAGCTAAACACAGATTACTGAATGTAAAGGGTGAAAAAGAATTTACGGGTGCAGGTGTGTCATATTGTGCTACATGTGATGGAGCATTCTTTAAAAATAAGACGGTTGCAGTTGTAGGTGGTGGAGATGTAGCTTTGGAAGATGCATTATATCTTTCTAATATTTGTGAAAAAGTATATTTAGTTCATAGAAGAGATGAACTTCGAGGTGCAAAAATACTTCAGAGCAGAATATTTGAAACAAAAAATATAGAATTTAAACCTAGTTATGAAGTAAGTGAAATCTACGGAGAAGATATTGTAACAGGAGCAAAGTTACTTAATAAGAAGACAGGAGAAGAAGAGGAACTTTCTCTTTCAGCTGTATTCATTGCAGTTGGTATGGAACCACAAAGTGAATTTATAAAAGGACTTGTCGATACTGATAAGACAGGTTATATAATTGCTACTGAAGACTGCCGAACAAGTATGGACAAAGTTTATGCAGTTGGTGATATAAGAACAAAAAGTCTTAGACAGGTGGTAACTGCTGTTGCAGATGGAGCAGTTGCAATTACATCAATAGAGCAGGACACAAAGTAGAACTTACTTATTTTATGCAAAAACAAAATAAGTTAAAGCAAGTCTTTAAGAAATAAAGTAAATCCATAATATAATTAAAAAAACTAATTATATACTTGCGTTTATGATTAATAAATGATAGACTTCGCTTCATCAAACAAGGACGTTTGGCATTTATTTGCCACACGTCCTTTTTGCGTTATATATGGCAAAGCCAAATGTAGAAAATTTGGCAAATGTATAATCACTAAGAAGTAAATTCAAAGAGATATACGTGTAGAAGCCATATTTATAACATATACACTAAAGAGATTGAGAAAAATATGTTAAAAGAGCAGGAGGTATTATTGTATGAACTCAGGAGACACAGGTTTTATGTTGATTTGTGCTGCTTTGGTATTTTTTATGACACCGGGGTTAGCATTTTTTTATGGAGGTCTTGTAAGGCGAAAAAATGTAGTTAATACTATGATGGCAATAGTCATGATAATGGGATTGTCAGTTGTTATGTGGGCATTATTGGGGTACTCATTGGCATTTGGTGGAAACCATGGTGGAATAATAGGAGATTTCAGATGGTTTGGTTTAGAAGGAGTAGGCTGGGATATTGGACCTTATTCAGATTCAATTCCTAATTTAGTATTTTGTGCATTTCAGATGATGTTTGCAATTATAACACCGGCACTAATTACAGGCTCGGTTGTAGGAAGAATGAAGTTTAAGGCACTCTTTATATTTGTAGCCATTTGGTCAGTAATTGTATATTATCCATTAGCACATATGGTATGGGGTCAGGGAGGAATTTTAGCAGAGTTAGGTTCTGTCGACTTCGCAGGAGGCGACGTTGTACATATAAGTTCAGGAATAACAGCTTTGGTACTTGCTATTATTCTTGGAAAAAGAAAAGGTTATGAAAGAGCAACATACAGAATCCATAACATTCCATTTGTTGTATTAGGAGCTACAATACTTTGGTTTGGATGGTTCGGATTTAATGCGGGAAGTGCATTAAAGGCAGACGGACTTGCTGCACATGCATTTATGACTTCAGCAATTGCATCAGCATCAGCACTTTTATCATGGATGTTTTTAGATGTGATAAATGACAAAAAAACAACATTGGTAGGTGCATCAACAGGTTTGGTTATCGGTTTGGTTGCAATTACCCCGGGAGCAGGATTTGTTCCAATCTGGTCATCATTTATAATAGGTGCACTCGTAAGTCCGATATGCTATTATGGAGTTATTCTTATTAAGAAAAAATTAAAAATAGATGATGCATTAGATGCATTTGGATGTCATGGAATCGGAGGAATCTGGGGCGGAATCGCAACAGGAATATTTGGGAAAAGCTCAATTAACCCGGTAGCAAAATGGGATGGTTTAATTTATGGTGAATGGAGATTATTTATAGCTCAGATAGAAGGAATATTTATTACAATAGCAATAGCCGTTGTAGGAACTTTAATCTGCGTAGCCATAGTTAGAATATTTACTCCATTAAGAGTAACTGATAGAGAAGAAAAAATCGGACTTGATATATCACAGCACGGCGAAAGTGCTTATCCAAGTTTTAACGGTATGGATCAGTAATAAGACTTAAGTAAAAATATTTTGACAATGTGAAATGATATAAAGAATAATCAGGCAAATATTATTAAATGTTTTTGAATAAAAAATTTTTAAATGAGATTAGGAGATGGAAATTCTATGATAATGAAAATAGATGCAATTGTTAGAGAAGAAAAATTTGAAGATGTAAAAAATGCATTAATGGAAATAGAAGTTAACGGACTTACAGTGTCACAGGTTATGGGCTGTGGATTGCAAAGAGGCTATAAGGAAATAGTCAGAGGTATGGAAGTAGAACCACAGATGCAGCCAAAGATTAAATTTGAAATAGTTGTTTCTTCAGAAGAATGGGCCGAAAAAACAATAGAAGCAATTAAAAAAGCAGCTTACACAGGAGAATTTGGTGATGGAAAAATTTTCAGCTATCCTGTAGCAAGTGCAACAAAAATCAGAACAGGTGAAACAGGTTACGATGCTGTACAGTGTCAGGAATAATGCTCATGTGCGGTAAAGTAACATAAAACTTTATAAGACAGCCAGACCACTATTCCGAAAAATTGTGTACCAAGTTCTAAAAAATATTTGATATACTATTGACTTTGAATATACTGTGTAGTACGATATATATACAGGAGGCACAGTATATGAATATTGATGATTGGAAATCCCAAATCAAACGAGGAACGCTTGAATTTTGTATTCTGCTGATGATAAAACATCGACCGTCCTATGGATATGAAATCATTAGCACATTAGAAAAATATCCTATTCTGGCGGCAAAAGAAAACACTATCTATCCCCTGCTTAGGAGGTTGATGAAAGAAGATTATATTTCGTCCTCATGGCAGGAAAGCACTGAGGGCTTACCACCAAGAAAATATTATTCCATTACAGACAAAGGACTTGAGTACATCTGTGCAATGTCTGATGAATGGAACAATCTGTTAAGCGCAGTCGATGAGATTAAAGGAGAATAAGACCATGGAAAAAATTCTGAACGATTATCTTGAAAAAATTGAAAGGTACTTGAAGCCTTTACCTATTTCCGAACGTGTTGATATTGTAAAAGAAATCCAGAGCGAAATCTTTGAATTACAGAGCAACGGAAAAAATGCAAAAGAAATTATGGAACGGCTGGGGAATCCAAAAGAATTAGCCAAAGCCTATTTGGGCGATCTGATTGCAAAGGACACCTCTTTTAGTTGGAATAGGGTTCTTGCAATCTGTGCTTATTACAGTCTTGCAAGTCTTTCCGGACTGGTAATCATTCCGACACTTGCTATTTGCGCCCCTGTATTTATCTTATGTGGGATTGTTACCCCAATTATAGGTGCAGTCAAGTTGATAGATTATTTATTGAATTTAGGTATTCCTTATGTTCAGTACATTGGTATTTCGGGAGTAAATAGCCCTATCCTTGTGTTTATTATTTGTGTTATTACAGGAATTGGATTGTACCTTATCGGTCGTGGCTGTTGGAAGCTGTTGGTTTACTATATTAAGGGTATGAGTAAAGTAAAAAATAATTTGTCAATTTGATATATGGTAAAGAGAAAGGAGCCATTGCAGATATGGAATATATATTACAGACAAATCAAGTTCCCAAAACCAGTGGTGGGAAAAGTCTTGTAAGCAATATTGACCTCCATGTGAAAAAAGGCGAGATTTACGGTTTTCTCGGTCTGAACGGAGCGGGTAAAACTACTTCCAACGCTTGACCCATAAGGAGATCGGCAAGCAATACGGACGGACACGCAGCACCACCGGGCGGCGCATACAGATTATTTTGCAGCAGCTACGGGCAGAACTGGAGAACTTGCACCATGAGCCAGCTACTCCCCTATGAAACGATAGTCAAGGCAAGCGAGGGCGACCCGGAAGCCGTTGCTGCTGTCCTTTCCCATTACGCCGGATATATCCGCACCTATTCCAAAATAGACGGTCATATCAATGTGGAAATGCAGGAGCATATCATTCAAAAGCTGATAGAAAGCCTGTTCAAGTTTCACTTTGACCGCTAACCGCTGAATAACACACCGCCCATCACAGCGGCACACAAGCAGTAAGTCTGAAAAGATTTGCTGCTTTTTTGTGCCCATTTTCAAAAATCTTTCCGTCCCTTTTGGCAAAAATGTCTGTTCCGTTGTAGTAGGGAGTACGGGGAGATTTACGAAAAATGCCACCGTGTTTGGAAGATTTGCATGGTTATACCGTAGTAGTGGTGAAAGGCGGGCAGAACAGATATTTTCATTCGCTATATTTACGAAAACAGGCCAAAACGCCGTTTTCAAATTGTAGTAAGGATAGAGAGAGAGAAACACGGCAGTTTTTTAGAGCAAGATTCTACCACGGTGCCAAAATCCGCATATCTGCGGTTTTGCCCCTTTGGTAAATCTTGTTGGGGAGTGCCTTCCCCAAACCCTGCTATGCGGCATACGCCGCTAAAAAAACACCTTGCAAAACTGCCCCGAAAAAGATGATAAGTGAAAGGAGTTGATACCCATAGGAAAGCGATACAATACGCCCCACCGAAGCCGTGTTGTCAAGACACGCATGACAGAGGAAGAATATGCCGACTTCACGGAACGGCTAAAGAACTATGACATGAGCCAAGCCGAGTTTATCCGGCAAGCCATAACAAGGGCGACCATTCGCCCCATTGTTACCGTGTCCCCGGTCAATGATGAACTGCTGTCTGCTGTCGGGAAGCTGACAGCCGAATACGGAAAAATCGGCGGCAACCTCAATCAGATCGCCCGTTCTCTCAACGAATACGGCACACCGTATAACGCCTTGTCCGTTGAAGTGCGAGCCGCCATTTCCGACCTTGCCGCTTTGAAGTTTGAAGTCTTGCGAAAGGTAGGTGACGCTGTTGGCAACATTCAAACATATCAGCTCTAAAAATG
>ERZ773264.2479-NODE-2479-length-17548-cov-2.633339_pt1 | contig 17548 bp, 12 predicted proteins | sample MGYA00511910_ERZ773264 | MGnify/ENA primary metagenome ERZ773264 (study PRJEB29015, sample SAMEA2737739) | human gut metagenome | biome: human gut; feature: human-associated habitat; material: faeces | place: China | collected 2012 ... | reverse complement strand
TTTGCCTGGTTCCTGGAGGGAACAAGCGCATGAAATCACACGCTTGGGAACAGCGAAAATTAGGCGATATAGCAGATATCACTGGTGGAGGGACCCCCAGTACAAGCAATAATGATTACTGGGATGGCAATATTAATTGGTACTCACCGGCAGAGATTTCAAATCAGATTTTTCTGAATTCAAGCCAAAGGAAAATAACGGAACTTGGCTTTAGCAGCTGTTCGGCCAAAATGCTGCCAAAGGGAACCGTGCTTTTTACTTCGCGAGCTGGAATCGGCAAAACGGCCATTCTATCGGCAGAAGGTTGCACTAACCAGGGCTTCCAATCGATCGTTCCTCATGCCAACGACCTCGATTCTTACTTTATTTTTTCCAGAACAAATGAACTGAAAAAATATGGAGAAATCGTTGGAGCTGGATCCACTTTTGTCGAAGTTTCTGGGAAACAAATGGCGGCAATGACGCTAATGATGCCGCCAAAATTCAACGAGCAGAAAACCATCGGGGATTTTTTCAAACGTCTGGATTCACTTCTTACCCTTCATCAGCGTCAGCAAAATGGAGGCTATTTATGGTTAGAGAACTCAGCAAAACAAGTCTGTTTTGCGATTATTACAGCCAGTGGATACAGGTCTACAAAGAAGGCGCTGTCAGACCAGTTACGCTGAATAAATACAAAATGACGCTGTCCTGGCTTAAGAAACTTGCTCCCGGCCTAAAGCTCTGCGACGTTTCCCGCGTAGAGTACCAGCAGATCCTGAATGCCTATGCGGTTTATCACGAACGGCAGACAACGATGGACTTCCATCATCAGCTTAAAGGTGCCGTTATTGATGCGGTTGATGAGGGATACATTCCCCGTGATCCCACAAGAAAAACTATCATCAAGGGCAGAACGCCCTCTTCCAAGAAGATCAAATACCTCAATCAATATGAGCTTCACACGCTGCTTTCCAGCCTGGATTTAAGCGGCAAAATCAATTGGGACTGGCTGATCCTGCTGGTCGCCAAAACCGGAATGCGCTTTTCGGAAGCTTTGGCGGTCACTCCGAGCGACTTTGATTTTGCCCACCAGATGCTCTCGATTTCAAAGACCTGGGACTATAAGGGCGATGGCGGGTTTCTTCCGACCAAGAATAAATCTTCGGTCAGAAAGATCCAGCTTGACTGGCAGACAGTCATCCAGTTTGCTGAATTAGTTAAGAATCTGGAGCCGGATAAACCCATCTTCGTCACCAAAACCCACGTCTACAACTCCACAGTCAATAACAGGCTAGCCCGGTATTGCAAAAGAGTCCATGTACCGATTATCTCGATTCATGGACTCCGTCACACTCATGCTTCTCTGCTGCTGTTTGCTGGTGTGTCAATCGCGAGCGTCGCGAGACGCCTCGGGCACTCCAACATTACAACCACGCAGAAAACCTACCTGCATATCATTCAGGAATTGGAGAATCAGGATGTTGACCTGATTATGCGAGCCCTTTCGGGGCTGAGTTAATGTTTTGTTTTTATGTGAACTCTTTTAAAAGCTGACGCTGATGAAGTGGTTCCGACAGTTCCTTTACTCCTCAGGTTCCTCCAGGTCCAAATCACATTTATCGTCAAGGATAAATTCCCGCAGCGCGGTATCGATTTTCATCGTGACCTTAGGCGGCGGGAGTCTTCGGCCCTCGTGCTTCTCGAAATAGTCTTTGGCTCTCGCCTTATCGACAGTGTCTTTCAAAGCATCGAAACGCCCATATTCATTGATGTTTCCCTCCGTGAGCGTCATTTCCTTGAGACCGCGAAGTTTCTCCTCATCAAGCCCGAAAGTCTCGGAGAATCGGTGAATCCGGTCGCTGTCGGCGCGGACCATATACTCCGTAATGTAATCACGAAGCGATTTCCCCGGCCCGACTTTCACATCACCGCGCTGAATGTCATGAAGGAAGATGTTGGCGTACTTCTGCTCATCCTGGGAGAGGGATGCAAATGAGTTATGAAGCTCAGCTTCAGCCTTTTTGGTTATTTCCGCATTGGGGCCGCTGAGGTTAAGCTCCTTGATCCATTTCTCAAAACGGGAATTCATGTACTCCGAATCGATCATCTCGGTATCGATCGTCGTGAGATATCCATCAATTTCGTAAGGCAGATCTGAGCCGGCCGCTTCGGTTTCTTCCTTTGTGGGCGCCAGTTCCTTATAGCGCTGGGCCATCGTTTTGAAGTCGCGTTCGGTAAGCGAGACATCGATCACCGTCTCTGCCGAGGTGAGGCGTTCTTCGCCCTCCTCTAACTCTTCATCCTCACCACCTGTTTCTGGCTCAATCACGTAGCTCTGTTTATCCCATGTAAAGCCCTGCAGTTCCGCCGCCTCAATGTACTCATTCATTTGCTTGAAGAGTTTCGCGAACTTCTGCTTCACCGGGATTTCTTCCGGGAGGTGAGAAAAGTCCGGAATATCAGCATTGATAAAGAGCTGCTGAATGTCCTTATAGGTATTATTCAGGTTCCGAAGGTTGTCCTTCAGTTTGTCGACAAAGAGGCCGAACGGACGGTCGCCCGAGTAAAGCTTGACGGCGTCTTCAACGTTTTTCCGCTGGGTGTTCGGATAGCGATAGTACCGGATGGTGCCAAAAGGCTTATCCGCTCCAAAGAGCCGATTCGTGCGGGAGAATGCCTGAATCACACGTTCATACTCGAGCAATTTATCGAGGTAAAGCGTGTTGATCCACTTGGAGTCAAAGCCCGTTAGCATCTGATCGACAACGATCAGGAGGTCGAGCTGTTCTTTTTTATCAAGATCAATTCGGGTGTACGGCTGCTTATGAGCGAGTCGGGCCGCGATATCCTTCTTCATCAGGCTGAAGGTTGGGATCGTGAAGTTCTGGTGATAGCGTTCGTTGTAGTCCCGGACGATCTCTTCAAGACCATCTTCCTTGTAATTCGCTCCAGCGTTGTTATCGATGTTGGAGTCAAAAAGAGCCGTGATCTTCAGTTCCGGAAGCTCTTTCTTCATCAGGCGGTAGTACTCAATAGCTTCATTGATACTCGAAGTGGCAAAGAGCGCGTGAAACTTGCCATTGTGACTCAGAATCGGCCAGTGCTCGCGGATATCCTGAACCACCATCATCTGATGCGCCGGGCGCCGGTACTGATCAGCAGGGAGATAGTCTTCGATACCCTTCTCGAACTTTCCGGAAACAGGATCTTTTGTACCGACCATGGGGAGCTGCATAAAGGTGTAGTACTTTTCCTTTTGCACATCCGTCATGTTCTTCACTTCTTCATGGCGAACATGAGCCTTTTCTTCGGCCACAGCCTGGCGGAGATCCGATTCCTTATAAGTCAGCACCATATAGGGATCGAATCCGAGCACGTTCTTATCCCGGATGCCGTCCGCGATGCTGTAGCGGTGAAGCTCATCCCCGAAGATTGACGTAGTCGTGTTCTGTTTCTTCTGGTTCTCCTCCTGAATCGGCGTCCCTGTGAAACCAAAGAAAATGGCCCGCGGGAAGGTCTGCCGGATCGTCAGCATCATTTCGCCGAACGTCGACCGGTGGCATTCATCGATGATGAACACCATCCGTTTCGTATTGATGTGGTCAATAGCGTCAGACATAGCGCTGCCGCGGGCGTCCCTGCTGATACGGCTCATCTTCTGGATCGAAGTAACAATCAGGGTGTCATTCGCGCTGTCGCTTCGCAGTTTGAGAAGCAAATCGGAGGTGTTTTCTGTTGCCTGGATCGACTCATCATCGGCCGCGAACCCCTGATACTCACGGAGGCTCTGCGTTCCGAGTTCAATTCGGTCCATCAGGAAGATCACTTTATCGGCGTCGCGTGACGCCGCGATCAGCTGTGCGGACTTGAAGGAAGTAAGCGTCTTACCGGATCCTGTCGTGTGCCAGACGTATCCGCCTCTTTGACGAGGCTCATCCCATTTGGTTTTGGAGACGCGGTCAGAAATGGCGTTCGCGGCATAGTACTGATAGCTACGCATCACCTTCAGGACGCCATCGGTGTCATCTGCCACGGTGTAGAACCCGATCAGCTGATGCGCCATGGGAATAGAAAGGAACGACGTTGCGATCCGCTTCCAGTCATTGATCGGGTTGTTATTGAAATCCGCCCAGTGGAAGTAGAAATCGGGGTTAAAGCGTCCTTCAGGACCCGGATTCGCGAAATACCGGGTCTCTTCCGGGTTCATAGCGACGAAGATTTGCACGAGAGAATAGATCCCCGCGTAGATCCCCTCACCTGCGTATTTTTGAATCTGGAAGCATGCCTGGCTTACCGGAACATTCGTGTTCTTCAACTCAATATGAATAACCGGCATGCCGTTGATCAGGAGAAGCAGATCCCCTCTTCTCTGACTCTTGATATCCGAGTGAACCGGGAACTGAGGCTGGTCTACGATCTGATAGCGGCTTTTGCCGGCAGCGATTTCCTTTCGGTCGTAAATCTTCAGCGAAATCTCTTTCCCGAAATGCGCCTTATCGTTTTCGTTATCGCGTTTGATAATGATGCTGCCGCCATTGATGAAGCCATTCAGCTTCACAGGGGTCCTGAGAGATTTGATCTGCTCCAGGATCTGTCCCATTTCGCCTTCAGTCAGCGGGTAGTCGTTAAGCCGGTCAATCTGCCGGTTGTTCTGGAAAAGAATGTCCGCCCAGTTTTTGATCAGATCCTTTTCTGAACAATTACGCAGGACTTTCTTATCCCAGCCGCATTCATCCGTCAGCTTTTTAATGAGAGCCGCTTCGAAATCTGCTTCCTTTTCAAACACGAATATTCTCCTGCGCGTTAAACGAACATCTTTTCAAGGAAAGCCTGCTTCACATTTTTGAGCATTTCTAACTTTCGCTGATGAAGGGTAAGAAGGGAATCTATATCCTTGAAGAATTTCCCAATTAGTCTTTGCTCGTTAAAAGATGCTGGATTTAGAAACGTAGCTTTTGACACAAGTTTCCAATCTGCTCTGGGCATCTTTGTGCCTACGGATTGATTCGCTATTTCATCAAATTGCTTGGTCTGAATGATTCTATAAAGATAATTGCTATTTAATCCTTGGGGCTCAAGAACCCAAAAATCCCCCACAGCTAGACCATTAAATGAAGCTAAAAGCCAATTTTGTAGGTATGGACGCAACTTGCCATAAAGGACATCTCCCGAGTGGAAAACAATACCCTGTTTCTGACTCTGTTTTTCAAAAACATCCTTATTTAATGTTCCAGTTCCGGAAACGATATCTTCATACTCGACGCGAGGGAGGTTCCCGCTGGCAGAAACTTCTGACCGCCTGTTCGCCATTTCTCCGAATTTTCGCTGTTCCCAAGCGTTAGTAATCCGGTTGTTAAAGAACTCCGAAAAATTTAGGAAACTAAATTTCTTAAAAATATGTCGGGTAAAAAAATTCTACCCACTTACGCTGATGAAGGGTAATAAAGGAATTTAGTTGATCAAAAAAACTGCCTATCTTTTTTTGTTCATCAAGATTCATCGGGATTTTTAGTTCGGTTTCAAAAAAATCATCCGCAGAAATATTCAGCAAACCGTGATTCCTTGCCCCTTCGGCTGCGCGGAGAGCAACCTGGTGATGCCAATTTTTAGTGTCGTAATACGATACTAAAAAGTCGGAATTAACTTTCCGATAATCTATCGAAAAAATGATATACAAAGTCGAAAGAACCCCCATTGCATAGCGGTCCAGTCTCTTCACACTACCAAAAGGAAAACCATCCGAGTAGCTTTTGTTATATGCAAATTCACCGTTTTTGATGAGGTAATAATTTCTTGTATTGCGGCTCGCTACGCGGTTATTGAAGTACGCATATTGGTCAATCAAACCATAAGAAGAGGATATTGTAAGCGGCAGGGTTGATTCTAAATGCGTGTTTTTCCGGGTTATCCGTTCAGCTATATCACTTAACTTCCGCTGTTCCCAAGCGCCAGTAAATCCAGCAAAACGGATCTCAGGTTCTTTTGCTTTTTCCTGCATTTTTAAGCCTCTCCCAGCAGTTTCTTGAACTCAGCGATGCCCTTTTCATCAAATTCGCTGCCAGTCAGGTCGTCCAGCATTCCCTGCAGCTCTTTTTCGGTCTGCTGAATCTCCTCTCCGAGATCCGAAAGCGTGATGGAGTACTTCTCGGTGAGAGCTTCGAGCTTCTTTCCAAAATCTTCGAGCTGATCGGTCTGCTGTTGAGCGAGTTCCTTAAGAAGCGCGTCAACCCACTTCTGCTTAACGAGTGCTTTGGCCTCATCTTCAGAAAGATGCTCGATCACTTCCTTCGTCTTGGCTTCGAGGTCTTCCTTCCCCTTCTTCAGGTCTTTCTTCAGCGCCTTTTCTTCCGTGAAGAGTTTCTTCACGTTCTTGAGAATAGAGAGCGTTTCGTCCGAAGCCGCTTTTGCCTTCAGCGTCTTATCAACCGCGGGGGCGACAAAGCTATCCTTGGCGTCATTCAGAAAGTCGGCGCCTTCCTTGACGTCTTCATCGAGATCATCAAGAAGGGATTCGAGCGATGAACCGATTTCCTGCAGCCGGTCTTCCCCTTCCTGCAGTGCCTTCACCTCGTCTGTAAGGAGCGCGTTCTGCACCAGATCGAACGGCAGGACACGGCCGCCCCACTCAAAGGACGACTTGCCGCCCTTCGATTTCGTTTCCGTCAGAACATCAACCTGCCTGATGATGTCCTGACCTTCCGTCTGGATCACTTCAAGATCCTGGCTGATCTTTCTCCAGGCGGTATCGAGATACTGATAGGACTGGTAGGGGTCGAGAATCGGAAGTCCCTTCATGGAATGAAAGAGTTCAGCGCTGAGGACATCCTCTTCCTTCGCGAGAGGAACCGACATCATCTGGTCAATCAGCTCTTTTGAGAGGAAAGAGTCAAAAGACTGCAGAATCCCCTGATACTGTTTCTGCCAGTCCTGCACATCGGGGTCTTTCAGCAGCGCGCTGTGGAGGTCAGACGCGGACGGCTGATAGTAGGCGCCGTTTTCAGTCGTGAAGAGCGAGGTCTTCAGAGCCGGGAAAGCGTCCCAGTACTTCTGGAACGCGTTCAGTTCATCCGCCGGAATGCCGCCGAACATAGAGGCGTAGATATCCCAGTTCTCAGGCTTCTCAGATGTATCGACGTAACGCGGAATATTGAGGTTGTAGTCGTTATCGCGGATTTCCTGACGGGACACCACCTTCGAGAAGTTATCAACCGTCTGCCGGGCAGCGACCGTATCCACGATCTTCTTGATATCGCAGGCCCGGAGCTTGTTGCTTTTACCCTCTTTCTCGAAGCCCTTTGAGGCGTCGATGATCAGCACGTCATCGTTCACGCGATTCTTTCGGAGAATCATGATGATCGTCGGAATGCCGGTGCCAAAGAAAATGTTGGCCGGCAGTCCAATGATCGTATCGATGTTGTTCTGGTCAATCAGGTTCTTACGAATGGTGCCCTCTTCACCGCCGCGGAACAGCACGCCGTGCGGGAGAACGATCGCCATGATGCCGTCAGACTTCAGGTGATAGAGGTCATGAAGGAGGAACGCGTAGTCCGCCTTGCTCTTCGGAGCGAGACCGTAGCCCGCAAATCGGGTATCGGTTTCCTTTCCCGTGGGATCCCAGACCTGAGAGTACGGGGGATTTGACACGACCGCGTCGACATAAAGCCGCTTATAAGTAGCATCGTGATCCTCATCCTCGAAGTACGGCCAGTCTTCTTCCAGCGTGTCGCCGTTTCGCGTTACGATGTTCGCCGCGAGAATCCCTCGCATGATGAGGTTCATTCGCGTGAGGTTATACGTGTTCTGCTTCAGTTCCTGAGCGTAGTACTTAACGCAGTTATCTTTACCGATATATTTGGACGCGCAGTGACCGATATTGATGAGAAGAGAGCCGGAGCCGCTCGTCGGGTCATAGATCTCAATGTGATCACGATCTTTCAGATGGCGGGCAATGATTTCTGACATCAGAAGCGACACTTCATGCGGCGTATAGAATTCGCCGGCCTTCTTGCCAGCGTTCGCCGCGAAGTTGCTGATCAGGTATTCATAAATGAAGCCGAGGACGTCGTAGTCCTGCTTCCCGTCCATCGGAATATCTTTGATCAGATCGATGAGGCTTCTGATCGCCTTAGACTGGGCACCAGTGTTTTCGCCGAGTTTCGAGAGGCCTGTTTCCAGCGTGTTGAAAATCTTGTCGTAAACGCGCTTATGGTACGGGTTGATCAGACGGTTAAACGCAGCCAGAGCGTCTGTCACGTTGCTCACCGAGAAATCGGCGCCCTTCTTCAGCCAGGTCGAGAAGAGGTTGTCGTAGCTGATGAAGTAGCCGAGATTCTGCTGGACGTTCGTGACCGTTTCTTTGTCTTCTTCGGTCACCTCAGGCAGAAACTCATCCGTCCAGTCGATGGACTTCAGGTACCGGACTTCGTTGTCTGACAGGAACTTATAGAAGATGAAGCCAAGGATGTAGTCCTTGTATTCGTTTGCTTCGATCTTCGACCGCATGCGGTTAGCGGATTCCCAGATTTTTGCTGCCAGTGCCTGCTTATTCATGCTGCTATTGCTCCGATTGCTGAATCTTGTCTGAGAGGCCGAAAAAACCGAGAGCCGGTTCAGACTCTTGGCTTCTCTTTTCAGCCCCTGCCCTGCGCTGTCGCTTGCCCCGAGAAAACGTTTTTCCTGAGGGATATTCCAAGCGCGTTACGCGATATGTTATTACATACCTGGTGAAACTAAAAATCTTTTTAATCGCAGTACCAACGGGAGATAGATCGTTATTTCGAAATGCTGCCGGCTTCTTTTTTGTGCCGTCAGATGCGGTTACAGAACATCTGCCTGACTTTTAACGCTCACTCTGAGCGGAAGCATCTCATCGGCGCTGCGAGCAAGTGCTTATCTTAATGGGTCAGAGGAGACTTTTTGCGTTTTTTACGGAGCGAAAGTGACCCAGATCGAGTGCATGGAGGATAGCGTGCCAGTGACAGAAGGATAATTTTTGTGATTTTTGCTCGTTTCTTTCATCAATCCCCTGCACTTTGCCTGGTTCCTGGAGGGAACAAGCGCATGAAATCACACGCTTGGGAACAGCGGAAGTTCTCAAAACTTTATAAAAGATCAAGCGAAAAAAACGATGGCAGCATAGGAATAGAGAGAAATATAACGGTTGCCACAATGCAGTTTAAAAGCGATATTCGTTTATCGTCTGACGATTATTTAAAAACGTATTTCACTTTCAAGGTTGGAGATATCGCATTTGAGGGACATCAAAGTAAAGAATTTCGTTATGGGAGATTTGTTGAAAACGACATTGGTGATGGCGTTGTTTCGCACATATTTACCGTCTTTAGGCCTATTCAACGATTCGATTTGCATTTCTGGAAATATGCTATTAATAGCGAAAATTTGATGCAAAAAATCTTATCTAGGTCTACGAAAGCTTCAACGATGATGCACGACTTGGTGCCTGAAGACTTTCTTAACGAAACCTTCCTGGTTCCGTCCATTGATGAGCAAAAAGCTGTTGGAAAATTTCTACATCAGATCGATAACCTTCTTACCCTTCATCAGCGTCAGTCAGCGGGGTCAAATCTTCCCGGGTAAATCTTCATCTTCGACCGATCCACGCATCACGTGGCTAACCAGAGCCGAGTCGCGCGGACCAGCTCCCTTTTAAACAATCAAAGAGATACCGAAACGTCCGGGAAAAAATGGATAAGCCGGTTTTCCTATGTCTAGGTTTTCATAACTCATAAAGTGGTATCCCTTGACGATTTCGTTCCCACTTGCCAGAATGGCTGTGCGGTTTTACAGCGATATTGAAATCCTTACGTTCCCTTGATAAGGGATTGGGAGAACAGGTATGGCAACAAGAAAGGCAACCCCTGAAGAACTTGAAGAACTGCAGAAAAGCATGATGGCCTGGGGCGGCAGCGCCTGGGGTCTTGGCGCGCATCGACCTCGCCCCGCCTCCGACGACTCTGCCAAGAAGAGCGCCAAGACGGAGGAGAAGGCAAAGCCTGTAAAAACTGACGATTAAATCAGCCTCAAGACTCACTGAAATACTGACGAGCCGCTGAAAAGCGGCTCTTTGTTTATCTTTGCCATACCCCCGCTGGAATTTACTGAAGCGATTAACGATACCGCTTCAATTGGCGTCTGTCATTCTGTCAAGGCGATTCATTTCGCGGAAGCAATGCTCTTCCGAAAGCGTCAACTCAAAACCGTCAATCAGGAAGCCTCGATTCCGTCATTAAGAGGCTTTGAGATCAGGATTGCGCGGAGATTCCATCGCTGATCCCGAAGGCTTAAACGGGAAGTCCGTTTCCCTCAGGATCTCCCACTGCCGGCCTTTTCCGGTCTTTCATGAGACGAAGCGGTCTGCGGGGCGGGTTTCAGGATTGATTACGGACGAGATCCTAGCGTCTTATGCAAACCGAAAGAAAAGGAAGCCTCAGGGCTGATCCGCCATCTGAAGCCAGTACTTGAGCCCGGTATGCCGCCTGAGTGTCTGTTTACCGCGGACCGCCATCGCGAGCGCCTTCTTCTGCCCCACCATTACGACGAGCCTCTTCCCGCGCGTCACCCCGGTATAGATCAGATTCCGCTTCAGCATCACGTAGTGCTACATCGTGATCGGGAGCACCACAATCGGGTACTCACTCCCCTGGGACTTATGAATCGTGGTCGCGTAGCAGAGCACGAGTTCGTCGAGTTCCCCGTAGGGATAGATGACGTCACGCCCGTCAAAATTCACGGTCAGTTCTTCCTCTTCGGGGTCAAAGCGCGTCACAAACCCGATGTCGCCATTAAACACATCGCGGTCATAGTTATTCTCGATCTGCATCACTTTGTCGCCAACGGAAAAGGTCGTCCCGAACTTCTCGATCGACCCTTCCCCAGGCGGGTTGAGCGCGAGCTGCAGCACTTCGTTCAGCGCCCGGGCGCCGGCGTTCCCGCGGTTCATCGGGCAGAGTACCTGAATATCCTGGATGGGGTTCACGCCATAGGCCTTCGGGAGACGGTTCTTCACGAGGTCTGTGAGCACCGCGGGCATCCGGTCAGTTTCCTCAACGGTCACAAAGTAGCAGTCGCCTTTCACGCCTTTCGTGGGGAATTCCGGCATCAGTCCCGCGTTGATCCGGTGCGCTGCCTTGATGATCCAGGATTCGGCCGCCTGCCGGAAGACTTCAGTCAGCCGGATCACCGGAACCGTTCCGGAGCCGATCAGGTCAGCGAGAAACGCCCCGGGGCCGACTGACGGCAGCTGATCCACGTCCCCCACGAAAATCACGGCGGTCCGGGGTGAGATAGCCTTGATGAGATTATTCGCGAGCGGAATATCAATCATCGAGCATTCGTCCGCGACGAGGAGATCGCATTCAAGCGGATTCTCCTCATTTCTCTTAAATTCCATCGAGGCGGGATCGATTTCAAGGAGCCGGTGGATTGTTTTAGCTTCCATTCCGGACGTCTCCGCGAGACGCTTCGCCGCGCGGCCGGTCGGCGCGCAGAGTGCGATGCGGACCCCTTTCGCGCGGAGGATCGTGAGAATCGCCTTTACGATTGTCGTTTTTCCGACACCGGGGCCGCCTGTGATCACCATCACTTTGGAGGTGAGCGCGGAGGCGACCGCGGTCCGCTGGCTTTCGGCAAGCGTGAGCCCGAGTTTCTTTTCGGCCCAGGGAGCCGCTTTTCCCGGATCAATCGCGGGCCACGGGGGAAGCGTGCGTGACAGCGTGATCAGCCGCTCACCGATACTTTTTTCCGAGAGATAGAGCGGCGTGAGGTAGACGCTTTGAGGCTCAGGGAAGTCCGCTTCAGTCAGTTCCCCCGCTTCGATCTCGTGCGTGATCGCGTCAGTAATGATGGTGGCCGGGATCTCTAATAATTCAGAAGCGGTTCTGATCAGCTCAGAACGGGTGAGCGCGCAGTGCCCCTGATTTCCGGACGCTTCGGAGAGCGTATAGGACACCCCCGCGCGGGCTCGGATCGGGGACGTCTTCTCGATTCCGACATGCTGCGCGATCGTGTCCGCGGACTTGAACCCGACACCCCGGATATCTTTCGCGAGACGGTACGGGTTCTCGGTCACGATTTTCACCGCGTCCTTCCCGTACTTCTTATAGATGCGGACGGATTTTGACGTGCTGACCCCGTGGCTATGAAGAAAGACCATGATTTCGCGGATTACTTTCTGGTCTGCCCAGCCGGACGTGATTTTCCGGATCCGCTTGGGGCCGATCCCGCGGATCTCTTTCATCCGCTCGGGCTCTTCCTCAATGACTTTAAAGACATCCATACCGAAGGCGCCGACGAGACTCTTCGCGCACCAGGGGCCGATCCCCTTCACCATGCCGGAGCCAAGGTATTTCTCAATCCCCTGAAGCGTGGTGGGCGGATGGATACTCAGAAACTCCGCCCGAAACTGCCGCCCGTACTCCTTATCCATGATCCAGCGGCCAAGCGAGGACGCGTATTCGCCGGGGGTGACTGACGGAGTGTGGCCGATGACGGTAACGAGATCCCGCTCACCCCGAACCTTGAGGCGAAGCACCGCATAGCCATTCGTTTCACTGTGAAATGTCACCCGCTCAACGAGGCCGCTCAGTTTATCAAGCGGCTGTTTGTTCTCTATTGTTTCAGGGGCAGGCATAGGAGGCAGTCAGTTTTTGAGATCCCTGGCGGGCCGGCGGGGGCGGGCGCGCGGGGTCTCTTAATGAAGTGATTTTCAGGATCCGTTTCCATTGTGGCACAGACAGTACCGGGTGGCCCTGATCTTTGATCGCGGTTTGTCCTCGAAGGAATCGCCAGAACCCCTATAACGACGTTATTCAGGATCCTTCTGAGACTCGGATTCAGGCTGATTCTCGGGATCTGCCGTACTGAGAACCCGGATCGTTTCATGCGCCCAGGTTTGGAATTCTGCGGCTTCTTTCGGGTCAGGATTTGCCGGGTGGTCGCTTAGATCTTCGAGGTACCGGACCGCTCCCCGAAGTCTCAGAAACATGGTTCCCATGACACAGAGAATGTCACCGTTTTTCAGATGCGTGTCAGCCCGGAGATGGAACCCGGGATTGCCGGAACCTTCCGCGCCGCTGAGAAAGAACTCAAAGTCTGAGAGCTTGATGTACCACGGACCATCGATACTCGTTCTCACCATCTTAAGCGCGGCGTCTCCGACAGTGACCCGCTTTGATCTCGGGAAATAGGACGAGATCGGCATGGGCATTGGGCCGGCATGACGGTAAATCGCTTTATACGGAATACGGCCGTTCGGGAACCGTTCGAGGATCCCTTCCTGAGTGAGATCGATCACCGAGTGAATCCACTTCAGACTGTCAGGCGTTCTGGAGTTGCTGCACCACCTCCAGTACACGTCATAAAACGACTTATGCGCCTGTTCAGAAAAAACCGCTTTCTGCTTCTCCGTTTTTTCGTCCGTCGGCATCTGCGCGGCTTTAATGAGAAAGATGATCGCGCGCAGGATCTGAGCCGCGACCGAATTCGGGGAGCGCGTCTTCAGTTTCATGCTGTCCGCGAAGACCTCAAAGGCGAGCGACTGACGTTCAGCCTCGAGAGTCTCGGACAGTGTTTTCAGCGCGGCTTCAAGCGCCTGGTGCTCTTCTGATGCCACAGGCGGAATGACACCGGAGAGACGGAGCTTTGAGCGCTCAAGACGCGCGAGATCCTCTTTCGCCTGCTCGAGCTCTTCCCGCGGATCCGCGAGATACGGAACCCGGCTGAGGCAGCGGATCACGTTTCCAGTCGCGCGGTCCAGTGTGAAGAGAAGATCCTCTATCGAAATCCCCGGGAAAGCGTCAGCCCACCGTTCCGGATGATCTTCCTTCAGTTCTTTAGCTGATTCCCGGTTGAAATCCGGAATTCCGGGGCGCGATTTCCAAAGCTCGGCCGTAATGTCCGTTGGATTTTCGATTTCCTTATCGTCCTCACACACCGCGTGTTCGAAGGCCTGATGAATAAAGAGAACTTCCTTTCGGATACGTTCCAGAGACGCTTTTGGCGGCTCGCTCCAATCGGATCTGTGGGTTTGCTTCCCCAGAATCATCAGTTCCCGGATGACTTGAAACGTTTTTTCCGTCACTTCTGCTGGGAAGTCTGTCTGGGGCTGAAGCGCGCCGCGGAGCCGGGTGAAGAGGCGCGAAGACGCGCCCTTCTCTATCGCCTTGAGGAGCGGCTTTTCTATCCCCTCCAGAGCCTCATTTCCGGATGAACAGAAGAGCCGCGGTATCCGGCCGGTGTATTCCTGCCAGCCGCGTCGAATCGGGTAATCTTTCATGTGCCACTCAATTGACCCGATCATCTGCCGAAGTCCGAAGAGGATCGCGCGCGTCTCTCGGGCGGGGGATCCGGAGAGCGGGAGTGAAAGAATAGAACGGATGAACTTACCCGAGGCATAGTCAAAAAACTCCGGCAGCCGGTCGATCCCAGCGTCAGTCAGCGCGAGGCTGTATGCCCGGGCAGCCGGGGAAAGCGGGTCGGAGTCTTCCGCCGTCGGTGTGTCCGCGGGCATTGGATTCTTTTCAATATGTCCTTCCCAAGCCTCTCTCAGAAGCGCCCCCGCGGCTTCGCATTTCTCGAGCGCCCCCTCGAGCCTCGGGTTCCAGTTCACGTAATCCGGATCGTTTCGGATCGAGAAGTAAACATCCGCCATCGCGGAAAAAACCTTTTCCGCCGCTGCGGCCGGGTCCTTTGCCTGAGGCCCGATCGCATCCAGATAGAGATCAAAGGGGGACATCGTCTCGCCTTTCTCGGTGACGGTTGAACAGCGGGCTCCGCGGGCAATCCCGCTGAAAAACGCCTCCCGCTCATTAAATGCCCTTTCCGCGGCGTCCGTCCAATCGGACCATGCCGCGGTGTCGGCGACCCTGAAGAGACGGAGTCCCTTTCTGAAGTCTGTCGGCATGTCGCGGAAAAAAGGCGAACGAAGGAAGAGTTCAAAAATCGTGTTAAAGGGCGCAGGGAACGCGGCCCACAGATGCTCGATCGCGGCCGGCACCTCAAGCGGCCGTTCGGCAAACGGGACACGGAGAGGGGCCACGAAGCGGATGATCCGCCTGCATAGCTGCTTTGCTTCGGCTGCGTCTTTTTGGGTGAGCCCCGGGCTCGCGAGCCGGGTTATCGCGGCGATCAGGTCTTCGGTCACCCGGGGCGACTCCGCTGTGACCCGGCTGAAGGCGGCCTTTACCCGGCTTTTCGCGTCTTCAGTGAGGGAAACCGCTGAAGGTTCCCGATCGGAATCTCTCAGCTCAACCCCCTTCTTCTCGAGCGACTGAAGCCGCTCGAGATCCCGAATGGCGTTTTCTATTTTCTCCGCGGGGGATGGGGAGAGAGGCGCCTGGAAGAGATGCTGGACGGCTCGCCCCGCGAGGTACCCAAGGGGGCCTGCTGCCTCCTCCGGATCCAACCCCCAAAGCGAACGGATCTCAGACTCCTTTATCGACTCCATCCCGATTTCATCTTTTTTCATCGCGGGGCTCCTCGCTGTCTCTCTTTCAGAATGTGTATTTCTCAGTCAGCCGGTCGCATTTCACTTCGACCCCGCCTGCGATCCACCAGGAGCGGACCGTATGGCCCGTGTACTTCGGGAAGTCCCGGATTTCCCGGGCGACAAGCGCGTAGTCCACATCCCAGGTGCCAGTTTCGCACCCACCCTCGGTGTAGGCGAGACCGAGGCTTTCACCCAGTTTGAAACCGTCATCGAAAGACATCGAACTCTCCCATTCGCAGCCATTCAGGTCATCCACGAGCGCCCCGATCAGTTCTGTCGTGTCTTCCGGATACTCGTAGGGATTCATGGCGAAGGGGCAGTTGGAGATCTCTTTCTCACAAAACGCGAGGAACGCCTCCCGCTCCTCTTCACTCACGAATTTGAGGGGCTTCTTTTTATAAGCCCTGAGAACCGACTGATACCGGCCGGACTCGTTCCAGGCTTTGCAGATACATTGCCTCAGGTACGGAACATGATCTTTGATAGCGTCTTCGATCCAGAATCTGACGTTACTTGCGTCTGACGCGCAGGGAGAAAAATCCACCATAGTGACCTCCGGAGAGTGCGGTGTTTATTGAGTTAAGACTGAAGGCTCAGTTCTGTTCCGGGAAAATTTCAGGCAGCAGGTCGCGGAGCGCGTCCGGGTACCGCGGGAAACGGTTTGTCGGTGCCGCGCTCTCTTTAGCGCGGACTGTCCAGAAAAGCGTGTCCGGCTTCTCCCCGAAATAGATCCAGTCGCTTCGTCCTCTCCTCCGGAACCCTTCGAACCCCTTCCGGCAGAACACCTCGTTCAGGTGATCGATCACGGTTGGAATGAGCGCTGTCCGGACCCATTTGGAAGAGAAATCCCTGAACTGACCAAGATCCTTCAGTTCTTCCTCATCCGGGTCGTCCCCCAGTTCAAAAAGCGTTTCGGCGTCCTCAACACTTTTCAGAAATTTGGCGTTCGTCGCGTCGTCCAGCAGTTCCTGTCGGAAGGTACTGAGGTTTCCGCAGAAATACGCGTGGATTTCAGCCGCGGCTTCCGCATGTATCTCGGGAGTGATCCGGGAATTTGTTCTCAGGGTTCGCTGCATCGTGGTTTCTCCAACTTTCAGGACCTTAAGGAGGGAGAGAAGCGGCAGGAGTTAGGACTCCTTCTGCCTGCTAGCTCCGCTTCAGGCTTCCAACTACTGGCTACGGGAATTTCGGCTCGCTTTTGCCTGAAAACGACTCGCGTCCCGGCGCTTCTTCCCCCCTTTCCCTCATTCGCAGTTATTGGCGAATTAAGGAGTTTTGTCACAGTTAAGACTAGGCCGCTCTTCAATTAAAAAAGTATCAGATTTGAATCGTAAAATCGACTGGATTCTGAATTATTGTGATCAATACTGTCCTTCGATCACAATACCGGGCCGGACGCGGGACGAAAAAAACGGATCCCCGCTCTCGATGGGGGGATTTTTCATTACGTCAGAGTCAGGTAAAATCACCCCTTTCCGTTACTGAGCCTCTGAACAAACCTGTACATTAACAGTTTGCTTAGAGACTACCTCTGCGCCGAAACTGCCGGGCAGAGAATTCCGTTGGCTTCCCCAGTCATCACTGCCGACACCATAGTAAAACGCCTTACTGTTTTCTCCAGGGTCGGCAGCATCATTTCCGGCCAATGTCTTCCGACATGTCTGCATCGTGGATTGGCATCCCTGCCTCTCCGCAGCGGCCTTCAGCCGGGACGGGTCCTCACCGGCGGGGCACACGTCCGGGTAACTCTCGGACGAGACAGCATTCCCTTTCTGACTGCTGGCCGCAGAGCGGCCGCTGTCAGAACAGCTGTCCGATTTATCAACTCTATCTATGTAATTACAAAGATTAATAGCGGCATTCACATCCCGGTCAACGATAATCCTGCCGCAATGCGGGCAGACCCAAAGCCGATGTTTGAGTTTCAGAGCTTTATTCGTTAATCCGCAGAATCTGCACATCTTTGAGCTTGGGAACCAGCGGCTCGCGATGATAAGCCTCCCGCCCCGCTGCTTCATTTTGTATTCCATCTCATTATCTGTCAAAATAACTTTCGCCACT
>ERZ773264.2476-NODE-2476-length-17563-cov-4.411755_pt1 | contig 17563 bp, 13 predicted proteins | sample MGYA00511910_ERZ773264 | MGnify/ENA primary metagenome ERZ773264 (study PRJEB29015, sample SAMEA2737739) | human gut metagenome | biome: human gut; feature: human-associated habitat; material: faeces | place: China | collected 2012 ... | reverse complement strand
CATAAGTCATACACGGTTCTATGCCCGTTCTCCATTTGTAGAAGTGTAGAAGTAGCAATCCATTAATGGAGACAATGAAGAAAAACATAAGTCATACACGGTTCTATGCCCGTTCTCCATTTGTAGAAGTGTAGAAGTAGCAATCCGTTAATGGAGAATAAAGTATGGAAAGAGCTGATTTCCCGTAGATGCGCCTCCTCATCCCCGAATTATGAGCGTAAGTCACATGGTTATGGAGAGATATCCATCCTTTTATGGGGAGAGCAGCCGACAAATACCTGATGGAAATGCCCCGCAAACCACAGGGAAACAGCCATACAATGGGCTGATACACAATAATTATTGGATAAACGTGGTCCGCTCCTGCGGACAGCAAGTTGTGTTTTCGTTAAACGAAAACCGGACGGTTTAACGGCAATTAAGCCGCTAAACCGTCCGCTTCCTAAGCTCCGAAGTCGCCTGATTTATCATTACTGGTTATTCAAATAAATATATTAGTTTGTTCTTTTACTGTCAGGATCGTGATTTTACGTTCCTGAAGGGGAACCGTTAATTTCCATTAACTGCCTTGCAGTCTCCCGGTTGTACCGCATGACTGTAAAATCATGGATGCGGCTATCGCCATGTCCGTACAATGAAATGTTAAATATCCCAATTATCAAAATTCTTTTTTCTTCTTTTCCATTATCATACGAAAAATAGTAAACTAAAAAACAAGGAATAATGATGGACAGGAAAAAGGAAACATTACTTTCTCCATTGTTGGATCGGACACTGGAAGCATTGAAAGGACAACGTAGCGTGCGGACACTGGAGAATTACCGCAGCAGTATAAATAAGGTAAAGGAATTTGCCGGTGATGGTTGGGAAAGCCTGACAATGGAAAACATCACAAAATGCTGGACGGACAAGTATGCCGCATGGTTGGAAAAGCGTCATGCCGACAAGCCTCAGACGGCGGACTTCTATCTGCGTACGTTCCGGGCGGTGTACGGTCATGCGTTGGCTCTTTCTTCCGAGGGCACGGATGGGAAGCCTTTCGGCGGACATCGTACCGGCGGATACTTTCCTGCTAAACGTGCGCTCCGAAAAGAGGAGGTGCAACGTCTGCTCTCGCCCGACTTAAGGCAGACATTACCGGAGAACCAGCGCGAGGCATTGGATGTATTGCTGTTCATCCTCTATGCACGGGGGATGGTGTTCAAGGATGTGTACGGACTGACGTGGCGGATGGTAACGGACGGGCATATCCGTTATAGACGCAGCAAGACGGACGTGTCTATTGACGTGGAGATAGTGCCGGAACTGGAAGAAATCATGGAACGTTACCACCTGGAAGATTCACCCTTTGTCTTCCCTTTCCTGCACGAGGCAAGGAAAGGATGTCCCGGAAAGGAGCTGCCGGAGGAATCCGCTTTGCGGCGAATCAATCGTACAGCCCGTATGATAGGGCGGAAAGTGGGACTCTCCGTACCTCTTACAACCTACGTGCTGCGCCACACGTGGGCAACATTAATGTTGGAAGACAGCCAGCCTGTGGAACTGATCAGCCAGTGCATGGGGCACACCTCGATACGTACCACGCAGATCTACCTTTCCCGTATCAGTAGCCGGAAGGTTGATACTGCTGTGGACGGCATGTACGACCGTATGCTACGGAAGCCCAAACATAAAAGAAAGGAAAGGGACATCCCGTCCGGTTGCCATCGAAAATCCGAATCCGGCTCACCGCAACCGATGGAAAACGGGAACACACATCCCCATGTTTCCCAAACTCCCGAAAACGAAAAATGTCCCTTTCTTAGCAAGAAAGAGACATTCGTTTCGTGTCACGTGAACACCGTAATATTTTTCGCTGCAAAGGTATATATTTCATACATTTGCAGCAAATTTTCTTCCGCTTTTTTCTCTGTTTCACCTGATATTTCTTCCTGCCTTTCCGCCCTCTATTCTTTCCATGCGATGTGAAACACATTTTCAACCGCCTGTATCACAGAATTATATAAGTTTATTTCCCGTAATGTCTCTTTCTTGCTAAGAAAGGGACGCTCATTAAAGTGCCACCAAGATGTATGGAAAAGCGAAAAAATAGACAGGAAAGCAAATCCTGTTTCTTTTTCCCATCCAAATACGGTGAACCGTTGTATTTGCCGTACTATTCGCAAATGTACGGCAAATAGGCAAGAAAACATAAGGAGACGATAAAATGAAACAAATGACGAAGGAAAGGGGCGGGTCATGCTGACGAACCCCACACGATACGGGCTGATCGCCTGCCGCTATCTCGCATGGGGATGGCACTACGGTGTATGGCTCAACGCACCGGAGATAGCGGAGCGTTACCGCATCAACGTGCGTGCCCTCTCACCGGCGTTGCTGCGACTGGTACAGGCGGGTATCCTGCACTCACGTGTCGGAGGGCCGAAGCCGGGATATATGCTCTCACGCGACCCTGCCGAAATACCGATGCTGGAAGTGGTACGCGCACTGGAAGGAACCTTCCGCATGGACTGCTGCCGCACGGTACTCCCGAACGTCCAGTGCCAGTGCGAAGCGGATAACTGTCGGGTATGCGGAGTGTTCCGGGACATAGTGGACGAGCTTCGGTCGCGGCTGTCGGGTGTTTCGCTCGAAGACCATGCCGCAACTGAAGAATTTCTACCAACTTACTGGGGGGGTAAAATACTGCAAACCAATAAGATAGAATACTTGGTTTAAAACGGGCGATAACGCATGAGAAACGAGAACTAAAATTTAAAAAGAAACGATATGAAAAAAAGATTCATTCCGTCCCTGTTGCTGGCGGCCTTGCTTGCCGGGAACGCCCAAGCGGAAATCGTGTCGGACAGCCTCCGCACCACGATCTACTACCGCACGGCAAGCGCACGGCTGGAGCTTCCCTACATGGACAACGACCGGCACCTTGCGGCACTGGGCGACAGCATCCGTTCTCTTGGGGGCGACCCGGCGGTGGTGCTCAGGCGCATCCTTATCCAAGCGTCCGCCTCTCCCGATGGCAACACGAAGTACAACAAGGAACTCGCCCGGAAACGCGGTGAGGATTTACGGGATTATTTAAAAGACAACCTTTCGCTGCCCGACAGCATCTTTGCACTCCAACCGCAGGGAGAGGGCTGGAGCGAACTGGCTGAAAAGCTCGGACGTACCGATGCCCCTTGGCGTGACAAGGCAATCGCCATCATCCGTGACACTCCCGAATGGGTGGTACGCGAGGGCAAGGTGGTGGACGGACGTAAACGACAGCTCATGAACCTTGCCGGCGGTCGCGCATGGCAATATATGAAAGAGAACCTCTTCGATAGCTTACGCAGCGGTGCACTCGTGGTGTGCGAGATGGAACGCATCGAGCGCGTGAAGCCCAAACCCGAATCGGCACAGGCCGAATTGAAGCCGGCACCCGAACAGGCAGTCGACAATGTGATGAACCCCGATGACACGGTGGACACCGCCGGGAAGGAGCTTGAAACGACCGCCACGCTTTATAACAAGGAGGACGAGACGATTCCGCAGGATAACACGAACGAAGAAATGGAAAAGAGACCTTTTTATATGGCGGTCAAAACGAACCTGCTCTATGATGCAGCCCTTGTTCCGAACGTGGGACTGGAGGTCTATCTCGGTGGTGGCTGGAGCGTCGGCGGCGACTGGATGTACGCATGGTGGAGCAAGGATTCAAAGCACCGCTATTGGCGCATCTACGGCGGTGAGTTGGAAGTGCGCAAGTACTTCGGAAGTAAGGCGGCCGAGAAGCCTTTGCAAGGACATCATGTGGGCGTGTACGCGCAGGGGCTGACCTACGACTTCGAAACGGGCGGCAAGGGCTACCTGAGCGATTTTAACTACGGTTTCGGATTGGAATACGGCTATTCGCTGCCCGTTGCCAAGAGGCTTAATATCGACTTCGGTATCGGTGTCGGTTACAGCGGTGGCAAGTACAAAGTATATGAGCCGGAGGACGGTTGCTATGTATACAAGGAAACGAAGAGACGCCGCTGGTTCGGCCCGACGAAGGCGGAAATCTCGCTCGTCTGGTTGTTGGGTCGCGGCAACGAGAACAGCAAGAAAGGAGGTACGAAATGATACATATACGGATATACAAGGAACTGCACAAGGCAATCGCAGGATGTCTGGCGGTAATGCTGTTGCCCCTGCTCACGGCCTGTGAGCACAAGGATCTGTGTTACGACCATCCGCACTCGGCGAGCGTGGAGGTGGTGTTCGACTGGACGGAAGCTCCCGACGCCTACCCTGCCACGATGAGCCTTTACCTCTATCCGGAGGACGGTTCCGAGCCGATGCGTTACGAGTTCACCAAGCGTGAGGGCGGTACCATCGTCGTTCCGGAGGGTATGTACGATGCCCTTTGCGTAAACAGCGACAAGGAGACGCACCGCATAGTTGACAAGGAACGTATGGAGACATTTCAAGTGACAACGGGGAACACCCGTTCACTGCGTGGGACACTGGCCACGAGGTCGGAAACGGCACCGAAGGCACGCGGCGCGGAAGAGGAGCGCAGCGTGATGGAACCCGAGGCCCTCTGGAGCGACCATGCCGAGCGGTTGGACATCGGTCCTGCGAGCGGCGTGAAGCGGATCGTCCTGACCCCGAAGCCACGGGTGAACACCTGCTCGGTGGAGGTCAGGAACGTGGAGAACCTGCGTCACGTAAGTGCCCTTAGCGCATCGCTGACGGGCATGGCTGGCGGCTGGCTGGCAGGAATTGACGAGCTGACAACCGAGAAGGTGACCATCCCGTTCGAGGTACGCGCCAACGAGGACAAGACGCAGCTGTCGGGCAACCTGACCTTCTTCGGCCACTGCCCGAAGGAAGCCGGAGTGCACAAGCTGATGATTTACGCGCTGATGTCGGACGGCAGCACCTATTATTTCGAGGCGGACGTGACCGACCAGCTGCACGATGCGGCGCAGGACCCGACACACATCGTCATCGTGATAGACAAGCTGCCGCTCCCGAAGCCCATCACCGGCGGCGGAGGTCTGCAGCCTTCCGTGAAGGACTGGGAGGAAGTGCACATCAGCCTGCCGATGAGCTAAGCAGAGAACAAGTAGAACAGAAAAGTAAAAAGACAAGTATATGAACAAATCTATTTATATATGTGCGGCGGTAGCAATGATGCTGGCTTCGTGTTCCAACGATGAGACAGTGGAACTGGCGAAGGAGAATGCCATCAGTTTTCGCAGTATAATAGGTGCGAATACCCGTGGCGTGGTGGCTGACGTTAGTAATTTGAATACCCTCTGCGTGACGGCCTATCAAGGAACAGACCTATTCTTTGACAATGTCATATTCCAAAAGGACGGTACGGGCTTCTTCAACTCTGCCAAGCCTTATTATTGGCCGGAAACCGGCGAATTGACTTTCACCGTACTTTCAGGCAACTGGAGCAGTACCCGTGATTTCAGCAGCTCTACGGAGCAATGGATGAGAAATGTCACCATCAACGATGATATTGCCAAGCAGGAAGATATGACCTATGTATCCAACGTGATAGGAACGAAAGCCGCGAACGGAAAAGTGGGCGTACCGCTGGAGATGAAGCACGCGCTTGTACAAGTTCAGCTCAATGCAAAGAACGAGAACGCTAACTATGTGTATAAGGTGAAAGGCATCCGAATCAACCGTGTTGCAACCACTGCCGACTTCGACATGAAGAACGAGCAATGGGGGACAGCAAAAGGCGAGGCGACTTTTGAAATCACTTACGACACTCCCATAGAATTGACATCCCAACCCCAATCTATCATGGGAACGGCTGGTAATGCCATGCTGATTCCGTACAAGTTGGAGGCTTGGGATGGAAGCATGAAGCTGAATAAACCAGAGGGTACGCTTACGGCCAGTGTGCAACCGCATAAACCCGGTTATACTCTTACAGACGGTGGTTTTTTTTCTGTCTTGATAAACATCCGGATGAAAGCCGGAGCATCTGTCTATCCAGACAAGGAAGGTGGTTACGCATGGGCTACTGTTCCTGTGGGATACTATTGGGAAAAGCAACAGGGCAAGAAGTTCGTCTATACGCTTGACTTCAGCAACGGTGCAGGAATGGTGGATCCTTTAGACCCAGGTCCTGACTGGGATGCAAGCAAAGATCCTGACTATGCGGTACCCATTCTGGGTGGCAAGATACGCTTCGGCGTGACGGTCAGCGAGTGGGGCACCGATGACAAGAACGTGGATCTGAAAGACCCGGAAAAGTTCGATGTCACGGTGGACGGCTGGACGGACGACAAGAAGGACGCTCCCCTGAAATGAGTGCGTAAAGTGAGACAAAAGATTATCAATCAAATATTTTTTTAATTATTCATTTTTTAAATTTTGATTTTTTTTCAATTATGAACAAAGCAATTTATTTGTGCGCAGCGGCCGCTTTGGCGCTGGCATCATGTTCCAATGACGAGACTGTGGAAATGGCACAGCAGAAAGGCATCAGTTTCCGTGCCGTGACCGGACTGAACACACGTGCTTCCGAAGTGACAACAACAAACCTGAGTGCCCTTAAGGTTACAGCCTTTTGGAATAAGAATGGAGACAAGTACGATGGTTTTACTGATGAGGTTGATTATGTAAAGGCTGGTGGTGTATTTAATTCTGCCGTTTCAAAATTCTGGCCGAAAGACGAAAGTGAAGTATTGAGCTTCACCGCTTTCTCTGACAACTGGACTGGAACGAAAAACATCACGGACAAGAATAACATCAACGTGGGTGGTGTGAAGATTGAAAGTACAGTAGCTGACCAAAAAGACATGGTATATGTTACAGGCGCGACCGGAACCAAGGCTACCAATGAAACGAACGGTGTTCAGTTGACATTGGAACACGCCCTTTCCCAGATCCAAATCTCTGCAAAGAGCGACAATACGGTCTACACATACCAGGTGAAAGGTATCCGTATCTCAAATGTTGACGGAGAGGCCGACTTCAATGTCGTAAATGGTACGTGGAGCAACAACGCTGCAAACGACCAGATTTATGAAGTGAAGTATGCTACTCCGGTAACTTTGAATGGTACTGCCCAAAGCATCATGGAACGAAAGCAGGATAATGGCACTGACTACAGTGACAATGCCATGCTGCTTCCGCAGGGAGCTACTACGGCTTGGGATGTTGATGTCGACAAGACAAATACCAACAAAGGTACATACATCTCTGTACTGTTGAAAATCAAGAAAGGTACTGAAAATGTTTTCCCTGCTGAAGGTGATGATACTTACGGTTGGGCTGCCGTTCCTGCTTCATTCACTTGGGAAAAGGGCAACAAGTATGTCTATACTTTGGACTTCACCAACGGTGCCGGACGTGTTGACCCTGTAGATCCGGGTACGGATGTTGACCCGGGCAACAAGGATCCGGATAAGGGAGACAAGATTTTGGGTGACCCGATCAAGTTCACCGTTACGGTTACTCCTTGGAATCCCACCGATAACGATATCAATATGTAATCCGATATCCATTTAATCAAAAATCAATAACCAAACCGCACTTCCGCCCGGTGGCTGTCCGCACACTCAGCCAAGGCAGGAAGTGCACCCCAGGCCGGACGGGGTTGAATGTCCCTTTCCGGTCACACAGAAAAGACAATCTAAAAAAAGAATAACTATGGCAAATAAAGCGATTCATGTATTGGCGGCAGCGGCCTTGCTTCTTGCCTCGTGCTCCAACGACGACACGGTGCAGGTGGCTTCCGGGAAAGGCATCCGTTTCCGTATGGCGGTGGATATGAACACCCGTGCCCTCTCCGCTGACCTCGCCGGGCTGAAAGCCACCGGCTTCAGCGTGTCGGCGTTCGCCACGGCCGACAATGAGGAGAAGTATGGGTTCCGGAGCTTGCTGTTCACGTACGAGGCGGGCACGGAGAACGACTGGACGTCCGACCCCTTGAAGTATTGGCCGGACGACGGCAGCGAGCTGCGCTTTGTGGCCGCCTGTCCCGCAGCCGCGGACTGGGGAGGCACCTATGAGGGTGACAAGCCCGGTGAACTGAAAGTGACCGGCTTCAGTCCGGCAGCGGACATCACCGGACAAAAAGACCTGCTGGCAGGTTATGCCTCGGGCGATAGGAACAATGCCGCCAAGACGGAGATAGAGTTGCGCCATGTGCTCACGCAGGTAGAGGTACGTGCCAAGAACACCAATGCGACCTACCGCTACGACGTGAAGGCGGTACGCATCGGTTCCGTCCATTCCACGGGCGACTACACGTTCCCTTCGGAAACAAATGCCAACGGCAGCTGGACACTGAAGGACGGAAGCTACGCCTCCTATGCCACCGCAGAGCTGACAGATCCGATACGCCTCACGTCTGACGCGAAAGGACTGATGGACGACAGTGGCACGGCGATGCTCCTTCCGCAACAACTTACGGCATGGGACACGAAAGACGACAAGGAAAACAAAAAGAACGGTTCCTATATCGCCCTGCTGTTGAAGATAACCACTGAAGCGGGTAGACAGGTCTATCCCTCCGCCGAGGGTGAATACGGCTGGGCGGCAGTGTCCATCGGAGGCCACGCGGAGAGCAAGAAGAACCTCTGGCAGCCAGGCGACAAGTTCGTCTACACACTCGACTTGAGTAACGGCGCAGGGGTAACGCCCCCCGACGGCCCCGATCCCGGCGAACCGATACTGGGACAACCCATCCACTTCACGGTGACGGTGAACGGCTGGGCGGTTCGCCATCAGGACGTGAACCTGTAAGACAGAAAACGAATTACGAATAAAAAACGAATGACAGATATGAACTACAAGAACAAACTGATGAGTCTCTCGCTCATCCTATTGGCGATGTTCTCTGCCTGTACGGACGAGGTGGAGAACGGAGGCCGTGACTCGGGCACAGGCGACCACCGCATCACCTTTGCCGTGGGCACGGCAGCCCCTGATGCCCGGACACGGGCGGACGGGAGTCGCTCTGGTACCACCGAATCATACGAAACCAGCTCCGTGGAGATGCAGGGCAAACTGGACGGGAAAACTGTCTACCTCACCGCCGAAGTCTCCGACGGTTTCCCGGGCGATGACCAACCCTTGACACGGGGCACGCAGGTGACGGGGGTCGCACAGGTGGATGAATTTAGCGTGTCGGCCACTGTTTTAGATGCTAACGCTTTTGAACCCGAGACATTGGATGTGATGTACAATGTGAAGGTGGCGAAGGACGACGCCTCTTCCACATGGACTACCGGGACACCATACTACTGGCCTACCGGCAAAAAACTGACTTTTTTTGCCTGGTATCCCTACAACTCGAAGAACCTGACCATCCCGAAAGATAGCAACGTCAAAGACACGAAACTGTTTTATGAGATACCCGAACAGGTAGCCGACCAAGAGGACTTTATGATGGCCAACAGCTATGAAGTGAGCGAGACATCGAGCGTGCCGATTTTTTTCAGGCACATGCTTACGGCGGTGAAGTTCAAGACGAGCAACAACATCCCTGCCTGCACCGTCAAGTCCATCTCCCTGAAAGGAGTGAAATACAAAGGCTATCATAACTGGCAAACACATGGCAGCGGTATATTACCTTGGGATCCGGATGCTGACACCAGAGACTTCACCTTGGACTTTCCCAATGGAAAGGAGGTAGCCGAGAATACCGAGACCGAACTCACGGGAAAGGGCGAGACTTTCTTCATGATGCCGCAGACATTTGGAGATGACAGCGAAGCCCGTTTGGAAGTGACGTTGGAGATGAATGGCGTGGAGCAGACCATCGGTGCCAAACTGAAGGATCTTGCCAATGCTTATGGTTCGTCAGTTTGGAATCTGACAACAACGGTTACATATAATATCTCGCTCGACCAGAATGTCGAGTTGGAATTGAACAAGGATGTCTTCGTGGCTTCGGGTGCCGACGCTGTGATTTATGTGAAGAGCAACTGTGACTGGGAGTGTACACTGAGCGACCCGAACGGCATCACCGGCAGCGCCGCACCGGCCTTGTGCAAGCCGACGCTGAAAGGTAGCACCAGCGGAGTGCAGTCGGACAGTTTCGATAATGAAAACGCGAAACTCACCCTTGAAACCATCCAACCGACCGACACTGAGACGCGCAAGGGCAAGGTGAAGCTCACGTTTACGTTCCCTTCCAAACCGGGAAAGACGGTAGAGAAAGAGGTGACGCTGACTTCCAGTCTGATGGTGGAATATCCGACAGGAAGTGACATCTGGTACAAACTGTCCCAAGGGTCTATGAGTTGCCACGACTTGATGACCACCGATACGCCCACCTTGCCCGATAATGCCGACTTTGCCACGGCCATAGCCAAGGTGGTAGGTGCCGATGTGACATATAGCCGCGAACTGGTAGCGACAAGAACTGGAGGAACTTCTTATGATGGCGATCCGGCCGTCTTCACTTACTTCGGTATCCGCAGAGCCAAAGCTGACGGTTCGACCATCGTGGTGAACCTTTCCAGAATCACCTTGGAGAACTATGGCGGTTCAACTTTCGATGAAAAGAACTTCATGACTTGGGGTGGAACTTACTATCCAGTAGGTAGCACATGGACGGTGACCAAAGACAACTATAATGTGAAGACTCACGTAGACGACATGGGTACGGATTTGTCTGTTTGGCAAAGCACTGCCATGGGTAACTGGGGATATGACCAAGCGTATGACTATAGTAGTTCTACTTTCCGCTATCCCGGTTACTACACCATCAAGAATAACAAGTTCGGCTACTACTCCATTGAAAAGGTCTCAAATTGAGAAACAGGCAAGGCAAGATCAATAACAGTTTGAACAATAAAAAAGACAAGATATGAACTACAGGAATAAACTAATGAACCTTTCTCTCATCGCGCTGGCAGTATTCTCCGCCTGTTCGGACGAGGTGGAGAACGGTACTCACCCGGGAAAGGGAGACCAGCGTTTGAGCTTCGCCGTAAGCATGGGAGGCACGAACGCATGGAAACCGACAGCCGGCACCCGTGCGGCTTCCGGTTTAGGGGAGAGCACGTACGAGCTGAAACCCATTGAGATGGAAGGCAAGGTGAACGGGAAGACCGTCTACCTTACCGCAGAAGTGACGGACGGATTTCCCGGCGACAACCGTCCGATGACGCGCGGCACGCAAATCTCCGAGACCAACAAGACGGATATGGAGACCTTTGCCTTATCGGCCTATACCGATGCCACCGGCACGCCCGACTTCATGTACAACGAGACGGTCACCTTGAATAAGGACGAAGGCCGTTGGTATCCCACGGGGACATACTATTGGCCCGGCAAGAAGCAGTTGAGCTTCTACGCATGGTTCCCCAGTGCGGCGGACGGCATGACGCTCACTGGCAATACCGATGTTGGCGCACCTGTGATAACCTATACCGTGCCCGATGACGTGAAGAAGCAACAGGACGTGATGAGTGCTGCAGCCATCGGAAAGGATAATCCGACGGCAGACGGTTTCGCCACCACCGACCTGACGTTCAACCACGCCCTCTCGGCAGTGAAGTTCGTGGCAGGGGATGACCTACCCAACTGCGTGGTGAAGTCCATCAAGCTGGATGGCGTGCGCTACAAAGGTACTTACACGTTAGGAACGGACGCATGGACATTGACTGATGACACGCAAGCCTTTACCCTGCGTTTAAACAAAGTGGTGGCAGGAAACGGTGGAGCCATTACGGAGGATGGCAAAGGCGAGACCCTCTTCATGATGCCGCAGACATTGTCCGACGACGCGAAGATCGAGGTGGTGCTGAATGACGGAACTGCCGACTTTACGGTGGGCGCATCCATTGGAGGCACGAAATGGGAAATGGGCAAGACCTATACCTACCACATCTCGAACAATTTTGTGTCGCTGGTTACCACCAACGACAAGTTCGTTGCCTTTACGGATGAAACCCTGACGGATCAGGTGGCTTTCTTCTTGAGTGCGTCCGCAACTACTGCCGGGACTACGGGTGAAATCTTAGCCCCGGCTGGAGTAACCGTTACACCCACCACTTTTGCAAGCGGAGCGTCCAACCTCCCCGTGAAGGTCACTTGGCCCAAGGACATGGGGAATTATGTAAGCATGGAGATTTCTTTCGCTGGCAAGAAAAAACGGATTTTTATGTCCCGCCAGACACCCACCGAAGGGGATGCCTATTGGCTCTATTCCCTGCCCGAGACGACCAGCCTGCACTTGGAAAATGACATCATCGGCTTGCAGAACGCATCGGAATCGGACTGGATAGCCATGACCTCGTCTCCTACGTACACGAAGGACAATTATTCGCAGGTCATTTATGACAACTCCTCAAAGGGCGACATTTACCTGCAGACGTTGAGCATCCCGTCGGCGAACCGCTTCGCCTCGTTGCTTGCCACCAAAGAGGACTTTGACCAAAATGTGATGTACTGCGTGGAGCAGAAAGCCTTTACCGCCGATTTCGGCTTCAAGGGCTGCGAACGAAATATTTCCCGCGAATCGGAGAAATGGAACATCGTGCTGAACGGCGGACATTTCAAGGACAACGTCACAAACATGAAAGCCAGAGTGGTAATCTCCTCCGATGTATCTGATGAGCTGATCAACGATCAGGGACGTGATCTTACTTATGGCGAACCGGTGTCTATTGTCGTAAACAAAACTACATCTATGGCTGTGTCCGCCACTCCTTACGTGAAGAAGCGTTGGGACAACCTGCAAAACAATACGGCCAATAACGGCACACGCAAGGTAAACGTGCAGGTGAAGAACGACGGCATGGACGAGTGGTACGATTGCGGACCTGACGGATTGATGAGTGATAGGTTCACGTGGGGAAATAATTTTGCAATAGGATATAACCAATACCACGGAAGAGGTAATAATTGGAATAATGGTGCACTTCCAATAGTCCGGGATTATTATGAAGTGCATCAGAAACACCCGATGTTTGGCTTGCACAGATGGTCTATAATGAGGGACAACGGTGATGCAAATATAATGGGGAACGCCCTATATATGATATTCTGCAGTGCCAGACAGTGGAACGGATGGAATAATGGAAGCATCTACCGCAATAGTACGTCTGGGGGATGGTCATACATTGCATGCAATCAGGCAAACAGCATTACTGATCCTGAAAATCCCAATTACAATGATGTCTATAATGGCGGCCGATTCATCACCATTGGCGTAAATGGTCGTAACTGGAGATGGTCATCTTGGCAAAACTATCCGGGACCTCTTACAGTATGGATTCCGGTAGTATACACTGACTCCCATTGCGGATTGAACGCACGCCCTACAGACGGCACTCCCATTCCCGGAACATCGGTTAACGAATAGTGGCAAATCGCTTTAATAACCAACAAGATTATATATACACTTTAATTACATCAAGACTCTCCCCAGCACAGCGGGAGGGATTATGTATAATAACCCTACAACTTCCCGCACTTGTGAAAGACCGGGAAGTTTCCCTAACTATTAATACATACAAAAGACAGATGGAAACAACGAAGATACTTGAAAGGGAAAGAAACAACAAGGATGCCGTCCACCTCCACTGGAACGAGGCGGACGAGACATGGAACGCCTACGGCAAATCGGCGGAAAACGCCCTTGCCATCAACCGGGAACTCCGCACGCTGACGGACAAAGCGGAGCTGGACGGCACAGAGGTGACACACCTGAAAGTGACCACCGAACAGTTCGAGCGGTACGGCCTTGCCGACTACTGCGTGGCGGTGGACGACGAGAGATTGAAACTGAAGATACCCGTGCATGGCTGAACGAACGGACATGAAGGACTTCGCCGCAAGGCTTGAGGAAGAGGCGGAAAAGAAGGTGGAGAAGATAGAGGCCGGAGACCTGAACATGATCAAGAAATCATTCGAAGCCTCGTTGGTGCTCGCGGACGCTTTCCTGCAACTGAAAGCCTTCATCGCGGACTATACTTTCCGTGACGAGGCAGAGGAAATCGAGTTCTTCAAGACGGTCAAACCCCGAATCTGCCACCGGCTCATCTACTACCGCAAGATATACAACATCGAGATGAACCGTCCCGTAGGCAACGAGTCACAGCGGAGCTACCTGATAGACGAGATACGGGGCATCAACCGTTACAACGAGAAACGTTCGGACTTCGTGCGTTACTACCGCTCCGGGCTGACCCACTTGGACGCGCTCTATTACCTGCGTGGCAACCTTGACACGGCACTCTACTTGGAGTCGTTCCATCACGAGCGTGATCCGTCATTCTCGACCAACTGTGACTTCATGGCGGCACGGCTTCTTGCCAACGAGCGGCTGATCCGCTACCTGACGAAAGAATTAGAGGCGTTCGAACTGCGGCAAGCCGAAGAATCGTTGCTGAAGGTGCGCCTGACGTGGAAAGCGACGAAGACGGAACTGACCGAACTGCTATTTGCTTTGGACAGCCGCAAGGTATTCGGGGATGTCCCGTTGACAAGGCTGTCGGAGTACGTGCAGCGGGCATTCAACATCGAGTTGGACAAGAACCTGTCCCGGACATTCGGCGACCTGCGCATCCGCAACCGGCAGACGCCTTTCCTTGACAGCCTGAAGGCCGCACTGCTCAGGCGGATGAACCGCCCGCTGAACAACCGCCCCGGAGGGCGGAACAAAAAGACGCTTTGAGAAGGATAAGAATTGAATAATAACAAACAGAAACCTAAATAGAAAAGGACATGAAACAGGTATTTGTCAAACCTCTGTTGCTGCTGCTCGTGATACTGGCAGCGGCATCCTGCGACAAGGACGAGAAGGAAATCGGCTACGACGCGCTGCCCCAAAAGGCGCGGCAGTTCATCGCACAGTACTTCCCCGGTGTGAAATGCACCCGTGCGGTGCGTGACAAGGATGACGGAACAACCGAATACGAGGCATGGCTCTCGGATGGGACGGAATTGGACTTTGACGGACAGGGCGACTGGACAAGCGTGGACTGCAAGTTCTCCGCGCTGCCGAACGGCATCCTGCCGGAAGCCATCGCGACGGACATCGCTACCCGTTACCCCGATGCTGTACCCTACAAGGTAGAGAAACAACCGGGCGGTTACGAGATAGACATCCCCGGCTGGGAACTGTACTACAACAATCAAGGCACGTTCATCCGCGCCGAGAGAGACCTGTAAAACTGCATGAAACACCAATAACTAAAGAGCTATGATCATCTATGACAGCAAAATCGCCCGTCTGCTGCAAGGCCGGCTGAATCCCTACGATTACGTGACCCTGCCTCTGGTTACCCTGACTGCCCTCCCTTATGGCGAGAAAGGCATTTGGGAAGAGATGGAGATGAGCATCCACCGCCGGCAATACACGGAATGTTTTTGTGTGTCCCTGCTGCCGTCCCTGCTTTTGGGCTGGCAGGTATGCTGGGGATTTGCCGCCCTGCCGCTGTTCGCTTACTACCTCCTTTACTGGGCTGAACGCTTGGCTGTCGGCCATTCAGCGTTTGATTACGAGGCAGAAAAAGAGAGCGAGGAAGTAAGCTACTTCGTGGTGCGCAAACATTTCGCTTGGCGCAAGTGGTATTGGAAAAAGGAGCTGCCGGCCATCGACCGAAGCTGGTTCTGCTAAAGGAACAGGACTGACTCCTATACAGCTACTACAAGCGTGGGCTGCTGTCTGTTTAAGTTGTTTTCGGGCATCCTGGGGCCTTCTTTATGATTAAACGAGATGCAGCCAACGCTTCCTTTCATCACATTCCTCTATTGGGCGGAAAAGGAAAGCGTGGAGATAAAAAAGGAAAAAGTGCAATTCAGACATATATACGAAGAGTTACGATGAAGAAAACGGAATGCGTCCTTGTGAAAGGTCGCCAGATGTCCGCCGAAGGGTAGCAATGCCCGTAGGACACAGTTTTTTGATTTTTAGGAAAGTTCAATCCCCAAAAGGGATTGGATTTATTAAGTGGGAAACCACTTTTTTACATGAGAAAACAAGACCCGCACTTGTGAAAGCCCGGAGCTTGTACTTTAGCATGGCAGCCTGCCAGCTTTACCCCGGCAGGCTTGTCATAGAGATATTTTTCAACAAAAGTTAGTTCACTTCGCATCAGCGGATGCGGTACAAGTGAAAGAATTCAAAATGTCTGGAAGCTTCCACCTGTTACAGTCCGAAGCTTCCGTTTTTTTATATGGACAGAATAAATTCAAAAACAAGAACGATATGGCAACATTAAAATTGAACAAATTCATACTTTTGCCGTGTAGGGCGGCTTCCGCCCTCGTGCGCTGCGGCTTCCCGGTGAGTGCGGGGATCATGATGAAAACGTTTTCCCCCGATACGGGCCGTATATTTTACGAGAACGCCGTGTGTGACTTCCTGCTGCACAAATTCCCTGAAATCGTGAGGTGGTATGAGGACTGCCCCTGCCCGACAGGATTCCTCACGGCAGGTTCACCGGTATGGGTGTTCCTTCCTGAAGAGGGAAAGGAAGGCGACGAACTTCTAAGGTCGGTACGCAAGGAGATCGACAATCGCCCCATACGTGTGATCACCCGTGAGAATTACCGGAGACGTATGTGCCTTTCCGGCCAGCTCATCAAACGGCTCGACCGCGCAGGTGACGACATGCTCTCCGAGTTCCTGTGTCACACCCTGCTTTCCAAGCAGGACGGCACGTATGTGGACTCTCGCAGATGGGAAAGCGCCAAGAAAGGTGACCCGGTGCACGGCTTCATATCCGACATGCTGGCGGCGTGCCTCTCCGCCAGCATGCCCATCGTGGACGGTGACCTGCCCGGCATCCTCACGCGGATGGCAAGACACCATATCCCGAGTGTCAGGGCGAAGCTGAGAGAACAGGACAGGATGATCCTGCAAGCCTGTCCCTCGCTGAATGAATATCAGCATGCAATGAAGTAGAAAATGCGTACCTTATAAATGCAGACGAAATATAAAAACAAGCTGCGAACGTTATTCTTCTTAACTTAAAATGTTGGAACGCCAATATCAAATATTTTATGCTTTTGCTGGTTATTTTATCTGTGTAATTTGTGGATATTATATAGAAGTATGTATTTATAAATAAAAATCATGAACAATGGTATAATATGGTTGAAGTTAAAAATATCGTTCGGTTATGCCATCTTGGTTCTGTTGTCCGCATTCATTGTCTATCAGTTCCGTCAGGAACAAATGCAAAGACACATGCTACGTAAGAAGGAGAAAGAGCTGGTGGCGATACACCGTCTGGCTGAAAGAATCTACATCGACCTGCTGGACCTTTCCACCCATGCCGAGATTGCCGTCACATGGGATGATGACGACCTCGGGGAATACAGCCGCAAACGCCACGGGGTCTGCGACAGCCTGCAACTTCTGAAAGAATATGTCCATACCCCGTTACAAAAAAGCCATATCGACTCGTTGTGCCTTCTTCTTTGGAACAAGGAACTTCTTTTATCCAAGGCGGTACATACCTTCAAGGAACTGCAGGACATAGGTGACATTGTACAAGAAAGCATTCCTGCCATTGTCTTGACAGCCCGGAAACAGGCTGCACGGCAAAAGGAAAATACGGCTTCTCCGGAAGCCGGTGCGGGAGATGTACCCAAAAAGAAA
>ERZ773264.2443-NODE-2443-length-17783-cov-8.810582_pt1 | contig 17783 bp, 14 predicted proteins | sample MGYA00511910_ERZ773264 | MGnify/ENA primary metagenome ERZ773264 (study PRJEB29015, sample SAMEA2737739) | human gut metagenome | biome: human gut; feature: human-associated habitat; material: faeces | place: China | collected 2012 ... | reverse complement strand
GGTCATCGCCGAACACCTGCGGCTCAATGACCACCACGCCGGGGATCTCGGTCTGCGTAAAAATAAACTTGCCCATGATATTGTACCTCTCTTTTTTCTGAAAGTTTTTTCTTTATCTGGAAAAGTCTGGTTTTGAACAGGCTTTTACGCTTTGTTATGGTGCTTTGCCGTTTTGCGGCGCTTTTTCAGGCGGGCGTGCAGCCGCAGCACCAGCACCGTGACCACGGCTGCGCCTATGGTACACCCCACCGAGATGCCCGCCAGCAGCCATGCGCTGCTGCCCGGCTCAACGTCCTTGGCAGTATCCAGCTTTTTGCCGGCGCTCTGCTCCAGCAGCTCGGCAAGACCGGTGATCTCGGCCTTCACCCGCACGCTGGTACTCTCCTGCTTTGCGCCGCCGTTCAGGGTATACACCGCATACACGGCGGGTTCTGCGCCCAGCAGATACTGCTCCGGCAGTTCCAAATCCACGGTCACATCCTGCGCGGATAAGCCCTCGGCCAGCAGCAGCTTCACCCCGGGGTCGGCCACCGTGACCGTACCAAGGCTCTGCCCGCCGCCCGCCACTGCCAGCTGTGCGGTAACGCTGCCGCCGGGCAGCTGGGTGTAGCTTTTATAGGTGGCAAAGGCGTAGTCCAGCAGGGTGCGCACATCATTATATTTGTCGGTGCTCAGCTGGCTTTGCATCGTCACACAGATCAGCCGCACCCCGTCCTGCTCCGCCAGACAGACATAGCTGTACCGGGCGGTGTTGGTGTAGCCCAGCTTGGAGCCCAGCACGCTGCCGATGTGGTAGCGGCTGGAGCCGATGCGGATCTTATCCTGCTGGGAGAAGTAACGGATCACCGGCTGGATGTTGGTGGACTGCATGGTGTACATCTTGTTGCGGGTGAACACATCCTCAAACCCCGGCTGCTGCAGCGCCCAGCGCAAAATCTGCGCCATATCGTAGCAGCTGGTGTAGTGGTCCTCATCGCTGATGCCGTGGGGGTTTGAAAAGTGGGTGTGGGCAAGCCCTAGTTTCTCCACCTGTGCATTCATGGCCGCCACGCCGTCCGCGATGGTGCCGCCGCCGAAATACTCTGCCAGCAGGTTGGCACCATCGTTGGCGCTGGCCATCTGGGTAGCGTACAGCGCATCCACCAAGGGGACTTCCTCCCCTTCCCGCAGGGCGATATGGCTGGAATCCGTGCCCGCCAGCGAATAGACATCCTCGTGGCTCACGGTCAGCTTTACATCATCCCAGTCCCCCTGTGCCTTTTCGCAGGCAAGACCAAGGGTCATCACCTTGGTAATGGAGGCCGGGTGCAGCTCTTCGTCCATATTCTGCTGCGCCAGCACAAGGCCGGTGTCTGCGTCCATAATGCAGTAGCCCCGAGTATTGGCCAGCGCCGGGCCGGCTGCTGCCGCGCCGGGCACCAGCACAGCACCTATCAAAAGCAGCACAGTGCACAGTGCTGCGGTAAATTTTTTCATCTGGTATTCTCCGCTTATCAGTTTTATGCCGGCAAGGCATCATTTGGAGTATACCACATTTTTTCCCCGCTGAAAAGGGATTTACGCATTCCTTTGCCCCAGCAGCACCGGCTGCAGCTGCTCGCCCCGCAAAGCGGCGTCCACGGCGGCGGGCAGCAGGGCAAGGTCAGCCTTCAGGCTCTGGGGCTTGGCAAAGGGGTCGTCCTGCCCGTAGGGCACAAAGTAATAGTGCTTGCGCTGGCACAGCCGCGCCATGTTTTCGCCGGAAGCGCCAAGGCCGTCGTTGGTGGAGACTGACAGCACCACCGGGCTGCCCACCCGCAGCAGGCTTTTGGCAGCAAGGGTCACCGGCGTATCCGAAAGCCCTGCCGCCAGCCGCGCCAGCGTTGCGCCGGTGCAGGGGGCGACCACCAGCGCCTGCGCCAGCCGCCGGGGGCCCAGCGGCTCCACCGCCTGCAGGGTATCCAGCACCGGCTGCCCGGTAACGGCCTGTAAGCGCTGCCGCCAGCTTTCCCCGGTGCCGAACCGGGTATCCTGCTGCGCGGCAAAGCTCATAATGGGCAGCAGCGTCCAGCCCTGTGCCGTCAGCGCCTGCGCCGCACCCAAGGCGTCCTCCATCGTACAAAAGCTGCCGCATACCGCAAATGCAAGGCAGCCCTTTTTCTCTGTGGTCATACCGTTCCCTCCCGCTCCTGCAAAATGGCTTGCACCGTGCGTGCCAGCGCCTCCCCTGCCGTTTCCGGTGCCCAGACCGTCGGCAGGCTCAGCGCGTGCAGCGCCGTGTGTCCCAGCCGCCGGGCGGCGGCAAAGTCTGTGCCGCCGGGCTTGGAAGCCAGATCCACGATCAGACACCCCTTCGGCAGCGCTGCCAGCACCTGTGCCGTCAGCACCGGCGCTGGGATGGTGTTCACCACCGTATCAAAGGCGGCAGCTTCTGCGGCAAGCTCTGTCAGCGACACCGCCCGCAGACCCAGTTCCTCTGCCATGGCCCGCTGCACCGGGCGGCGTGCCGCCACGGTCACCCGCGCGCCCAGTGCCGCCAGACGCACCGCAAGCGCCCGCCCCACCGGGCCAAAGCCCAGCACCAGCACCGCCGCGCCCCACAGGGTACGGCTGCGCCGTTCCAGCAGAATGCCGATGCAGCCCTCGGCGGTGGGGATGGCGTTATACACGGTCAGCTCCGGGCGGGCAAAGTAGTCCACCAGTTCCACCCCCGCCGCCCGGGCGATAGTCCTTGCGCTGTCCGTCACCTTACCGCCCAGCGCCAGTGCCCCGGGCTTTGCCATGCCCAGCAGCTGCGCCAGCGGCAAATCCGCCTGTTCCAGCGGGAGCGGCAGCAGGATGCAGTCTGCCTGCGGCAGCTGCTGCACGCCGCCCACCGTATACCCCGCCCGCGCCAGTGCACGTCCTGCCGCCGCCTGCCGGGCATCGCTGCCCACCACCGCAAACCGCTTTGTCTGCCTCATGTCGTCATCTCCCCTTTTCCGCTGTGCACCATCCTATGCAGGAAGATAAAACCGCGTGAACGGAAAGATGCTGACCGGCAGAAACAAAAAAGCTCCCCCTTTCGGGGGAGCCGTCATCGCGCAGCGATAACTGAGAGGATTCTTATTTCAGCGCTTCTTCCAGCACCTTCAGCAGGTGCGGGATATCCAGCGGCTTTGCGATGTGGCCGTTCATGCCCGCATTCAGGGCGTTCTGCCGGTCCTCCTCAAAGGCGTTGGCAGTCATGGCAAAAATGGGGATGCCCGCCTTGCGGGGGTCGGGCAGGGCGCGAATGCGCCGGGTGGCTTCGTAGCCGTCCATGCGGGGCATCTGGATGTCCATCAGGATCAGGTCGTACTGCCCGGGCGCGGACTGCTCCATCTTTTCCACCGCTTCAACGCCGTCCTCGGCGGCGTCCACAAGGAAGCCTGCTTCCTTTAAGATCTCTATGGCGATCTCCCGGTTCAGGGCATTGTCCTCCACCAGCAGCAGGTGCTTACCGCTGAAGTCTGCCTTGGGCGGCGGGGCAGGCGTTTGCTCCGGCTGCACCCGGAAGGGCTCTGCCAGCACCTTGCGCAGCTCCGAGAGGAAGAGCGGCTTTTCACAGAAGGCGGTCACACCGGCGGCGCGCGCCTCTTCCTCGATATCCGCCCAGTCGTAGGCGGTCAGGATGATGATGGGGCAGTTGTCCCCGATGACCTTGCGGATCTGCCGCACGATCTCGATGCCGTTCATATCCGGGATGAGCCAGTCGATGATATACACACTGAAGGCATCGCCCTGCTCCACGGCGTACTTGGTGCGGATGACCGCTTCCTTGCCGGAGATGGTCCACTCCGGGCGCATCCCGATCTTGGAAAGCATGGTGCTGACGCTCAGGCAGGTGTTGGTGTCATCATCCGCCACCAGTGCCCGCAGCCCTTCCAGCTGGGGCAGCTGTTTGATCTCCGCCTTCTGCCCGCTGAGGGGGAAGCAAAGGTTCACGATAAACTCGCTGCCCTTGCCCGGCTCGCTTTCTAGTGCGATGGTGCCGCCCATCAGGTCTACGATATTCTTGGTGATGGAAAGCCCCAGACCCGTGCCCTGAATGCCGCTGACGGTAGAGCTTTCCTCTCGGGCGAACTCCTCAAAGATATGCTTCTGGAACTCCTTATTGATGCCGATGCCGTTATCCTTGATGCGGAACTCGTAGTTGCCGCAGCCCTTGGGTGCACCGGGCTTCTGGGCAATGCGGATGCTCACCATGCCGCCGGTGGGGGTGAACTTGACAGCATTGGAAAGGATGTTCAGCAGCACCTGATTCAGCCGCAGCGGGTCGGTGATGATGTCCTCGTCCACCACGTCCATGGTGTCAATGAACAGCGCCAGGCGCTTGGAGCTGATGTTGGGCTGAATGATAGCGCGCACATCGTGCACGAGATCCGGCAGGTGCACGGATTTTTCTTCCAGCTTCACCTTGCCGCTCTCAATGCGGCTCATGTCCAGCACATCGTTGATGAGGGAGAGCAGGTGCTGGCTGGAAGTGGAGATCTTTTTCAGGTAGTCCAGCACCTGTTCCTTATTCTCAATATGGGCCGCCGCCAGCGAGGTAAAGCCGATAATGGCGTTCATCGGGGTGCGGATGTCGTGGCTCATGTTGAACAAGAACTCCCGCTTGGCGCGGTTTGCCGCTGCCTCGTGCCGGACGGCCTTTTCCAGCTTGCGGTTCTGTTCCTCCAGCCGGGCGTGGTATTCCCGCTCCTGTTCCTTCCGCAGGTGCTCCACAGCCGCTGCTGAGCGGCGGCGCAGCGTTTGCAGCACTGCCACGCAGATCAGATAGAAAATCAGTGCCGTCAGCAGTGTGCTGCTGGCATTGCGGAACACGGATTTTTCGTTGATATAGAGATACAGGTCAAAATCCCGTCCGTTGCTGTACATGCCGAAATAGCAGCCGGAATTTGCCCAGTCGCGGGTGTGGGTCAAAGTATCGGGCGCACCGGCTTTGCGAATGCCCTGCACCAGCGGGCTGTTCGTGGTGTACAGTCCGATGAGGCTCGGGTCGTTTGCGGCGATCACCTTGTTGTCCTGCACGATAAAGATGGTGCCGCTGATGTTCTTCGGGTAGCCGTCCAGCACGCTCTGGATGGACAGCGCTGTCCCCTCCACAAACTCCGGCGGGGTCACCCGGTACGCCAGCAGCACGGCGTCCCCTGCTGCGGCGCGGCGGGTGGCAACATCCACCGCCGTGCCATCCTGTAACAGAATGCGCTTGAGGTAGGTCTTTTGCGGGTTTTGCAGCACGTTCAGCGCGGCTTGCTCTCGCAGCGATTCCGCAAACTGCGCATAGCCGATATTACCATCCGTATATTCGCACAGTGATTCTCCATTTTCGTCCAGCACGGCAATGCCGGTAAGCCAGAGGGGCTCCGTTTCTGCCCGGAGGCTTTCGGGGTCGTAGAGATCCAAGGTATCATTTTCGGCCAGCTGCCGCACCGAGACCGCCATCCGGCGCAGCGACTTTGCGGTGATGGTATCGTTATATTTTTCGTAGCTGGTGGACTGCACCTTTACAAAGTTGATGGTGCGGTCAAAGTATTCCTCGGTAGCGCGCATGGACTCCCGCCCGGAGAAGAGGGTCACTGCCAGCAAAAGCAGCACGCCCATCAGCAGGTAGAGCGCCGCCACCCGCATATTGGGCGTGAACGTTTTCTTGTTACGGTTCAAGGGCGTCCACCTCCAGATATTTTTCCGGGTCCGGCAGATATTTGCCTACGATCTGCTTCATCGTGCCGTCGGCGCGCATGGCGGCAAAGGTCTCGGTCAGCTTTTCGTCCAGCCCGCGGGTGTCGTTCAGCGCAAAGGCCACGCCGATGCCGGTGACCAGCAGCGGCTCCTCCAGAATGCGGAAATTGGCATTGCAATCCTGCATATACCGCAAAATGGCGGCCTCGTGGGCGGCAATGGCGTCCACATAGCCGCAGTTCAACATGGCGTACTGCACGCTGCGGTCCTCGGCGCTCAGCAGTTCACCAAACTGCGGGATGCGGGGGTCGGTGCCGGCGAGGAAGATTTCCTCCGGCTTGGTGGTGCTTTGCACCATCATGGTCTTGCCCGCAAGGTCGGCAAGCGTTTCAATGCCGCTATCGGCATTGACCGCCACCACCTGACGGCTGACCATATACGGCCCTACCCAGCGGTACAGCTGCTCCCGCCCATCCATGGAAAAGCAGCTCCAGATGCAGTCGATGGCACCACTTTCCACCAGATTGGTTTTCTGCTCCCAGTCAATGATTTCAAACCGTACCGCATACCCTATGCGGGCAAAGGCCTCGGTGGCAATGTCCACATCAATGCCGGTGGGCGTGCTGTCATTGTTCAGGTAGATAAAAGGCGGGTAGTTATCGCTGCCCACCGTAAGCTCGGGCAGCGCTGCCGCCGCCTGTGTTTTGCCGCAAGCGGTCAGCCCGGCTGCCGCTGCCGCCGCGCACACCTTTAAAAAGGTACGGCGGGGTATTTTATGGTTGAATCGCTGTTTTGTCACGCGTAGATGTCCTCACATTACCATTGTAAAATTTCCTGTTTCAGTTCCCCCTGCACGTCCAGCAGACACTGCAGCAGCAGCGGGTTGAAGGCTCCGCACTCGCCGTTCGTGATCATCTGGACAGCCGTTTCGTGCGGGAAAGCCTTTTTATAGCACCGTTCGCTGGTCAGTGCGTCATACACATCCGCCATGGAGACCAGCTGGGCGCTGATGGGGATATCGTCGCCCTTCAGCCCGTCCGGGTAGCCTTTGCCGTCCCAGCGCTCGTGGTGCCAGCGGGCGATCTCGTAGGCGGTCTGCAACAGCGGCTGGTCTGCAAAGCTTTCAGTCTTTTGCAGCATCTCTGCGCCCAGCATACTGTGGGTCTTGATCACCGCAAATTCTTCTGCGGTCAGCTTGCCGGGCTTATTCAGGATGGCTTCGTCAATGCCGATCTTGCCGATATCGTGCAGCGCCGACGCCAGCGGGATGTTATCCTGCTGCTCGGGGGTCAGGTCGTAGCGGCTGGTCAGCTCTATCAGCCGGTGCAGCAGCGTCTCGGTGATGATGCGGATGTGCCGCACATGAGAGCCGGACTCGCCGTTACGGAACTCCACGATCTGGCTCAGCACACCCACCAGCACATCGGTGTTCTTTTCCCGCGCGCGGATCTGGTCAGACACCATCTGCACCAGCCGCCGCTGCTTGGCGTACAGCTTGATGGTGTTGGACACCCGGCGGTAGACGATCTTTGCGTCAAAGGGACGGTTGACATAGTCGCTGGCACCCAGCTCGTAGGCCTTGCGGATGGCTTCCTCCGAGTCGTCACTGGAGATCATGATCACCGGCACGTCCTCGATGGTGTGGTTGGTGTTCATGGTGCGCAGCACCTCAAAGCCGTCCATGACCGGCATATTGATATCCAGCAGCACCAGCGAAATCTGCCCGGCGCACCACGTTTTCCATAGGGTCGGCAAGGGTCTGCAGCGCGCCGCCGATGCTCAGCGACAGCCGGAAGTGGGGGTAGCCCGGCACCACCGTTTGCTGCACGGCGGTGCGGATCTGCTCCAGCTTTACCTTGAAATAATCCGCCGGGATGCCGGGCAGCACCAGCAAAAACTCGTCGCCGCCGTAGCGGATCAGCAGATCTGTTTCCCGGATGCAGCTGCGGATGGCCTTTGCAACGGTTTCCAGCGCCAGATCTCCGGCGTGGTGGCCGTAGGTATCGTTGCAGATCTTGAAATCGTCGATATCCATCAGGGCGATGCCTGCCGGGCCGAGGTTATTGCGCACCACTTCCTCGTAAAAGCGGCGGTTGTAGGTGCCGGTCAGGGCGTCGTGGTTCAGCCGATGCCGGTAGCGCTTTTCTTTTTCCATGCTCCGGGCAGCGGTCTGGGCAAACTGCGCCTTCTGCTCCTCCATCTGCTGCATCATCCGCAACAGATTATGGTTGGCGGTTTCCAGCGCCTCCCGCTGGGTACGGTTCTGCTGTTCCAGCTTTTCCCGCAGTTCCATATAGGGGGTGATATCCGTGATCGTGCCCACGATATAGCCTTTGCCGTACCATTCCACCTGATTGGCAGCGTTGGTGACCCAGCGGTAGCCGTTTTTGCCCAACAGCCGAAAGATGTTGTCACCATTCTTGGCGTAAGTCGCGCTGTTTTCCGCGTTCCGGTAGCGCAGCCCGGTCGCCAGATCATCCGGGTGCACCAGCGCGGTGTAGCGGTTATCGAACCTTGCCGCAAACTCTGCCCGCCCCCAGCCCAGTATCTCCAGAAAGCGGTCGCTGATATAAATAAAGGGATAGCCTTTTTCCGGGTCCTCTGCGCAGCAGTGAAAGCCGCCCGGTATATTCTGTGCATAGCGTTCCAGCCGCAGAAATCCTTTTTTTATTGTCTCGTCTGTTTCCATTTTACCTTTCCTGCCTTTTTCTCCGCGCGCCGCAGCACGCAGTACCCCCTGTTACCGCAATTTCAAACTTTACCTTCCTGTACACCCTGCTTTTGGGCATACTGTAACAGTGTAATTCTATTATCAAAACTGCCTAGATGCAAGCATTTTTTGCCAGTTTTGCCAATGGAAAGGTAGGTAAGGCAACGCAAAAAAGCCGCCGCACAAAAAGTGCAGCGGCTTTGCGGGGCGTCACCTCACAGCCAGCGCTCTGCGATGATCCACCACATACCGGGCAGGTTGATCCGACCCAGCAGATGCTCCAATACGATCAGCATGGTATTCTCCTTTCAGACCGTCCGTTTCAGCCGAACAGCCCCTTCAGTAAAAACAGAAGCAGCTTTGCAAAGCTGCCGCCGCCCAAAAGGCTGAGCAGCGGCCCAAGGCCTTGAAACATGGAAGGTTTGCTCCTTTCGTTTCATTCCGTCCCGACTGCTGCCGGGTGCCGGTCTGCTTTATATACGAACCAGCCCGCCGCAGGATTGCAAATGCCGTGGTGGTAAATATTGGGAGTAATGCAGCTGCCGTCTGCCTTTACGACCCCTTCCCGTGAAAAAGTTGCTCAGAAACGCCCGCAGGCGTTTCTGAGCAACAAATCAAAAATACTATTTCCGCTGAAAATGCCCATAGCAGCGCGGAGGGCATTCCAAATCGTCTTACTTAAAACGCTTCCATGCCGGGGTAGACGGCGCTTTCGCCCAGCTGCTCCTCAATGCGCAGCAGCTGGTTGTACTTTGCCACACGCTCGGTGCGGCTGGGTGCACCGGTCTTGATCTGGCAGGTGTTCAGCGCCACCGCCAGGTCCGCAATGGTAGTGTCCTCGGTCTCGCCGGAGCGGTGGGAGCTGATGGCGTTGTAGCCGGCCTTGTGTGCCATCTTGATGGCTTCCAAGGTCTCGGAGACAGAGCCGATCTGGTTCAGCTTGATCAGGATAGCGTTGCCCGCACCCAGCTGGATGCCCTTTGCCAGACGCTCGGTGTTGGTCACAAACAGGTCGTCGCCCACCAGCTGCACCTTGCCGCCCAGCTCGCGGGTCATCTGCTGCCAGCCCTCCCAGTCCTCTTCGTCCAGACCGTCCTCGATGGAGATGATGGGGTACTTTTCCACAAGGCTCTTCCAGTGCGCGATCAGCTCGGCGGAGGTAAACTCGGTGCCCGCCTTGGGCAGCTTGTAGAAGCCCTTGCCCTTGGGGCTCTTCCACTCGGAGGCGGCGGCGTCCATTGCCAGCATAAAGTCCTTGCCCGGCAGATAGCCCGCCTTTTCGATGGCAGCCAGAATGGTCTCGATGGTCTCCTCATCGCTGGAAAGGTTGGGCGCAAAGCCGCCCTCATCGCCCACGGAGGTAGCCAGCCCCTTGGACTTCAGGATGGCAGCCAGCGCATGGAACACCTCGGCGCACCAGCGCAGCGCTTCCTTAAAAGAGGGTGCGCCCACCGGCATGATCATAAACTCCTGTGTATCCACAGTATTCGTTGCGTGTGCGCCGCCGTTCAGAATGTTCATCATGGGCACAGGCAGGCGGTTGCCGTTTACGCCGCCCAGAAAACGGTACAGCGGCATCTCCAGCGAAGCGGCTGCTGCGCGGCAGGCTGCAATGGACACCGCCAGAATGGCGTTTGCGCCCAGATTGGACTTATCCTTGGTACCGTCTGCTTTGATCATGGCGGCGTCGATGGCGTAAATGTCGGAGGCATCCATGCCCACCACTGCGTCCGCAATGACCGTGTTGATGTTCTCCACCGCCTTGGTCACACCCTTGCCCAGATAGCGGCTCTTGTCGCCGTCCCGCAGCTCCAGTGCCTCAAACTCACCGGTGGATGCGCCGGAAGGGGCACAGCCGCGCGCCACAGTGCCGTCCGCCAGCGTGATTTCGGCTTCCACAGTGGGGTTTCCGCGGGAGTCTAAGATCTCGCGGCCAACAACAGCTTCAATTTCCAGATAATTCATCTTGAAACCCTCCTGAATATCATTTTCTCTCCCGTACTGCCCGGGCGGGCAGACGGGGAACTGCTCTATTTAGACGGTTATATATAACTAACCGTCAATATCCTACCACGCTTTGCACCCCGGCGCAAGAGCCGGTGCGTATGTTTGCAGACCTAAATTTTTAACGGGAACACAAACCGCCGTGGAAAACCCGTTTACAGTCTGCCCCCTTGCGGCAGCGGGGATACGTTATGCTTACCATGTGTTTTTTATATGGCATATATGCCAAAAATTTTCTTTACTTTTTGGCGATTCGGTTCTATACTGGTTGCGGCGTTTTCGCTGTTTTCCCATTTATAGTCGTTATAGAGGAGGATTTTTGCAATGAATAAGGATCTGACGGTGGGCAAGCCGTCACAGGTATTGTGGCAATTCTGTCTGCCCATGTTCGGCAGCATCATTTTCCAGCAGCTGTACAACATCGCGGATAGTCTGGTAGCAGGCAAGTTCATCGGTGAGAACGCACTGGCTGCGGTGGGCAACAGCTACGAGATCACCCTGATCTTCATCGCCTTTGCCTTCGGCTGCAACATCGGCTGCTCGGTCATCGTGTCCCGCTACTTTGGCGCAAAGGAATACCGCGAGATGAAGACCTCGGTCTACACCTCCCTCATCGGCTCTGCCGTGCTGTGCGCCGTGCTGATGGGCATCGGTCTGTTTGGCTGCGACGCCCTGCTGGAGCTCATCAACACCCCGGAGGAGATCCTTGCAGATTCTGCGCTGTATCTGGATATCTACGTTCTGGGCCTGCCCTTCATGTTCTTCTACAACATTGCCACCGGCATCTTCTCTGCCCTTGGCGACAGCAAGACCCCCTTCTACTTCCTTGCAGTCTCTTCTTTGTCCAACATCGGCGTGGACATCCTGTTTGTGGCAGGTTTCAAGATGGGCATCGCCGGTGTGGCATGGGCTACCTTCCTGTGTCAGGGTGTCAGCTGCGTGCTGGCCATGGTGGTGGTGTTCCGCCGCATCCGCGCTTTCCACACCGAGGGTCATGTGCAGCTGTTCTCGTGGAATATGCTGGGCAAGGTGGCCGTGGTGGCTGTGCCCAGCATCCTGCAGCAGAGCTTTGTCTCGGTGGGCAACATCATCCTGCAGAGCATTATCAACACCTTTGGTGCCAGCGTCATTGCAGGCTACTCTGCCGCCGTCAAGCTGAACAACATGGTCATCACCTCTTTTACCACCCTGGGCAACGGCATCTCCAACTACACCTCCCAGAACATGGGTGCCGGCAAGATGGACCGCGTCAAGGAAGGCTTTGGCGCAGGCCGCAATCTGGTGTGGCTGCTGTGCGTGCCGCTGGTGGTGCTGTACTTCTTCTTTGGCCGCTTTTTGCTGCTGCTGTTCATGAACGACCCGCAGGGCCCTGCCATTGACACCGGTATGCTGTTTTTGCGCATCCTCTCCCCCTTCTACTTTGTGGTATCGGTCAAGCTGGTGGCAGACGGCATCCTGCGCGGCTGCGGCCTGATGGTGCGGTTCATGATCGCCACCTTCACCGACCTGATTTTGCGCGTGGGCATTGCCGCCGTGCTCAGCGCCACCGCGCTGGGCTCCACCGGCATCTGGATGGCATGGCCTGTGGGCTGGTGCATCGGTACGGCGCTTTCCATGGTGTTCTACGTCACCGCCATCCGCAAGGCACTGGCAGAGCCGTTGGCTGTTGCCGAGGCCGAGGGACAGGCCGCCGAAGTCCGCGCCGAGGCCGAATTTGCCGCCGACGCCGAGATGGAGACCCTGTAACCATTTTGCAACTTGTGAATTTGTTTCATGTCACAGATAAACAAAATGAACAATTTGAAATAGTGCACAAAATCACGCTTTAATTTTTGTATAAAGTATCAACAAAGCCGAGAAAATGCGCCCAAAAGTATGGACGGTTTGTGAATTGCGGATTTGAACCCAGATAGCTATAATAACAGACAAGAACAGAAGCAAGGCCGCTTTAGAGGGGAAGGGCCTTGCTTCCGTTTTTATCAATTTACTTTATAGAACACTCCGGAGGAGGAGATTTTTATGAAAAAGATGATCACTCGTCGTCAGTTCATGGCTGCTGCCGGTGTTGTTGCCGCAGCAAGCGCTCTGACTGCCTGCGGCGGTTCTTCCGCAAGCACGGCCGCTTCTTCTGCAGCCGGTTCCGCTGCTGCTTCCGGCAGCACTATCAAGGTGGGTGTGATGGGCCCCCTGACCGGTGACGCTTCCGTTTACGGTCAGGCTGTTGTAAACGGTGCCAGCCTGTACATGAAGCAGGTCAATGCCGATGGCGGTGTCAACGGCAAGCAGCTGGAGATCATCACCATGGACGAGCAGGGCGATGAAACGCAGGCTGTGACCTGCTTTACCAAGATGGTGGATCAGGGCATCACCGCTCTGGTGGGCGATGTAACCACCGCTCCCATGCTGGCTGTTGCCGCCGAGAGCGCCGATTACAATATGCCTATGGTCACCGCTTCCGCTACTGCCGAGGCTGTTACCTACGATGCCGAGACCGACACCGTGAACGGGAATGTGTTCCGTGCCTGCTTCACCGACCCCTTCCAGGGCGTGAAGATGGCAGATTACGCTTACGAGAAGCTGGGCTACACCAAGGCAGCCGTCATCTTCCTGAAGGGCAAGGACTACAACGAGGGTCTGGCCGAGAACTTTGCCAAGGAGTTTGAGGCAAAGGGCGGCACCGTCGTGGATCAGGAGAGCTACTCTGAGGGCGACGTGGACTTCAAGACCCAGCTGACCAGCATCCTTGGCAAGAACCCCGAGATGGTGTTCTGCCCCAACTACTATCAGGAAGTGGGTCAGATCCTGGCTCAGGCTGAGAGCATCGGCTTGACCGTTCCCTTCCTCGGCGGCGACGGCTGGGATGGTCTGGAGGGCTACGCCACCGCTGACCAGCTGAAGGACTCCTACTTCTGCGCCTGCTACGCTAAGGGCTCCAGCACCGCGTTTGAGGATGCCTACAAGGCCGAGTACGGTGAGGCCTACCCCAACGGCTTTGCACCTCTGGGCTACGATGCTGCCATGACCGTCGTGTACGGCATTAAGGCTGCCGAGGAGCAGGGCCTCGAGGCCGGCTCCGACGAGTACAAGCAGGCCGTCATCGATGCCATTGCCGGCGGCACCATCGAGGGCATCACCGGCACCTTTACCTTCGACGAGCATCACAACCCCGTCAAGAGCACTGCCATCCTGACCTACGTGGACGGCAAGCCCGAGCTGAAGGAAATGTTCTGATCCGCGCTGTTCCATCCACCGGTGATGGAGCCGCCCGCACAGAGCAAACCCCATGATTTTTTTGGAGAACGCCGGAACAGCTTTTTTCTGGTCAGGCGTTCTCCGTTTTTTATATCAAAAAGTGTAAACGCCGCAAAGAAAGGAAGTATCCAACCATGACAGTGTTCTTTAGCCAGCTGATCAACGGCTTGTCCCTTGGCAGCATCTATGCACTGATTGCACTGGGCTACAGCATGGTGTACGGCATTATCCTGCTGCTGAACTTTGCCCACGGCGATGTCATCATGGTGGGCGCATACATGTCGTGGTTCGTCATGAACCAGCTGGGTCTTGGCCCGGTCACCGCTGTGTGCGCCACCATCATCACCTGTACGCTGCTGGGCGTGGTGATCGAAAAGATCGCCTACACCCCCCTGCGCAGCGCACCCCGCATCTCGCTGCTGATCACCGCCATTGGTGTCTCCTTCTTTCTGGAGTACACGGCAGAGCTGATCCTTGGCTCGGGTGCAAAGGTGATCCCCGCCTACTACACCAACCAGACCTTCCGTCTGGGCAAGGTGCCGCTGGGTCTTACCTCCATCATCACGCTGGTGGTCACCGTGCTGTCCATGCTGGTGCTCACCTTTCTGGTGCAAAAGACTAAGCTTGGCAAGGCCATGCGCGCCGTCTCGGAGGATATGGATGCTGCCCGCCTGATGGGCATCAATGTCAACAGCACCATCTCCTTCACCTTTGCCGTGGGCTCGGCGCTGGCGGGCATCGGCAGCGTGCTGTACTGCTGCTCCTACCCGCAGGCCACCCCCACCATGGGCTCCATGCTGGGTCTGAAGGCCTTCGTCGCCGCCGTGCTGGGCGGCATCGGCTCCATCCCGGGTGCTATGGTCGGCGGCATCGCCATCGGCCTGTGCGAGTGCTTTGTTTCCGCCATCGGCCTTTCCGCATGGAAGGACGCTGTTACGTTTGCAATTCTGATCATCGTGCTGCTGGTCAAGCCCACGGGCTTCCTTGGCCGCAAGGTGCAGGAAAAGGTGTAAGGAGGGCAGAACGATGAAAACCAACCGCAAGACCATCAAAATGCCCGTGCGCTACCTGATGAATCTGGTGCTGGTGGGGCTGCTGTTCGTGGGGCTTTCCTATGTGACCGGCAATATGCTGTCCACCTACCAGAATAAGGTGCTGCTGACCGTGGGCATCAATATCATTCTGGCCGTCTCGCTGAACGTTGCCACCGGTTATCTGGGGCAGCTGCCGCTGGGTCACGCCGGTTTTATGGCGGTAGGTGCCTACGCCTGCGCCCTGTTCACCAAATCTTCCAACCTGCCCAAGGGCGTGGCCTTTGCCATCGGTCTGGTGCTGGCATGGGTGATCGCCGGGCTGTTCGGGGTGCTTATCGGCATCCCTGCCCTGCGCCTGACCGGCGACTATCTGGCCATCCTGACGCTGGGCTTTGGCGAGATCATCCGCATCACCTTGAACAACATTGATGATGTGCTGGGCTTCAAGCTGTTCTACGGCTCCAAGGGCCTGAAGAACATCCCCAAGTATTCCAACTTTACCAACGTATTTCTGTGCGTGGTCATCACCTGTTTCCTCATCCACGCCATGATGAAGAGCCGCCACGGCCGCGCCGTGCTGGCCATCCGCGACAACGAGATCGCCGCCGAGAGCTGCGGCATCCAGACCACCTATTATAAGGTGATGGCCTTTGCCTTCTCCGCTGCCTTTGCAGGCTTGGCGGGCGGCCTGTACGCCTGCTACATCGGCGTGCTGAACCCCTCCACCTTCGGCTTTATGAAGTCCATTGAGATCCTTGTCATGGTGGTTCTGGGCGGCATGGGCTCCATGCTGGGCTCCATTCTGTCCGCTACCGTGCTGACCATCCTGCCCGAGGCTACCCGCAGCTTTGAGAGCTACCGCATGGTGGTCTATTCGCTGGTGCTGGTGCTGATGATGATCTTCCGCCCGGGCGGACTGCTGGGCAGCTACGATTTCTCCCTGAGCCGCATCGTGGAAAAGGCCATGAATGGCGAACTGTTCCGCAAACATACCAAAAAGGAGGCCGCTGACCATGAGTGAGTTCAAGACCAGACTGCACAGTGTGCCCTCCGGCGGTTTTCTGACCGACCGCGACAAGGACAAAAAGCCCATTCTGGACGTGCGTGAGCTGGGTATCGACTTCGGCGGTCTGACCGCTGTGGACAACTTTAACCTGATGATCGGCCGCAACGAGATCGCCGGTCTGATCGGCCCCAACGGCGCAGGCAAGACCACCGTGTTCAACCTGCTCACCAACGTCTACCAGCCCACCCGCGGCTCCATCCTGATCGACGGGATGCCCACCGCCGGAAAAAAGACCTATCAGGTCAACCGCATGGGCGTGGCGCGTACCTTCCAGAACATCCGTCTGTTCTCCGAACTGAGCGTTCTGGACAACGTAAAGACCGGCCTGCACAACCAGATCACCTACTCGTTCGCAGAGAGCATGTTCCACCTCGGCTCCTACCGCAAAAAGGAGAAGCAGATGGACGAAAAGGCGATGGAGCTTTTAAGCGTGTTCGGTCTGGAGGGCGTCGCGGACTACCGCGCGGCCAACCTGCCGTACGGCAAGCAGCGCAAGCTCGAGATCGCGCGTGCGCTGGCTACCAACCCCAAGCTGCTGCTGCTCGACGAGCCTGCCGCGGGCATGAACCCGAACGAGACCGAGGAGCTGATGGAGACCATCGAGGTCGTCCGCAAGCGTTTCGGCGTCACTATCCTGCTCATTGAGCACGACATGAAGCTGGTCTCGGGTATCTGCGAATATCTGTATGTACTCAACTTCGGCCGTCTGCTCGCGGAGGGCACGCCGAAGAAAGTTCTGAGCAATCCGGAAGTCGTCAAGGCTTATCTGGGCGAATAAGAGAGGAGGAAACAAGCTTATGGCAATGCTCGAAGTCAAGGACATCAACGTTTACTACGGCCTGATTCATGCGCTGCGTGACGTTTCCTTCGAGGTAAACGAGGGCGAGGTCGTCGCGCTCATCGGTGCGAACGGCGCCGGCAAGACCACCACGCTGCATACTATCACCGGCCTGCTGCCGTCGAAGGGCGGCACGGTCACCTTCGAGGGCAGGGACATCACCCGCAAGCCGGGCCACGCTATCGTGCGCCTCGGCATGAGCCACGTTCCCGAGGGACGCCGTGTGTTCGCCGGTCTGACGGTTGCGGAAAACCTGCGCATGGGCGCGTACACCCGCCCGGCAGGCGAAATTCCGGAGTCGCTGAAAATGGTCTATGAGCGCTTCCCCCGTCTGGAGGAGCGCAAGAATCAGGCGGCCGGCACGCTGTCCGGCGGCGAGCAGCAGATGCTCGCAATGGGCCGTGCGCTGATGAGCAAGCCGCGCATCCTGCTGCTCGATGAGCCGTCCATGGGTCTGTCCCCGCTGTTCGTCGGCGAGATCTTCAAGATCATCGAGGACGTCTCCAAGGCAGGCACGACCGTGCTTCTGGTCGAGCAGAACGCGAAGAAGGCGCTGTCCATCGCGGACCGCGGCTACGTTCTCGAGACCGGCAGGGTCGTCAAGACCGGCAGAGCCTCCGATCTGCTGAACGACGACTCGATCAAGAAGGCTTATCTCGGCGAGTAATTTGGAAAAGAGGGTTGGTTTTATGAAGCCTTATATCATTACAATCGCCCGGCAGTACGGCTCGGGCGGCAAGACGGTCGGCAAGATGCTGGCGGACAAGCTGGGCATTCCGTTCTACAACCGCGAGATCATCACCATGGCGAGTGAGGACAGCGGTGTAAACGCCATGCTGTTCTCGGACGAGCGTCTCAAGGGCGATTTCCTGACGCGCCTGCGCGCGCATTATCACGGCAACACGCCCGTGCCGAACGACTCGTCCAAGTCCTACCTCAAGGATGAGGCGCTGTTCGCCTATCAGGTGAAGATCATCCGCCGGCTGGCGAATCAGGGTCCGTGCGTTATGATCGGCCGCTGTGCCGACTATATTCTGGCAGGCCGACCGGATGTTGTGCGCGTGTTCGTCCATGCGGACAAGGATTTCTGTCTCGAGCAGGCCATGAAGGTGGACTCGCTGCCCGAGAACGAGGTGGCAAAGAAGATCGCTGAGATCGACGAGTACCGCGCCCGCTACTACAAGCATCACACCGGCC
>ERZ773264.2400-NODE-2400-length-18148-cov-5.399768_pt1 | contig 18148 bp, 19 predicted proteins | sample MGYA00511910_ERZ773264 | MGnify/ENA primary metagenome ERZ773264 (study PRJEB29015, sample SAMEA2737739) | human gut metagenome | biome: human gut; feature: human-associated habitat; material: faeces | place: China | collected 2012 ... | reverse complement strand
TTACGGCCAGCGGTTTTTTAATGTCAGCGGCGGTCCCGATAAACCGGACATCTCTGATACTCTTCGCCGTAATCGGGGTTGCAGGTGTACTTCACCTGCGGGTCATTGGTGGCAAAGTGCTTGCCGCAGAGCTTGCAGACATACTCGTCATTGTCGTAGCTACTGAGGCAGCCCTTGCTGATGTAGTCCAGATAATAACAGCGAGCCATGATGTGTTCCTCCTTGTTAAAATTAAAAGCGTTTGGTTGGCTTCAGCCGCATGACGACGATTCGACCGTCATCCTTATGTTCAATAGAATAATCCTCTCCCAGAATTTCCCTAATGGTTTCCGCCAGTGCGGCTTGTTGACGAACAAACACACAATCGGTAACGCCAAGATTCTGAATCGGATGATATTCATAGGAAAACGCTTTACTATCGGTGAGTTCAGGGACACGATGCGCTAAAAAAACATAGCTGCGCACCATCCCGTCTGTACGTCCGGAGGCACCGCTTTTGTCGATGACGATCTCCTCCGGATTGCGCTCCGTCCCGTCGCAAATGGTCTTTAGGATTTCCCTTGTCAACGGGCTATTTTTATACCGCTTTACCAGAGACGTTCGGTATCGCTCCGCTTCTTCTTCCGCCCGCTGTTTTCGCTTGCGATCCTGCATTTGCACGGCCTGCCACTGTTGTTCCTTTTCCGTCTTTTTTGTAAAATCCCACAGAGCCGAAAGTAGGAAACACAGCACTGCCACACCAACGATTCCAATCAGCGCTTCCACTCTTCATCACCATCTACTTTCCACAGTATTTTTTCTCATTATATCTATTTAAAATAGTTATGTCAAGAAAATATCCTAAATAACCGGATAAGATTCAGCAGACTATATAGTACAATTATCAAAAAGCGTGGAGGTGGGTCATGGAGAAGAAGCAGTTTGCCCGACGGATGTCACAGCTGCGGCAGGCCAAGGGCGTATCGGCTCGTGATATGAGTCTTTCGCTGGGGCAGAGCGCCGGGTACATCAACAACATCGAAAACGGCGTGAATCTGCCGTCCATGTCCACGTTCTTCTACATCTGTGAGTATCTGGGCGTGACGCCGGAGGAATTTTTTGCAGCAGAACTTGCAGACCCGGTACGTCTGTTGTCGCTGAGCAAATCCCTGCGGCGGCTCAGCAGCCGCCAGTTGGAATTGTTGGAGCAGCTGGTACAGGAAATGAAATAAATCGCTCTCCTCAAGGGGGAGGGCGATTTATTCTGTCTCGGATATTGCTGTAAGCGGACAGAAATCGCCCCGAAGGGTTCCGTGGAACACTCCGGGGCGATAATGTTTTGTATTATTATCGTAATAGATTACAATTCGTATATCTCCGTGAACTTCTTTTCCAGATAGGCCACGTACTCCTCCGGGCGGAAGGGGCCGCAGACGGACTCAAAGAGGGCCACAGGGTCCTTCATGCAGCCGTACTTCCAGATCTTCTCCTCCAACCAGCGGTTGATGGCGGTGAGCTTGCCGGAGCGGACGGCGGCCTCCACGTCCAGATCCTTCTGCATCTCCAGCAGATACTGTGCGCCGTAGGCGGAGCCGATGGCGTAGGAGGGGAAGTAGCCGATGTTGCCGTTGGCCCAGTGGGAATCCTGCAGGACGCCCTCCCGGTCGGAGGGGACATCCACGCCCAAGTACTCCTTATACAGGCGATTCCATGCGGCGGGCAGGTCGTGGGCGGTGATGGTGCCGGCGAACATCTGCTTCTCCAGCTCATAGCGGACCATGATGTGCAGGCAGTAGGTGAGCTCATCGGCCTCGGTGCGGATCAGGGAGGGCTGGGAGCGGTTCACCATGCGATAGAACTGCTCCTCCGTCACGTCCACCAGCTGCTCCGGGAAGTGCTCCTTCAGCCACGGCAGCAGGACGGAGCAGAAGGCCCGGCTGCGGCCAATGATGTTCTCATAGAACCGGGACTGGCTCTCGTGGATGCCCATGGAGACGCCGTTTCCAAGGCAGGTGCGGGCCAGCTCCCGGCCGGTGTGGAGCTCATAGAGGGCGTGGCCGCCCTCATGGACCACGGAGTACAGGGAAGAGGCCACCCGATCGGCGAAGTAGTGGGTGGTGATGCGGACGTCATCACGGGAGAAGTTGGTGGTGAAGGGGTGCTCCGTCTCGCCGATGATGCAGTGGTCTCGGTCGATGTCCATGACGTCCATGATGAAGTCGGAGAACCGGCGCTGGATGGCCACGGGGTAGTCCCGGTGCAGGGGGGCGTCGTCCACCCGGTCGGCGTGGGCGGTGACCTGTTGGATCAGCGGCACCAGCTTCTCCCGCAGGGAGGAGAAGAAGGCGTCGCACTGGCCCACCGTCAGGCCACGCTCAAAGGTGGAGAGCATGGTCTCGTAGGGGTCCTTCTCCGGCTCCCAGTAGCCGGCCATGCGGCGGCTGGCATCGAACATCTGCTGGAGATATGGTTCGAAGAGGGCAAAGTCATTCTTCTCCTTGGCCTCGTGCCACACGGCGTCGGACTTGGCGGACAGCTCCTGATAGGCTACGTACTCCTCCACCGGGACACGGTGGGTGCGGTCGTAGTCACGCCACAGCTCCTCCGCCTTCCGGCGGGTGACGGGGTCCAGCTCCTCACGGTTTTCCATGAGGGTGCGGAGCATCTCCACCGTCTCCGGGGCGGTGGTGAGCTCATAGCCCATGCGGGAGAGCTCTCCCAGAGTGCTGCCCCGCAGCTCCGCTGTCCCCTTGGGGGCAATGGTGGCGCCATCGTAGTACATAAGGCCCGTTGCGTGGTTCAGGGCAAAGGTGGCTTTCTCATAGCCTTGCAGCTTTTCCAGTGCTTCTTGGATGGTCATTGCGGTTCCTCCTTTTTCGTTGTGGATTCATCGGCGGGCATCCGAGCCTCCGCCCAGTCAGACAGCTGCTCCAGAATGGGCAGCAGGCGGCGGCAGTCCTCGGTGGGGGCATACTCCACCCGCACCGGCACCTCCAGATACTCCCGGCGCAGGATCAATCCGTCCCGCTCCAGCTCCCGCAGAGCCGAGGACAGCACGGTGTTGCTGATACCATCCAGCTTGCCCCGCAGGGCATTGTAGCGGATGGTCCCGGCGTTGGTGACGGGGCACAGGATCTGCACCTTCCACTTGCCGCCGATGAGGGACATGGCGTAGTGCAGGGGACATTTCTCCATACAGGGGCAGTCATAATGGGACACGGTCAGTTCCTCCTTACCTGCTCAGCTTTATCTGCGCTCTTGCGCTTTGGGGAGAATGTGTTATCATTATAGCAGGTAGTAAAACCGGAGTAAATAACCAAAAAGGAGAAAATCACCGCTATGAACATCTATTTGCAGGGACTGACCATGGGATTGGCGTATGTGGCCCCCATTGGCTTGCAGAATCTGTTTGTCATCAACAGCGCCCTGACTCAGAAGCGCAGCCGGGTCTATCTGACGGCGCTGATCGTCATTCTGTGGGACGTCTCGCTGGGTGTCTCCTGCTTTTTAGGGGCAGGCGCTCTGATGCAGGCTGTGCCGTGGTTGCAGAAGGTCATTCTGGGGCTGGGCAGTCTCATCGTCATCTGGATCGGTATCGGGCTGCTGCGGTCCAGGGCATCGCTGGAGGGCGGTAAGGATGTAAACGTGCCGGTATGGAAGCTGTTCACCACCGCCTTCGTGGTGACGTGGTTCAATCCTCAGGCCATCATCGACGGCACCATGATGCTGGGAGCCTTCCGGGCCAGCCTGCCCACCGGGGGCGATCTGCCCTTTATCTTCGGCTTCGGCAGTGCGTCGGTGATCTGGTTTCTAAGTCTCTCCACCATCGTATCGCTGCTGGGCAGCAAGTTCAACGAGAAGATGCTGAACATCATCAATAAAGTGTGCGGCGGTGTGATCATTTTCTATGGCTGCAAGCTCATCTGGAACTTCGTGCAGCTGATGGGCTGGGTGAAGTAAAATCGAAACAGCAAAAGAGGCTGGGTGGACCCCCAGCCTCTTTTGCTTTGAGGAGTATGGAAAAGATAGGAAGATATCAGAACAGAAGGCCCCAGGCCAGGAAGCCCAGGCAGGCTACCAGACCCACGAACAGCAGGACCACCACCAGATAGCCCATGATGTCACGGGCAGACAGCTTGGCGATACCCAGAGCGGGCAGCGCCCAGAAGGGCTGGATCATGTTGGTCCACTGGTCGCCCCAAGCGATGGCCATAGCAGTACGGCCAGCGCCGATGCCCAGCTCTGCGCCGGCAGGCATCATGATGGGGCCCTGCACGGCCCACTGGCCGCCGCCGGAGGGGACGAAGAAGTTCACGATACCGGCTGCCAGGAAGGACAGCATGGGGAAGGTGACGTTGTTGGAGATGTTCACGAAGAACTGGGAGATGACGCCTGCCAGAGACACACCGGCCTCATTCTGCACCACCATCATACCCATGATACCGGCATAGAAGGGGAACTGCAGCAGCACACCGGAGGCGCTGCCGGCGGCTTCCGCCACAGCGTCCACATAGCGGCGCAGGTCGCCGTGGAGCAGGATACCGAGGAACATGAAGATCATGTTCACGATGTTCAGGCCCAGCGTAAAGCCGTTGGTGATGAAGTAATAGATAATATATACAAGGAAAGCAAGACACAGGATGCCCCACAGGATTTTGGAATGCTCCAGCTTCTCAGCGGGGGTGTTGATCTCGTAGGTCTTATCCTCGTCCTCCACCAGCAGGGTGGGATCGATGGTGACGGCACGCTCCCGGTCAGGGTGCATGGCGTAGTTGATGAAGGGCATGGCCAGCAGCACCACGGCGCACATGATGATGTTCATGGGGTGGAAGATGGTCTCGGTGATGGCGGCCTGATAGGTGACCTCACCGAACTTGGCGCCGGTGACCAGCGTCAGGGGAATGGATCCGGAGAGACCGGCGTGCCAGATGACGAAGCCGGAATAGGCGGAGGCGATCAGCAAGGGATAGTCCACGGTGGGGACCCGCTTGGCCACCTCCTTGGCCAGCAGCGCACCGGCCACCAGGCCGAAGCCCCAGTTGAGCCAGCAGCACACGGTGGAGACCATGGTGGTGATGACGATGGCCTGCATATTATTGTGGCACAGACCAGCGGCCTTCCGCAGCACCTTCTTACAGGGCTTGGCGGAAGCCATGGCGGAACCCAGCACCAGCACCAGAGCCATCTGCATGGAAAAGGCCAGCAGACCCCAGAAGCCGTCGGAATTGCCCCATGCAGCCAGCACCTTGATGGGACCCATGCCGGTGGCGAACATGGCTGCCACATAGACCACAAAGGTCAGGATGACGGCAAACAGGAATGCATCCGGCAGCCAGCGGTTCACAACACGCACGCAAGCGTTGGTGAATCTCTTGAACATACTTTTTCTCCTTACATCTTGAATGCCGCCCGCGGCGGAACAACACACACATTGGTTGTTGATATTATTCTATCTCTGTAATAAAAAAATTGCAACCGTAAAGTTGACTAAAGTTTAACAATCAAAAAACTTATCTCGTCGTATATATTAACTATTATTTAACAAAGTTCGTCCGTTTATGCTGCTTGTAGTCCTGTATTGTAGAATGATTCTGTAGACTTTTTCGTGGAAACTGCGCAGAGCAGCGGAGTGTCTGTCAGGTCACGTGGGCAAATGGTACAATTTGGCAGTTTTTTTGGGTGTGATACAAAATCCTCACGGAGCGGAGGTACTTCGGCAGGCAGGGTGCGAAAATTTTCTCACGATGGTTTTTTCCAGCCCTTCGGGGATAAAAAGGGCGCCGGGTGATCTGAACTGCACCCCATTTGTTGGACAGTATACAATTACATTTTATATAATTATTCTAACCATCGCACATCCAGCGAACACGGCATAGAGCGCAAGACCCCACACGCCACACATACGCGTCCCGTGCGGCAAAAGAGGGATTGCCACCGGAAATGCTGCAGAAAATACTCGGACACGCCGATTATTCCACCACCGCAAACATATATACGCACATAGACGCACAGACACTTGTGGACGCTGTTACTAACACGTTACTAATAAATAAGAAATGAGCAAAAAAAGAAAAGTCCCGGAACCGTAGTGATTCCGGGACTTTGACGTGTGGTGCACGGTACAGGACTCGAACCTGTGACCCCATGCACGTCAAGCATGTGCTCTACCAGCTGAGCTAACCGCGCGAATCGAACAGTGATATACTACTATATCCGCATTCTTTTGTCAACATCTTTTTTCAAAAAGTGCGGATTTTTTCTTCCCCCCGTGAAGAGACTGTTTATAGCATACGCTAAGAGCTCGCTGATGTAAAGAGGGGAAAATAGCAGAAATTCGCCGCCGTTTTTCATCTATTTTTCTGCGGGCACATTTCTTGTCAAGCCGCCGTACGTTCTATATAATAGGCATATATTATGTGTAAATTGAAAATGGGGTGCTTTTTACGATGGGACAAATCGGTTTTGATAACGACAAATACCTTGCCATGCAGTCCGCGCACATCCGCGAGCGCATCAGCAAGTTCGGCGGCAAGCTGTACCTGGAGTTCGGCGGCAAGCTCTTCGACGACTTTCACGCTTCGCGCGTGCTGCCCGGCTTCCAGCCCGACAGCAAGATCCGCATGCTTCAGCAGCTGCGCGACGACGCGGAGATCGTCATCGCGGTCAACGCGAACGACATTGAAAAGAACAAGGTGCGCGGCGACCTCGGCATCACCTATGATGACGACTGCCTGCGCCTGATCGACGCGTTCCGCTCGCTGGGGCTTTATGTCGGCGGCGTATGCATCACGCAGTACGCGGGGCAGAACGCGGCGGATGCCTTCATCAAGCGTCTCAACACGCTTGGCGTTCGCAACTACCGCCACTACCCCATCGCGGGCTATCCCTCCGACGTCGCCCACATCGTGAGCGACGAGGGCTTTGGCCACAACGAGTATATCGAGACGACGCACTCGCTCATCGTCGTCACCGCGCCGGGCCCCGGCAGCGGCAAGATGGCGACGTGCCTCTCCCAGCTCTACCACGAGCACAAACACGGCGTGAGCGCGGGCTACGCCAAGTTTGAGACCTTCCCCATCTGGAACCTGCCGCTCAAGCACCCCGTGAACCTCGCCTACGAAGCCGCGACCGCGGACCTTGACGACGTGAACATGATCGACCCGTTCCACCTCGAGGCCTACGGCGAGACGACCGTGAACTATAACCGCGACGTGGAGATCTTCCCCGTCCTGCGCGCGATCTTCGAGCGCATCTCCGGCAAGTGCCCCTACCAGTCCCCCACCGACATGGGCGTCAACATGGCGGGCAACTGCATCATCGACGATGAGGTCTGTCGTCAGGCCTCGCGCATGGAAATTCTGCGCCGCTACTACACCGCGCAGGTCGACGTCGCGCGCGGCATTGCTGACACCTGCCAGCTCAGAAAGCTCGAGCTCGTCATGCAGCAGGCGGATGTGACGCCCGACCTCTGCCCCGCTGTGGCCGCGGCCAAGCAGAAGGCCGAGGAGACCGGCGCGCCCGCGGGCGCGATGGTGCTGCCCGACGGCCGCGTTGTCACGGGCAAGACCTCTTCCCTGCTCGGCGCTTCGGCGGCGCTGCTGCTCAACGCGCTCAAGGCCATGGCGGGCATCCGCAGCGACATGAACCTCATCTCGAATCAGGTCATTGAGCCGATCTCAGCGCTCAAGATCCAGTCGCTCGGCCACCACAACCCGCGCCTGCACTCTGACGAGGTGCTCATCGCGCTGGCGATCTCGGCGCTGACGAACCCCCTCGCCGACATGGCAAGAGCCCAGCTCGGCACGCTCCGCGGCTGCGATGCGCACTTCTCCGTCATCATCTCGGAGGAGGACATCAAGCTCTACAAGCGCCTCGGCATTCACGTCAGCTGTGAGCCGAAGTATGAATCCAAGCGTCTTTATCACAAATAATTCGGAGAAAGCAACATCATGTCTAACGAAAAGAATCTTCCCTATGCCGTCGTCTGCGGCGGCGTGAATATCGACATCGGTGCGCACTCTTTCGCACCGCTGCGCGCGAAGGACTCGAACCCCGGCAAGGTCGAGCTGAGCCTCGGCGGCGTGGGACGCAACATCGCGCACAACATGCGCCTGCTCGGCGTACCGACGTATCTTCTGACCGCCGTGGGCGGCGATTCGCGCGCAAGCCAGGTCGAAGAGAGCTGTAAAGAACTCGGCATCGACCTTTCGCACGCGCTGCGCGTGCCCGACGGCCGCACCTCGACCTACGTGTTCGTGGGCGACAGCGACGGCGACATGGCCGTGGCCGTGGCCGACATGGAGATCTGCGAAAAGTTGACGCCGGACTACTTCGCCTCGCAGAAGGAGCTGCTCGACGGCGCCGCCGCGGTGGTCGTGGACGCGAACCTGCCGCGCGAGTCCATCGCGCACCTTGTCGAGCACTGCGCCGCGCCGCTCTTCGTCGATCCGGTGTCCACCGTCAAGGCGGAAAAGCTCCAGGGCTTACTCAGTCACGTCCACACGCTCAAGCCCAACCGCATCGAAGCAGAGCTCCTCTCCGGCGTGAAGATCTCGGACGACGCCACGCTCCATCAAGCCGCGCAGGCGCTGCTCGATCAGGGCGTGCAGCGCGTGTTCCTGTCGCTCGGCGGCGACGGCGTGTTCGCCGCGCAGCAGGGCGAGACGCATTTGGAGCCCATCTGCAAGGCCGAGATGCGCAACGCCACCGGCGCGGGCGACGCGATGATGGCGTCCCTCGTCTGGTCGTTTCTCGCGGGCCGCAACCTTGCCGAAAGCTGCGCCGCCGGCACCGCCGCCGCGGCCATCGCGGTCGAGAGCGAAGAGACCATCAATCCGAACATAAGCGCCGAGGCCGTTCTGGCCCGCGCCGCGAAGTAAATTTCTACGACAAAAAAGAACCGTCCGATCGGACGGTTCTTTTTTTGCTTATTTTCTCAGATCCAGCAGCATCGCGACGTGGCGATAGAGGCTTCTCTTGACCGCGGGGGTCATGCAGGTCTCCTTGATGGGCATGGCGAGCTTTCTGAGCTCGTCCTCGGCCTGCGCGATGACCTCGTCATCCGTGGCGTCGGAGTCGATCTTCGCCGCCGTCTCGGCCATCACGACCGGATGGGGCGCGACCGCGCCCGCGGCCAGACGCGCGGGGCGCGAAGTTGATGATCGGGAAGTCGATCGTCGTGCGCATGGCGTACTTATAAAAGCCGCTGCGCTCGCCCTCTTCCGCCGCGGGGACGAAAAAGCGCGTGACGAGGATGGGCAGGTGCTCGTGACAGGCAAGGCCGTTTGCCACGCTGTGGCGCTCGATGAGGGATGCAAGGTCCGTGCGGTGCGTCTCGCCGTCTTCGATGTACTCGACCTCCGCCTCGTAGGCGATGAGCGCGGTGGCGACGTCGGAATAGTAGATCGCGCGGCAGACCGGCGAGTTCGGGATCTGGTGGCAAATGCTGCCGCCGGTCTTGAAGCAGTAGGCAAGGCCGCTGCGCCACAGGTGCGGCTGGTTGAAGTAGATGCAGCGGCGGTCCTGCATGATGTTGCCGCCGACGGTGGCGATGTTTCTGATCTGCGGGGACACCGTCAGCGACGCCGCCTGCGCGGTCGCCGATGGTCAGCGGCTCGGTCGTCAACACCTTTTCATCCGCCATCAGAAGCGGAGAGGACGGGTTGCCCGAGCAGTTGAAGTAGGCCTGCGGGGCCTCCTCCGGCAGGGCGCAGCCGAGAAAACCGGGAACCTTTTCCGCCTCGCTCACATCGATGCTCAGCACCTTGGCGTGGGAATACGGGCAGCGCACGAGCGCGGCGTAGGCCATGTTGGGGAGCTCTAAATCGTCGGTGTACTTGCCGCGGCCCAGCGCCTTATCCATGGACGCAAGGCGCGGCGTGGCGTGGTTGACAATGTCGAAATGATGCTGCTCCATCACTGCTGCGCCCCCTTTCCGTTCGCGTACTGTTCAATGACTCTGGAGGCCGCGACAATGGCCTCCTCGATCTTCGTGTAGCCCGTGCAGCGGCAGAGGTTGCCGGACATGGCGGCGTGGATCTCCTCGCGCGTGGGATGGGAATCGCGGTCAAGCAGCGCCTTGGCTGCCATGATCATTCCGGGCGTGCAGTAGCCGCACTGGATGGCACCGGCGTCGATAAACGCCTACTGCAGCGGGTGCGGCTCGTCGGCGGTGCCGATGCCCTCGATGGTCTCGACCGTACTGCCGTCCGCCTCGATGGCGAACACACAGCACGAGTTGACCGCGCGCCCGTCCATGATGACCGTGCAGGCGCCGCATTCGCCAAGGTCACAGCCCTTCTTCGCGCCCGTCAGGTGCGCGCGCTCGCGCAGCACGTGCAGAAGCGTCTCCTGCGGCTCCACCGTAAACGCGCGGATCTCGCCGTTGAGCGTCAGGTGGATCGTGTGGTTGTTTTCAAGCATGATGTTCTATCTCCTGTGCAGAATTTGCTGTATGTTCCGTATTGGCCCGTTTCCGCCGCTCTGTGCGCTGCGGCAGGTCTCTCACTCACCGGAGAGCGGGCGTCTCATATCCTCTTTTTCGCCCTCTGGCATATTCTTTCCCGCGCGGGCGCAACGGCCCTCGAGGGCCCTTTTTTTGGTATGGGCAACAGTATACTATCTATTTGCACAAAATCAAGCGTTTAAATTATGTCGAATTCATTCAACTTTTGTACATTATGTCTCAAAGCGGTTATCAACGCTTTTTCCAACGCTCGAACGGGGCGTCCCCCCTCGTCTTTCTCCACATCCAAAAAAAGGCGCGGGACAGCCTTCGCTGCCCCGTGCCCTTTTCCCTTTTTGCGCAAAAAACGGGCCGCTGAGGTATCAGCGGCCCGCCCTTCGCCTTTTCACTTTTCAATGAGATAGCTGCCGCTGTCCGCCGCCTCCGTCACGATGGGGACGAACTCGACGTCGTAGGCCTTCATCGCTTCGGTGACGCTCTCGAGCTGGTCTGCCGTGACCTTGACGTACACGCGGTCGAACTTTTCCGTGAGCTCGCTCATCACGATGCCGGAGTTTGCCTCGCTGCCCGCAAGCGCGATGTCCGCGTCCACACTGACGGAGAGCTTGCCCTTGTAGCCCGCCTGCTCAAGCGCGGTGTGGATATCGTCGGCGAGCAGCGCAAGCGCCTCCTGCTGCGTCATGGTGCGCTCGTCCGTCTTGATGCGGCTCATGCGCCCCTCGCGCGGGTAGTGGAAATCGTCGAGCAGCAGCTCATCAAAGCCCATCTGTGCGCATTCCGTGACGATATCGGTCACATATTGGCGCGCGGCCTGCTTTTCGGGCGCGAGCCAGTGCGTGCTGTTCGTATCGTACCAGACAAAGCCCGTCAGCTGGCACACGGCGGCGTCCGTCATGTGCTCGTAGGCGTACAGGCTGTCGTGCAGCGTGCTGATGCGGCCGATCGTATAGTAGTCCGAGTCGACAAGGCCCTGAATGGCCGTGTCCGATGTGCTGTTCCCGGCCACCGCGCCGCAGTCGATCGCGCCCTGCACCTTAGAGCCGTAATGGATCTTGCCGCTCGCGTCCTTGAGCTCGACCGCCACGGCGTTCACGTCCTTATCAAGGCCATCGAGCGCTGCCTGCCAATCGCTGCCGAGCGCGTCCGCACCCAGCTCGACTGCGTAGGTATCCTTGATGACGGGCTTTTGCACCGTGATCTCAAGGTCGTCCTGCTTCTTATCGTCGCCGCTGTCGCCGCCATTTGCGGTGTCGTCCTGTGGGGTCTTCTTTATCCAGGGGAACTCAAAGCGGACCGAGCCGTCCGCATCGTATACCATATAGCGCTGCGCAAACAAAAAGCCGCACGCCAGCAGCAAAATGACCACCAGCACCACGGCCAGCACGCCTCTGCCGCGCCTGCGCCCACGATAACCGGTATAGCCCTTCGTTCCGCTCGATCTTCTTGCCATTGTCTGCATCCGCCTCCTTTTTCTCGTGCAACAGTTTACCTTTTGAGAGCAAAAAAATCAACAAAAACCTTTCGGTTTTTGTTGATTTTCCGTTTTTGTATGCTTTAGCCCTCGATAGCGTCCATCAGCGCGACGCGGCGGGCGTGGCGGCCGCCCTCAAACGCGGTGGAGAGGAACGTCTCAACCATGGCCGCGGCCAGCTTCGGGCCCGTGAAGCCCGCGCCGATGGCCATCATGTTCGCGTTGTTGTGCTGGCGGCAGAGCTGCGCCTCGAGCGTATCGGCGCAGTGCGCGCAGCGGATGCCCTTGACCTTGTTCGCCGCAATGGAGATGCCGATGCCCGTCGTGCACACGACGATACCGTACTCGCATTCCCCGCTTGCGACGGCACGCGCGGCGGCCTCACCGAAAATGGGATAGTCGCAGCTCTCGGTGGAATAGGTGCCGCAGTCCTTGACCTCGTGGCCCAGGCCCTCCAGCTGCTTTTTGATGTCTTCCTTCATGGCGTATCCGCCGTGGTCACAGCCCAATGCGATCTTCATAGTGTTTCTCCTTTTGTCAGTCAGATTTTGTGAAAGACCGGTTTTTTCTTTTCAAACGTGCACACATAGTTGAGGCCGCAGCTCTTTAAAAGCTCCTGCGTCTCGCGGGCGCGCATGCCGACGAATTCCGGCGTATGCGCGTCGGTGCCGATGGTGATGATCTCGCCGCTGAGCTCGTGATAGAGCCTCAGCCATTTGGCGTCCGGCAGCGGCGTGTTGCCGCGGTTGACGTTGCACTCGATGCCGCAGCCGTTTTCAATGAGTGCGCGGAACACCTGCGCCACCTCGTCCTCAAAACCGTCGAAACTCATGTGCATGCCGTGGTTTTCGTTCATGTAGCGAAGCGGCAGCGTCAGGTGGCCGAGCACGGAGAACTTCCCCCACTTGGCCGTCTCCAGAACGAGCGTTAAATAGTCCGCGATCTGCTCGCGCGCCTCCTGCTCCGTGGCCTCGGGCATGAAGTAGAGGTCGTTCCAATCGTACTTTTCCGACAGCTGATGCTGCGAGCCGATGACAAAGTCGAGCTCCGGCAAACGCGAGAGCAGCTCGTCTGCGTAGGCAAAGTCGCGCATCGCCTCGCCGAGCTCGATACCGCGGCGGACGATGATCTTCCCGTCCGCCGCCTGGTCGGCGCGCGCAAAGGTCTCTTCACGATTCGAAAAATCGTGCTCCCAGTGCGCCGTCTCCCTCGGGCGGAACAGGTCTACATGGTCGGTCAGGCACATTTCCTGCAAACCCTGCGCGATGCCCGCGCGCACCATGTCTTCCACCGGCGTTTTCGAGTCGAACGAAAGCGAACAGTGGGTGTGATAATCGGATAAATACATCTTCTATTCGTTACAGCTTGAACTTTCCGAAAAAGCTCTTGTGTTCCTCATAATTCTTCTCGCCGAGCGACTCACTGAACTTCTTGAGCGCTTCCTTCTGCTCGCGGTTCAGGTTGCGCGGCGTCTCGATATACACGGTGACGTACTGGTCGCCGCGGCCGCGGCCGTTGAGGCCGGGGATGCCCTTGCCTTTCAGGCGGAACGTCGTGCCGCTCTGCGTCCCCTCGGGGATGGTGTACTTCACCTTGCCGTCGATCGTCGGGATCTCAAGCTCCGCGCCGAGCACCGCCTGCGTAAACGTGATGGGCGCTTCGCACAGGACGCTCGTGCCCTCGCGGCGGAAGATCTCGTGCGGACGCACGGACACAACGATCAGCAGATCGCCCGCGGGGCCGCCGTTCTTACCCGCGTTGCCCTGCGCGCGCAGCGAAATGGTCTGCCCGTTGTCGATGCCCGCAGGAATGCTGACCTTGATGGTCTTGCGGTGGCGGATCATGCCCTTGCCGCCGCACTTGGGGCAGGGCTGATGAATGATCTTACCCTTGCCTCCGCAGCGCTGGCAGGGGGCCGACGTCGACATATAGCCCAGCGGCGTCTGGCGGCGCTGCTGGATCACGCCGCTGCCGCGGCAGTCAGGGCAGACCTCGGCGGTCGTGCCCTTGGCGCAGCCCGAGCCGCGGCAGTCAGGACACTGCTCGATGCGGTCGATGCTGACTTCCTTCTCGCAGCCGAAGGCCGCCTCTTCAAAGCTGATGTTCACGCTCGTGCGCAGGCTTTCGCCGCGCTGGGGCGCGTTGGGGTTCGCGCGCGCGCCGCCGAAGCCCCCGCCGAAGAAGCTGCCGAAGATATCGCCGAGGTCGCCGAAGTCGAACCCGCCCGCGCTGTAAGCGCCGCCACCGGCGCCTGCGCCGTAATTCGGGTCAACGCCCGCAAAGCCGAACTGGTCGTAGCGCGCCTTCTTGTCTGGGTCGCTCAAAACCTCGTTCGCCTCGTTGATCTCCTTGAACTTCTCCTCGGCTTCCTTGTCGCCGGGGTTCATGTCGGGATGATACTTGCGTGCGAGCTTTTTGTATGCTTTTTTGATCTCTTCTTCCGAAGCGCCCTTGGAAACGCCGAGCACCTCGTAATAGTCTCTTTTATTTTCAGCCATAGACTACGCTCCTAAAAACGCCGCAATCGGGGGCAGTATAAACTGTCCCCGCTGCGTCGATCGGTTTCAAATTACTTCTTGTTGTTGTCGTCGTCATCCACGACCTTGTAGTCAGCATCATAATACTGCTGACCGTTCGGGCCGGTCTGCGCGCCGCCGTTCTGGCCGCCCATGTCGGGACCGGCCTGTGCGCCGCCCTGCGGGTTCGCCTGCTGATAGAGCTTCTCACTCATCTGGTAGAACATCTGCGTGAGCTCTTCGGTCGCGCTCTTGATGGCGTCGGTATCGTCGCCCTTGAGGACTTCCTTCAGCTTGTCGATACCACTCTGGACCTTGGCCTTCTCGTCCGCGGGGATCTTGTCGCCCACTTCGCCGAGGGTCTTCTCGCTCTGGTAGACCATCTGGTCGGCCTGGTTGCGGACTTCGACCTTTTCCTTGATCTTGGCGTCCTCAGCGGCGTACTGCTCGGCGTCCTTGACGGCCTTTTCGATATCCTCCTTGCTCATGTTGGAGGAAGAAGTGATGGTGATGTGCTGCTCAGTGCCGGTGCCGAGGTCCTTCGCGCTGACGTTCACGATGCCGTTGGCGTCGATATCGAATGTGACCTCGATCTGAGGCACGCCGCGGCGAGCCGGAGCGATGCCATCGAGGTGGAAGCGGCCGAGGCTCTTGTTGGCAGCGGCCATCTCACGCTCGCCCTGCAGAACGTTGACTTCAACGCTCGTCTGGTTGTCGGCGGCGGTGGAGAAGATCTGGCTCTTCTTCACGGGGATGGTGGTGTTGCGCTCGATCAGGCGGGTGCACACGCCGCCCATGGTCTCGATGCCCAGGGACAGGGGGGTCACGTCCAGCAGCAGCAGACCCTTGACGTCGCCGGTCAGCACGCCGGCCTGCAGGGCCGCGCCCATGGCCACGCACTCATCGGGGTTGATGCCCTTGAAGGGCTCGCTGCCGGTGAAGTTCTTCACGGCCTCCACCACGGCGGGGATACGGCTGGAGCCGCCCACCATCAGGACCTTGTGGATGTCATTGCCGGTGAGGCCTGCATCGCCCAGAGCCTGACGGACGGGGCCAGCGGTGGCCTCCACCAGGTGCGCGGTCAGCTCGTTGAACTTGGCCCGGGTCAGGGTCACATCCAGGTGCTTGGGGCCGGTGGCGTCGGCGGTGATATAGGGGAGGTTAATGTTGCTGGTGGTAACGCCGGACAGCTCGATCTTGGCCTTCTCGGCGGCCTCCTTCAGGCGCTGCATGGCCACCTTGTCGCCGGACAGGTCGATGCCGTCGGTGCGCTTGAACTCGCTGACCAGATACTTCATGATGCACTGGTCGAAGTCGTCGCCGCCCAGCCGGTTGTTGCCGGCGGTGGCCAGAACCTCGATGACGCCGTCGTCGATCTCCAGAATGGACACATCGAAGGTGCCGCCGCCCAGGTCGTACACCATGATCTTCTGGGCCTGCTCCTTATCCACACCATAGGCCAGGGCCGCGGCGGTGGGCTCGTTGATGATACGCTTCACGTCCAGACCGGCGATCTTGCCGGCGTCCTTGGTGGCCTGACGCTGGGCATCGGTGAAGTAGGCGGGGACGGTGATAACGGCCTCGGTGACGGTGCTGCCCAGATAGGCCTCTGCGTCGCTCTTGAGCTTCTGCAGGATCATGGCGCTGATCTCCTGGGGAGTGTAGGACTTGCCGTCGATGCTGACCCGGTGGTCGGAGCCCATCTCGCGCTTGATGGAGGAGATGGTGCGGTCGGGGTTGGTGATGGCCTGGCGCTTGGCCACCTGGCCCACCATGCGCTCGCCGGTCTTGGAGAAGGCCACCACGGACGGGGTGGTGCGGTTACCCTCTGCGTTGGGAATGACAACTGCCTCGCCGCCCTCCATGACGGCTACGCAGGAATTGGTGGTGCCAAGGTCGATACCGATAACTTTAGACATAATAATTGCCTCCTGAATATATGAAATAAAATTTGTTTACAAGGGTCAGTCCATCGGATACTCGGGGATCACGATGGCGGCGATGATATAGCCCAGCACGCCGCTGCCGCCCAGCAGGCTGAACAGCACCCAGGCCAGACGGATGATGGTGGGGTCCATATTGAAATACTCGGCGATCCCGGCGCACACGCCGGAGATCATCCGGTTATCCCGGCTTTTATAAAGCTTTTTTCCGTTCATAGCACATGCTCCTCTCAATTAGCAACCTTCACCATGGCGAACCGCAGGACCTTGTCGCCCAGGGCGTATCCCTGCTGGAATACCTCCACCACGGTGTTCTCCCCGGCCGACTCATCCTCCACATGCATCACGGCGTTGTGGCGGGCGGGGTCAAAGGGCTGGCCCAGGGCCTCAATCTGCTGTACGCCCAGCTTTTCCAGCACGGTCATGAACTGCTTGCAGATCATCTCCATGCCCTGGCGGTGGGGGTCCCCCTCCTCGAACTGGGCCAGGCCCCGCTCCAGGTTGTCCAGCACCTCCAAAAAGGGCTTCACGGTGTCGGCCTTGGCGTCGCCGTAGAGGCTTTCCTTCTCCTTGGCGGTGCGCTTGCGGAAGTTGTCATACTCCGCTGCCAGCCGCAGATATTTGTCGCTGGCGTCGGACACCATCTTGGCCAGCTGTTCCATTTTCTCCATCTGGTCCCGGGTGACGGTGAAGGTCTCCTCCGCCGTTTCCGGAGACGGCTCCTGCTGGGGCTGGGTCTCCGGGGTGTCCGTGTTTTCCTGTTCCTGCTTGTTTTCCTGATTCACATTCTCGCTCATGTTTCCTGGTCCTCCTTGGGGGGCAGCTGGTTCTTCCCGAACATGCGGCCCAGGCTCTCGGCAAAGTAGCTCAGGCGCGCCGCCACGGTGGCGTAGTCCATCCGGGTGGGTCCGACCACGCCCACCAGGCCCCGCATATTGTCTCCGATATCGTAGCTGGCCACCACCACGCTGCTGTCCCGCAGGGCCTCGTTGAGATTTTCGGGGCCGATGAGGATCTGCACCGGGCCGCCCTCCGTGGGCGCGGGCAGCTGTTCTTTATTGTCCACCATAAAGGTCATCAGGTCGTGGGCCTTGTCCGCGTCCCGGTATTCCGGGAACCGCAGGAACTCCTTGGCCCCGCCGGTAAAGACCTCCTGGCTGTTGGCTTCCTTCAATAGCCGTCCGGCATATTCCACCACCTGGTTCAGCGGCAGGAACCACTGGCCGGACACCTGCTCCGACAGGCTCATCAGCCGTCCGTTCATGTCCTCCGGCCCGATGCCGGTGAAATGGGTGTTCAGCAGGTGGCTCAGCTGGGGCAGATGGTCGCCCTCCACCGGCAGCTGCAAGCGCATCAGCTGGCTTTTCACCCGGCTGTCTGACAGCATCACAACGGAAATAAAGCTTTGCCCATCCACGCCAATCAGTTCAAACCGCTGCACCGTCACTTCCCCGGTGTGGTCCGCCACAGCGTACGCCGGATAGCCCACCAGACTGGAGGCCACCTGCCCTGCTCTGGCAATCACCTGATCCAGCTGCTGCATCTGTCCGCCCAGAGAAGCGTTGATCTTTGCCTCCTCCTCACCGGACAGGGCCTTGCGCTCCATCAGTTCGTTCACATACAGGCGGTAGCCCTTGGGCGATGGGACGCGTCCCGCCGAGGTGTGGGGCTGCTCCAGATAGCCCATCTCCACCAGATCCGCCAACTCGTTGCGCACGGTGGCAGAGCTGATCTTTCCGGGCATCTGATCTACAATGGCTTTGGAGCCCATCGG
>ERZ773264.2377-NODE-2377-length-18320-cov-2.830331_pt1 | contig 18320 bp, 18 predicted proteins | sample MGYA00511910_ERZ773264 | MGnify/ENA primary metagenome ERZ773264 (study PRJEB29015, sample SAMEA2737739) | human gut metagenome | biome: human gut; feature: human-associated habitat; material: faeces | place: China | collected 2012 ... | reverse complement strand
ATTCAGGGTCAGCTTACAGGCACCCTGCTGAGGAGCACACCAGCCAATACCGTGTGTCAGACCGGAAATATCTTTGATTTCCTTAGACTGTACCCATTTCGCTTCCTCCGGGATCGGAGCTGCGCCATGGTTCACGCCCTGCGCAACCGTGCACATCTGTTCTACTTCATGTGAATAAATCATGTTGAGACTCCTTTCAATATATGGTTCTTAATGCTCGTTAAAAAAATCACATCATACCCGTTTCATTTTCTCACAAAAATCATGTTTCGTCCATACCTTTTTCCAAAATATTCAAATTTTGAGAAGTAATTTTAACAGAAATCGGAGCTATGACAGGACAGCAGAACCCGGGATTTCTTATAGTGGAATGAGTTTTATATCTCGGAAAATCATGTTCTAAATATGTCTTGGCACATCCATATGCCTGGCATAGATGTTCGCGGCGGCAAGCAATTTCATACTGGTATGCATTGCAGATTACTGTACACGGGAAGGAATTTTCTGAACTGAAAATTCCGTACAGGACAGTGGTGGGAGTGGATTTTGCCGATTTGGCATGCGGCATCTTTTTGAAAGGAAAATCATTGTAAACCAGACATTTCAGCGTTATACTAAAAGGAACGTAACTTCGTCTTCCTGGATGTTCAGATCCTGGGAGCACATAAACGGAGGTGGATAAATGGATCCTCAAAAAAATGATCTGACAGAACAGGAAGAACTGAAAATTCTCGGAGAGATCCTGGAAGCGTACATCGACACATCGATCGAAAAAGACGCATTTCTGATCAGTGATCTCGGGCTTGATTCCTTCCTGATCGTATACTTTATATCGGAAGTGGATGACCGGTTCGGCGTGACGATTGAGATGCCGGAACATGTGGAATATATGACGGTCCAGGACGTGCTGGATCAGCTGAATCAGAAAAACTGACTGCCTGAAAATTGCGGACAGCATCAAATTCTAGAACAACTGCCGAAGAAAATTTTGGCTGGTGTCTATGAAAAACATAAACGGCAGCTGATTTTGGACATGCGGGGAAAACAGGCAGGAAATATACAGGAGCATACATATGGAAAAAACACTTGAAGAAAAGAAGAAACTTGCGGCAAAAGTGATTGCGGCATTAAAAAAAGAATACCCGGATGCCGACTGCACCCTGGATTACAACGAGGCGTGGAAACTTTTAGTCAGTGTCCGCCTTGCGGCTCAGTGTACCGACGCCAGAGTCAATGTGGTAGTCCAGGATCTCTACAAAAAGTTTCCGGATGTGAAGGCATTGGCGGAAGCAGATGTGGACGAGATCGAGGAGATCGTCCGCCCCTGCGGCCTTGGAAGAAGCAAGGCCCGGGACATCAGCGCCTGCATGAAGATTCTTTACGAGCAGTATCACGGAAACGTACCGGATGATTTCGATGCCCTCTTAAAGCTTCCGGGCGTTGGAAGAAAGAGTGCAAACCTTATTATGGGGGATGTATTCGGAAAACCGGCGATCGTCACTGATACCCACTGTATCCGCCTGACGAACCGGATCGGTCTTGTTGACGGGATCAAGGAGCCGAAAAAAGTGGAGATGGCTCTCTGGAAGATCATCCCGCCGGAAGAGGGCAATGATTTCTGCCACAGACTTGTAGAACATGGCCGGGCTGTCTGTACAGCGCGGACGAAACCGTACTGTGACAAATGCTGTCTGGCAGAATTTTGTGAGAAGAACGGAGTGGAGTAAAGAGACATGGAGATAAAGACAGGAATTTCATTGCAGACAAAGCAGCAGCTTTCGCAGCTTCAGGTAGAGTCTCTGAATATTCTGGCAATGTCCATGACGGAGTTAAAGGATTTTCTGCAGAATGAGGAGATCGAAAATCCGCTGGTGGAATATACATCGGGAAAAGAAGAAGCAGCGCCGATTACCTATAAAGAGACGGAACGGTTTTACAATGGTACAGACCGGGATGAGAGAAGGGAAAATGAGCTGTACGAGATTGAGGACAGCGAGAAATCATTGGAAGACCTTGTGAATACGCAGCTCCAGTGGGAGCAGATCGGGGAGACGGAACGAAAGATCGTGGACTTCTGTATCCAGTCCCTGGAACAGAGTGGATATCTGATGATTCCGCCTAAAGATATTGCGAAAGATCTTGGAGTTGCGGAAGAACAGGTGGAGGAAGTTCTCTCTATGTTGAAGGAGCTGGAGCCGCAGGGACTCTTTGCGTCAGGACTTGAAGAATGTCTTCTGATGCAGGTTCGTGGGATGGATGAGGAAGAACTCCTGTCCGACATAATAAGGAACCATCTCCAAGACATCGCGGAAGGAAAGATCAGCACGATTTCGCGAGGCTTGAAAATTTCTTCAGCAGAGGTGAGAAAACTGATCCATGTGATCAAGAACTTAAATCCGCGCCCATTAAATGGGATCGGCGGTGAGAAAGCCCAATATATTCTACCGGATGTGATCCTGGAGTTTCAGGATGGGCAGTGGAACATCGAACTGAATGATAAATGGACTGGAAATCTCCAGGTCAGCGATTTCTACATTCATATGATGGAGACCGCCCAGGATGAGGAATTAAAATCATATTTTGAGAATAAACTGCGCAGAGCCCGCTTTATTATGAACGCGGTGAAGCAGCGCAGAACAATTTTGGGAATCACACGGGAAATCCTGAAACGACAGGAAGATTATTTCCTCGGAAAAGGTCAGCTGAAACCGATGACACTGGAGGATATCGGCGATGTACTGGAGATCCACAAATCCACGGTCAGCCGCGCGATCCGTGACAAATATCTGAGAGTGCCGTCGGGATGTGTCCTGTTCCGCAGCTTATTTACGACTGGAATCGTCTCATCGGACGGAAACGGCGATGTGAGCAGAAATACAGTAAAGACAAAGCTGAAAGAACTGGTTGCGGCGGAGGATAAGAAAAAGCCCTGGAGCGATGAACAGCTCGCAGGTCTTTTACAGGATGCAGGAATGCCGATATCGAGAAGAACCGTTGCCAAGTACCGGATGGAGCTTGGAATTGGAGGCGTGTTCCAGAGAAAAGATGGATAAGGGTAACTGTTCAGTAGGTCTGCGCACTTGCTGCGCTGACCGTAAGAAAACTTGGGCTGGAAGGTAAAAATCCCATCGGCGCAGCCGATCTGGAATGGATTTTTGTATGTAACTGTGAGGGTACTGAACAGTTACGGATAAAAATGGGGGCTGCCGTCTCAGTGATATGTGAATATCGCTGAGCGGCAGCCCCTGATCATTTACATGGTCTCATTTTCAAATTTTTCCGTATACTTCTTCTGGATCAGATCCACTAACTCCGGTGCCTTTCCTCCGATCGGAGTGCCATTCATCTCGCAGGCCGGGGAGCAGAATTTTGTGGAGCTGGAGACAATGATCTCGTCGGCATCCATGAGTTCTGCCATGGTAAATGGTGTCTCGTCGACGATGATTCCGTTATCCTTGCAGATCTGGATGATGTGCATTCTTGTGATTCCCGGTAAAATATAGTGGTCTGTCGGGTGGGTCTTAAATACGCCGTCCTTGATGATGGAGACGTTGCTGTGGGCGCACTCAGTGACGATATCGCCGCGGTGGAAGACACATTCGCCGCATCCGAGGGACTCCGCTTTCTCTGCAGCCATGACGTTGACAAGAAGGTTCAGAGTCTTGATATTGCAGTGCAGGAAACGCGTATCCTCCATATCAGTGAGCTTTAAGCGTTTGCCGGAGTCGGCCGGTTTTCCAGGTTTCATGAAGATCCAGAGATTCGGCTTTGTTCCTTTTTCCGGGAACTGGTGCTGACGGATACCGGTTCCCCGGGTCATCTGCCAGTAGATGAAGATATCCTTATCGTCCATCTTTGCCAGCATATCATAGAGAATTGCTGCCAGCTCGTCTTTAGTGTAGGGAATATCGATCTTGATCAGACCTGCGCTGTTGAAAAAACGGTCCAGATGATCTTTCAGGGCGAAGATCTTTCCATTTCTTGCCAGCGTTGCCTCGTATACTCCGTCTCCGAAGTAACATGCGCGGTCGTTCATCGGAACGGTCATCTCTTCCAGAGGCCCGAATTTGCCGTTGTAGTAGCCAAGTGTTTTCATTTACATTTCCTCCTGAACTCACGAAAAATTTTTCGGATATAACTGAAATTATACTATTGCTATCATAGCATGGAACAGGAGGAAAGTAAAGGAAAGAGGAAGAATTTCAGCCAATGTTTTTGGACGTATTGTATAAAACGCCCTATATTTTCCCATTGTCATATGTGAGAATTTCCTGTATAATATAGAATAATTGTAACTGTTCAGTAGGTCTGCGCATTTACTGCGCTGACCGTAAGAAAAATTAGGCTGGAAGGCAAAAATCCTATCGGCACAGCCGATTTGGAATGGATTTTTGCGCGTAACTGTGAGGGTACTGAACGGTTACGCGTAATTATGAAAATCTTGCAGGGCGGAAGCAAAGCAGCTTTTCGCGGCATGGCGGCAGATATCTGGAAAAGATCTGTCGCATAAATAAAATCAGGAAAGTGCAGGGAGTTACCAATGAACATCAGTATGAACCCAAACGGCGAACTGTACCAGTCTGCTGTCAACGCGCCGGGAACGATCGAGATCCCGGAGAGTTTTTTAAATGAGGCACGTCAGTTCCGGGAATTGAATATGCGTTACACATGTGCGATCCGGGAAGTGAAGACGAAATTAGAGGTATTGAACGATGATCTGGCGATTCGGAATCAGAGAAACCCGATCCAGATGATCAAATCCAGGGTGAAGAAGCCGGAGAGTATTATTGAGAAGCTTCACCGCCGCGGTTTCCCGATCTCCGTAAAATCGGTACGGGAGAACCTTTACGATGTGGCGGGGATCCGCGTGATCTGTTCCTTCGTGGACGATATCTATACGGTGGCTGAGATGTTAGCACGCCAGGATGATATCAATGTCCTTATGGTAAAGGATTATATCCGATGCCCGAAGGTCAACGGATACCGCAGTTACCATATGATCATCGAGGTTCCGGTATTCTTTTCCGACCGGAAAGAAAATATGCGCGTGGAGGTCCAGATCCGGACCATCGCGATGGATTTCTGGGCTAGTCTTGACCACCAGATGAAGTATAAGAAAGATGTGGAAGATGCAAGTGAGATCAGTGAAGAGCTGAAGGAATGCGCTGAGGTGATCGCGCAGACAGATCTAAAGATGCTGTCGCTCCGCCGGAAGATCGAGGACCGGGAGAGTAAGGAAAATCTGCTCCAGTTCGATAAGGATCCGATGTAAGGAGCGGTTCGGGGACTGCGGAAGCGTAAAGTCCACAGCAGTCCCGATAAGGTATGACTTAATAGAGATAGCAGCACAGGGTTTCGGTGATACGGAACCCTGTTTTTTTGTACAGGGTGAGAGCCGGGGCGTTGCCGCCGGATACCTGGAGAAGGACCGGGCGTGGGGCAGTATTGTCAGCAGCGGCACCTGCGCTTCTCACGTCTGAAATATGGTACGAAGTTTCCGGCGAAAGTGGTGAATGCTCGATGGCGGCTGCGTTACCATTCAGCAACTGTGCAAGTACTGTACTTAAAAACTTTGTCCCATATCCCTTACCGCGGAAGGATTTTTCCACTTCAAAGCCATAGAGGTAGTAGTGGGAAGGGAAGACGGAGAAGTTGATAACGGCGTGGTCAGAGTGAAAGCGGAGAGTCAGAGTGCCGTCAAGATTCAGACATTCAGAGTGAATATCAGCAATTAAATCAAGGGCACTGACATCGGATCCTGTCTGGCTGGAGTGGCAGTCAATGATGGAAAAGTTTTCTGGCAGCAGCTTCATCATATGTTCTTCGGAATTCATTTCTGCTCCGATCGCCTCCAGAACGGCAGCAGCGGCAGAATTTCTCTTATCCGCATAAAAAATCAACTCCGAATCTTCCGGAAGTTCATCGATTCCCGCATCCAGAAGCCCAGAAAAGTGTCCATGACCGCGAAACTCCGGATCCGTGAAGGCAGAGCATTCATAGAGCAGGCCCTCTATAGGGATAAAAGCGATGGCGGAGACGATGGAACCGTCGTGTTCAAAATAGAGAAAGAGATCAGCCTCATCAAACGGGAACGAAAGTCTGGTTCCGTCAGAATCGGTGCATTTATTTACCATGGTTTGGAGCTGTCTGATCTGGGAAGAATCAAGGGAATGGACCCTGTGTAATTTCATAAAAAAATCCTCCTGAAAAAGCCGGAAAATTTCCGAAAGTCATTTACTGGAATACCATACTGATTCCGGGCAGTGGAATGCTTTGCGGATTGCCAGAGCACGCAGTGCGGAGTGATCCTGTATCGGAGAGAGTAAAAGCTTTTTGTCTCCAATATCATGAACATAAGTATATACAGAAAAATCGACCAATTCAAGAAAAATTCCGTGCTTTTTTCTATTGCCGTTCCGCATAAGCGGTGCTAAAATGGTTGCTAGTCTTTGCGTGAGACAACAAAATGAGGAGGAAACATTATGAAGTACGTGAAGGAAATTGTGATCATCTTCGGGATCACAATGGTCGGAGAACTCTTAAATAAGTTCATTCCGCTTCCGGTACCTGCCGGAGTATATGGTCTGTTCATTCTTCTTGGCGGTCTGTGCAGCGGAATCATTAAGCTCTCTGACGTGGAAGTTACGGGAAACCTGCTTCTGGATTTGATGCCGGTGATGTTTATCCCGGCGGCTGTGGGAATTATTGATAAGATCGAAGAGCTGAAGGCTGTCATGATCCCGATGCTCATCATTACCTTCGTGACCACATTCATCGTCATGTCCATCACCGGAGTGACGGCAGAGTGGATCATCAAGAGACAGAAGAAAGGGGAGAAATAGAGATGCCGTTATATTTTGGAGTATTTGTCAGTCTTTTTGCATACCTGATCGGTATGGAATTAAAGAAGAAATTCGGCTGGCCGGTGTTAAATCCGCTGCTTGTGGCGATCATTCTCGTAATCGCGTTTTTAAAGGCCACGGGGATCACCTACACGGATTATAATGAGGGAGCGTCCTATATCAGCTATTTTCTGACCCCGGCGACGGTATGCCTTGCGATTCCGCTTTACAAGCAGCTGGAACTGCTGAAGAAAAACCTGACGGCTGTTGCGACGGCGATCACCGCGGGTGTCATCGGAAGCGTTGTCAGCGTCTATGTGATGTCCATGATCTTTAAGCTGGAACATGTGCACTATGTATCCCTGCTTCCGAAGTCCATCACCACAGCGATCGGAATGGGCGTATCTGAGGAAGCAGGTGGGATCGTGACCATGACCATCGTGAGCATCATCATCACAGGAATTCTTGGAAATATCGTTGCGGACGGCTGGTTCAAGCTCATCGGAATCAAGGAGCCGATCGCGAAAGGCCTGGCACTGGGAACATCCGCCCATGCTATTGGAACAGCAAAGGCCCTGGAGCTTGGTGAAGTGGAAGGTGCCATGAGCAGCCTGTCTATCGCGGTAGCAGGACTTATGACGGTTGTGAGCGTGCCGATCATGTCGGGATTGATCTGATCGTTAGACGTATTTTTATAGCTGTATTGGTCCGACCAATAAATGGAGAAATGTGTCCTGAATGCATGACCCTGCGCAAATGTGTAAGCTGCTGTATGTGGCTGTGCGGGGCAAATCAATGTATCGGGGCACATTCTTTTACATACGAAATATACCAACATTGAATTCTGTCACTGGTGAACATTCATGACCTTTGCTTCGTGATGAACGGAGTGGGGGGACACGCAATAATTTGAGAAAAAATTAAAAATGGGATGGATTTTTGTGCGGGATTGTGCAAAAATTAGATCATGAAAAAGATCTGATTTAAGAAGGAGAGAAAGCCATGGCTGAGAGTGTAAAGAAACGTTCAGAGATCGAAGAACAGGATACCTGGAAACTGGAGGACATGATCGAATCACCGGAAAAGTTCGAGGAACTCATGGACGGTGTGGAGGAGCGGATCCAGGAGTATGAGGCATACCGGGAAAAACTTGGAAACTCCGCGGAATACCTGAAGAACTATCTGACATATGATGAGTCTGTGGACGAGACACTTTCTCTCCTTTATGCGTATGCGATGCAGAGGCGGGACCAGGATACCTCCGTCAGCGAGAACCAGGCGCTGGTGTCGAGAGTCCAGTCCCTGGCTGTGAAAGCGATGGCGGCATCTTCCTTCGCGGATCCGGAGATTTTAAGTATCCCGGATGAGAAGATGGCAGAATTTCTTGCATCTCCGGAGCTTGCCCACTATAAGAAACAGCTGGAACGGCTGCTGGCGAAAAAGGCTCACAGGTTATCGGAGAAGGAGGAGGCGATCTTAGCTGCGGCTTCTGAGATCTCCGGAACTCCGTCATCGGTGTTTGCCCTGTTCAACAACGCGGATCTGAAATTTGAGCCGGTGAAGGATGAAAACGGGGAGCTGGTGGATGTGACCCACGCGAGATACGGAAAGCTCATCGAGAGCAGGGACAGGAGTGTCCGCGAGGCAGCGTTCCATTCCCTGTACGCCTCCTACCGTCAGTTCGCAAATACCGTTGCCGCAAACTATGAGGGAAATGTCAAACAGGGAAATTTCTATGCGAGAATGAGAAAATATCCGTCCGCAAGAGCCATGTACCTGGCGGGGAATGAGATCCCGGAAAAGGTTTACGACAACCTGATCGAGTCCGTCCATAACGCTCTGCCGCTGATGCACCGGTACATGAAATTCAGAAAGAGCTATATGAATGTCTCTGAGCTCCACATGTATGATCTCTATGTGCCGCTGACGGAAGATTATGAGAAGACCTACACCTACAAGGAGGCGCAGGAGCTGATCTTAAAGGCGCTAAAGCCGTTAGGAGAGGAGTATCTGAATCTCCTGAGAACAGGATTTGAGAACCGCTGGATCGACGTCTATGAGAATGAGGGAAAAAGAAGCGGCGCGTACTCCAACAGCGCTTACGGCGTTCACCCGTATGTGCTGATGAGCTTTGATGGAACATTGAATTCTGTCCTCACGCTGGCCCATGAGATGGGGCATTCCATTCACTCCTGGTATTCCAACGCGAACCAGAGCTACACCTACGCAGGATACAGGATCTTTGTGGCTGAGGTGGCCTCCACCTGCAATGAGATCCTGCTCTTAAACTACATGATCAACGAGGCAAAGGACAGAAAAGAGAAGTTTTATCTGGTGAACCAGCTTGCGGAACGGTTCCGCACGACACTTTTCCGTCAGGCCCTGTTCGCGGAGTTCGAGTGGGAGACTTATAAGCTTTCCTGGAATGGAACCCCGCTCACAAAAGATTTGCTCTGTGGTCTTTACCATGAGCTGAATTCGGAGTATTATGGGAAAGAGACCGTGATCGACTCCGACATCGACCACGAGTGGGAGCGGATCCCGCACTTTTACATGCAGTTTTATGTGTACCAGTACGCCACCGGATTTTCGGCGGCGATGGCCATCGCGAGACGGATCCTGGCAGGCGACACGGAGACGAAGGATGGCTATTTCCGCTTCTTAAAAGGCGGCTGTTCCAGGACTCCGGTGGAATTACTGAAGCTTGTAGGTCTTGACATGGAAGAGCCGGAGGTTGTGAATGAGGCTGTGAAGGTGTTTGAGGGGCTGCTGGATGAGATGGAAGAGCTGGCGTAAAAAGGAATTTTTTGTCAGAGATTTCTGGTTCGTACCGACGCAGTACGGACTGAAAGGTATCAAAAAACATAAAGGATTGCAGCTGTTCAGCATGTGCATGGCGCAATCGAGAATTCATTTCAAAGTATTTTGATGAAATTTTGTTATGCTCCATGTGATGGATTTTTAAGGTCTGCATAGTAAATACGCAGATCTGCTGAAAGGCTGTAATTCATTGGCTATGAAATTGGAGTTCAGTGTTTGCTGATCAAGGGATGAAGAGTCGGCATGAGGAGAAGAGGCGAGCAGTTATGAGTATTTATGAGGCAATTTTTAACCGGTGTTCCGTCAGAGAATACCGGATGGAAAAGATTGAGCCGGAGAAACTGGAGGGGCTGAAACGGTACCTGAAGAATGTAGCGCTTTTAGATGAGGAAAAGCCGGTAGAATTTGAGATCGTGGACAACACCGACAAAAAGCTGAAGGTCCACGGACTCTGGAAGACGGAAGCACCGTACTACCTTGCGGTATACTGCGGCGATGACCGCCTTTCCATGCGAAATGCCGGGTACGCAGCAGAGCAGGCAGTCCTCTACCTTACATCGAAGGAACTCGGAACCTGCTATCTCGGAGCGACAAAAGCAGGGGAGGATAAAAAAGACGGACTGAAGCGTTTCCTCGTGATCGCCTTCGGCAAAGCATCCGCAAAGCCGTTCCGCGATTCGTCCATGGCACACAGAAACTCCCTGGCAGCTCTCTGTGCCTTCAAGGATGAACCGGGAGAACAGGTAAAGTCGATCCTCCGCGCCGCCCGCCTCGCCCCGTCCTCCTTCAACTCCCAGCCCTGGCGCTTCGTCGTTTACTCCGACCGCCTCTACATCTTCATGAAAAAAGCCGCCCCATTCTCCGGAAAAGGAGCGAAGGCCTTCAAGGAGTTCAACATGGGAATCATGCTGTCACATATCATGCTGGCAGCAGAGGAATACTGGATGAACATGGAGACGCTGGTGGAGGAGCAGTTTGCTAAGAAGGATTATAAGAATGGGGAGTATGTCTGTACGATTGTGTTTCATAGTTGAAAAACGCCACACCGCATCTGTCTGGCCTCCTCCCCATCTGTCACAATATTCCCCGATTCTCCTCAAATTGCAGAAATTTTCCCAACCTCTATATTTCTACTTGAAACCGGAAACACCATATGCTAAAATTGGAAAGAATAAGGTGTTGTAGAAACGCAACTACATCGGAGGAGGAAACTATGATCAGTCAGCTCATACAGAAGATTCAGAAGACAAAGGCACCGATCTGCGTCGGTCTTGACCCTATGTTAGGTTATATCCCGAACCATATTGTCCAGAGAGCATTTAAGGACTTCGGCGAGACCATGGAAGGAGCTGCCGAGGCTGTATGGCAGTTTAACAAAGAAATTATTGATAACACTTATGATTTGATTCCCTCAGTGAAACCGCAGATTGCAATGTATGAGCAGTTTGGCATTGAGGGTCTTAAAATATATGCCCGCACGATCGAATACTGCCAGAATAAGGGACTCCTTGTGATCGGAGATGTAAAGAGAGGCGATATCGGATCCACTTCCTCCGCATATGCAGTTGGACATATCGGAAGTGTAAAAGTTGGAAGCAATGAATGCCGCGGTTTTAATACGGATTTTATCACAGTAAACCCGTACCTTGGAACAGACGGAATCAAACCGTTCGTCAATGTCTGCAACGATGAGGACAGAGGCCTTTTTGTTCTCGTTAAGACATCCAACCCGTCCAGCGGCGAGTTCCAGGACCGCCTTGTAGACGGAAGACCGCTCTACGAGTTAGTCGCAGAGAAGGTCGTTGAGTGGGGCGAAGCAAGCATGGACGGCGATTACAGCAACGTAGGCGCTGTTGTGGGCGCTACATATCCGGAGATGAGCAAGATCTTAAGAAAGCTCATGCCGAAGACATACTTCCTTGTACCGGGCTACGGCGCACAGGGCGGTACCGCGAAAGACTTAATGCACTGTTTCAACGAGGATGGTCTCGGAGCTGTCGTAAACTCCTCCAGAGGAATCATCGCTGCGTATAAGCAGGAGAAATACGCAAAGTTCGGTCCGGAACATTTCGCAGAGGCATCCAGACAGGCCGTTGTGGATATGATCGCGGATATCAACTCCGTATTATAATAGTACATTGAAAATTTATCAGCCATGGCGTATGTCCGTGGCTGATGTGTTGTAACCATATAAAAACAGTGTTCCGGAAAGTTGGAAAAGCACCGGAATACTGATAGTAAACCACCAGGAGGAAACCATGGCACAGAAAAAAGTAAACGCTGTGATCCACAGCCAGGAAAAACTGGCAGAGGGAATCTACAGCATGTGGCTTGACGCACCGGAGATGGCAGAAGCGGCTGTTCCGGGACAGTTTATCGCTGTTTACACCAATGACCAGTCAAAGCTTCTGCCGCGTCCGATCAGTATCTGCGAGGCAGACAAGGAGAATGGAAGACTTCGGATCGTTTACCGCATCGCGGGAGCCGGCACAAAGGAGTTTTCCGAATGCAAGGCAGGCGACACCCTGGATATTATGGGGCCGTTGGGAAATGGATTCCCTTTAAAGAAGAAAAAGGCATTCCTGATCGGCGGAGGGATCGGAATCCCGCCGATGCTGGAACTCTCGAAGAACCTGGACTGCGAAAAGACAGCAGTCATCGGTTACAGAGATAAAGAGACCTTCCTCGCGGACGAGCTTCGCAAATACGCCGATGTCGTGATCGCGACAGAGGATGGAAGTGTCGGAACAAAAGGAAATGTCATCGACGCGATCCGCGCGGAGAAGCTTACCGCGGATATTATCTACGCATGCGGACCAACTCCGATGTTGAAGGCATTAAAGACCTACGCAATGGAGAACGGGATCGAGTGCTATATCTCTCTGGAAGAAAAGATGGCATGCGGAATCGGTGCCTGTCTTGGCTGTGTATGCCACAGCAAGGACATTGATGAGCACAGTAACGTGAGAAACAAGAGAATCTGCAAGGACGGTCCGGTATTCCGCGCTGAAGAGGTAGAACTTCTGACTCCGGATGAGCAGCGCGAGCGCATCGCCTCCGGCATCATGATCAAGAAGGAGGGGCAGGCATGAATACAAAAGTAACACTTGCCGGTGTAGAGTTAAAGAACCCGGTTATGACCTGTTCCGGTACCTTTGGTTCCGGTATGGAATACGGCGAGATGATCGATCTTGACCGTCTCGGCGCTGTTGTAACAAAAGGAATCGCAAACGTGCCGTGGCCGGGAAATCCGACCCCGCGAGTGACGGAAGTTTACGGCGGAATGTTAAATGCTATCGGTCTTCAGGGACCGGGCGTCGACGTGTTCATGAAGCGCGACGTTCCGTTCTTAAGACAGCATGACACAAAGATCATCGTTAATGTCTGCGGAAAGTCCGAGAGCGACTATGTGGATGTTGTGGAGCGTCTTGCTGACGCTGATGTGGATATGCTTGAGATCAATATCTCCTGCCCGAACGTGAAAGAGGGCGGAATCGCATTCGGTCAGGATCCGAAATGTGCGGAGCAGATCACAAAGGCGGTAAAGAAGGTTGCAAAGCAGCCGGTGATCATGAAGCTCTCCCCGAACGTTACGGATATCGCTGAGATGGCGAGAGCCGTTGAGGCAGGCGGAGCGGATGTGGTATCTCTGATCAACACCATCACGGGAATGAAGATCGATATCAACAAGCGCACATTCGCCCTGGCAAACAAGACCGGCGGTATGTCCGGCCCGGCGATCAAACCGGTGGCTGTCCGCATGGTATATCAGGTTGCCAACGCCGTGAAGATCCCGGTGATCGGAATGGGCGGCATTATGACGGCTGAGGACGCGCTGGAGTTCATCCTCGCAGGTGCGACAGCAGTGTCCATCGGAACCGCGAATTTCATCAACCCGGATACGACGATCCAGGTGATCGAGGGCATCGAGGCGCACATGAAGAAGTACGGTGTGGAAGATATCCACGAGTTAATTGGTGCTGTGCACTAAGAATATTATTTTGAAAGGAAGTTTTAGGTAATGGAAAAGTACAAGCAGGAATTTATTGAATTCATGGTTGATTGCGGCGTATTAAAATTTGGAGATTTCGTAACAAAGAGCGGAAGAAAGACACCGTTTTTCGTAAACACAGGCTTCTACCGCACAGGCGCCCAGCTCAGAAAGCTCGGCGAGTACTACGCGAAGGCAATCAATGATACATTCGGAACAGACTTCGATGTTCTCTTTGGACCGGCTTACAAGGGAATCCCGCTGACCGTTGCAACAAGCATGGCGATCAGCGAGCACTTCGGCGCGGACATCAAGTACTGCTCCAACAGAAAAGAAGTAAAAGACCACGGTGACAAGGGAATCCTTCTCGGCAGCCCGATCGCTGACGGTGACAAGGTCGTTATCATCGAGGACGTGACAACAGCGGGTACATCCATCGAGGAGACACTTCCGATCATCAAGGCACAGGGCGATGTCGATGTTCTCGGTCTTGTTGTATCCGTAGACCGCTGCGAGAGAGGTAAAGGCGAGAAGTCCGCTCTTACCGAGATCCAGGAGAAATACGGTTTCCGCACAACAGCGATCGTAACCATGAAGGAAGTAGTTGAGCACCTTTACAATAAGGAGTACAAGGGAAAAGTGATCATCGACGATACATTAAAAGCTGCGATCGACGCATACTATGAGCAGTATGGCGTAAAATAAGAAGGAGCGGTTTTATGGAAAAGATTTATAAGACCATGAGAAACACAGGGGCAGCGAGCATCGCGGTCGGAGTTATTGTTGCCTCTGTCGGACTTGCTGCCGGGATCATCGCGATCGTGAACGGGGCACTGCTTCTTAAGAGAAAATCTGAGATCACGTTTTAATCGGATCAGGGCGGTTTTAACGCGGCTGTGCAAACAAAAAGAGCGGTGAAGCATGCCTGAAAAGTGAGATGAACGGAGTGGGAGATGTGGCCTTTATGGCGGCATCTCCTTTCCTGCTTAAAAATTCGGAGAGTATCCGGAGAGAAGGACCACGAAACAGGACCCCTGTTTTGGTGGAAATGGAGAATTTTAAAAATGAAAAAACACAGACATCGGATTCTCGGGGCGGTTCTTTTCGTCCTGTATCTGGTTCTGCTGACATATTTCCTGTTTTTCGCCGAAGAAATGGGGCGCAGCCCCGATGTGAGGGCCGAATATTCCTACAACCTGACCCTTTTTAAAGAGATTCGGCGCTTTCTTTTATACAGGAACATTCTTGGCTGGCGCGCGGTGTTCTTGAATATTTTCGGCAACGTGCTGGCATTTATGCCCTTTGGCTTTTTTCTGCCGGTCATCTGGGTGCGGACGAGACACTGGTATATCACAGTACTCTTAAGCTTTGCCATGAGTCTTCTTGTGGAGACGATGCAGCTTGTCGGCAAAGTCGGAAGCTTTGATGTGGATGACCTGCTCTTAAATACCATCGGTGGTTTTGCCGGGTATATTATTTTTGTCCTTGCGAGAGGCGTTTGGGAGAGATACAGTGGAACGAATCGGAAATAAAGTATCGTATATAAAAAAGCCGTTTGCAAAGAATAGTTTTGTGGCGGCAGGGCTCGCAGCGGCGGCACTTGTCTTTTATGCCGCCGCCATCAGCTTTTCGTACTATACCCAGGGGAATGCACCGCTTGCGGCTGCGGCTCTGGGTTTTTGCAGTATTATCATTGCGGTGTCATCGGTGGTCTATGGTGTATTTGCCATGATGGAGAAAGAGAAGAATTATCTTCTGGCGAAGATCAGCCTTGCGGCGGCGGGGATCCTGCTGCTGGTGTGGGTACTGATGATCGTGTTTGCGCTGTAAAGATGACAGGGCGGAACCGGGAATAGCGGTCCGGAGCGCATCTTTTTCAGGTGCGGAAAATGAACGTGAAATGGAGGCATGACACATGGAACAAGATCTGATCAGAGAGCGCTATGACCTTTCCATGGCGCGGATCCAGGAAATTCTGACGGAAGAGACGGTACCGGAAAACTACCGGGATTATTTTAGAAAAGTGACAGAGTTCATTATCCAGTGCGGCGAGGTCTTAAAGGCGAAAGAGGACGGAAGCCTGGATCAGATGACACTGGAAGAGGGAAGAACGTTAAACCATAAGCTTTATGCGGATGTTCTTCCTGAAAACTATGAGACAAGCTATACGAATCCGGCTTACGCGGTGAAGACACTGGGGGAGGAGTACGGAAAGCTTCTTTCCTATCTCTATGCGGAGATCCGCGGGGATATCATTTACGCGTTTGAGGGACGTGTTCTGGATCTCGTGATCGGAAACGAGGCACTGATCGAGATCTACAATCTCTTTGAGGGCGAGACACTTCCGGCAGCGAAGGAGATCAAGGACGTGCTCTACTGGAGCGCCAGCGACTACTGTGATGTGACTCTGACTTACCGTGTACAGGAAGGCGTGGATCCAAAGCTTGACTTCGCGAAAAAGATCATCATGGAGAGTGACCTTTCCGATCTCTCGTATCTCTACCGGTTCGGTGCGTATATTTCCCCGGAAGAGGAGAAGACAGCGGCGTTCTTAAACAGCCTGCCGGAGGAAGAGATCAGGAAGATGGCAGATACCTATACTGACGGATATATCCGTGGATTTGAGGTCATGGGCCGGGATCTTTCGAAGAAGAAGACGGTGTCAGTGCGTTATCCGATCGGTTTTGAACGCATGGTACGCCAGGCAGTAAAAAATTTCGAGTCAGCGGGGCTTTCGGTGATCTTTTGCAGAAGTGCTGTGGGCAGCATCAACCGGAATCCGGCAGGACACAGCGGATACGCATCCTCTTCCCCGAACAGACAGTATGATTATGACCATCGTTATGACAGCGCAGTCTATATGGATAAGGCGTTCCGTGACCGGAAGATCGGTGTCTTAAAGACGGCCTACGAGCAGTATAAAGAGGACGCAGCCGCTTACGCGGGACCGGCGGTCATCGAGACCTTCGGCGAGCCGGGCTTTGAGCCAGTGAATAAGCCGGAGGCATGGGCGTTTACGGAGAAACAGCAGAACCTTTATCTGGAGTACAGGAATCTCTCTATGCCGGTGGTGAACGAATATATTCCGGGGGATGAGACGAGCTTTACGATCATCGCGTTCCCGGTTCCGGCGATCGGGGCTGACTTTGAGCAGATCTTTGCGGAGACGATTCGGATCAATACGCTCGACTACGAGGTTTACAAAGAGATCCAACAGCACATCATTGACGTTCTCGATCAGGCAAAGCAGGTGCATGTGACCGGACGAAACGGCAACGAGACCGACATCCGCGTTTCTCTTCACACACTTTCCGATCCGTCGAAGCAGACAAACTTTGAGAACTGCGTGGCAGATGTGAATATTCCGGTAGGAGAAGTATTTACTTCACCGAAACTTACCGGAACCACCGGCCTTCTCCATGTGAGCGGCGTCTATCTGGATGGATTGTACTATAAAGATCTGGTGTTATCTTTTACAGATGGTATGGTTACAGATTACGACTGTGGCAATTATGAAAATACAGACGAGAACCGCCGGTATATCAGGGAAAATGTACTGTATCATCATGATACACTGCCTATGGGAGAATTTGCCATCGGAACCAATACCACTGCTTATGTGGCAGCCAGAAAATATGGCATTGAAGCATTGATGCCGATCCTGATCGCTGAGAAGACCGGACCACATTTTGCAGTAGGAGATACCTGTTATTCCTGGGAGGAAGATGTGGTAACACATAATCCGGATGGAAAGAAGATCATAGCAAAGGAAAATGAATGCTCTGCCCTTCGTCGTAAGGATCCGGGAAAAGCTTATTTTAACTGTCACACAGATATCACAATTCCTTATGAGGAGTTGGATGAGATCGCTGTGATCCAAAAAGATGGAACGAAAGTCCCGATCATTCAGAAGGGACGATTTGTACTTCCAGGAACAGAAGAATTGAATGTACCTCTGGATGAGTGGAAGTAAGGCTTGACAAGATGCAGAGGTAACGGTAAGATAACTTATAAGTAACAGGTGTTTTATTAAAAAAACTTATAACTATCATAAGCAAAAGGAGAAAAGCAATGGCAAAAGTAGGAATTGTCATGGGCAGCGATTCAGATATGCCCGTTATGAGCAAAGCAGCAGATGTACTGGCAAAGTTAGGTGTAGATTTTGAGATGACGATCATCTCTGCACACCGGGAACCGGATGTATTCTTTGAATATGCTAAGAGTGCAGAAGCAAAAGGTTTCAAAGTGATCATTGCAGGTGCCGGAAAAGCAGCTCATCTGCCTGGCATGTGTGCAGCGATCTTTCCTATGCCGGTGATCGGAATTCCCATGAAGACTTCTGATCTGGGCGGCGTGGATTCTCTGTATTCTATTGTGCAGATGCCGACTGGTATTCCAGTTGCCACCGTTGCCATCAATGGCGGTGCCAATGCCGGCATCCTGGCAGCAAAGATTCTGGCAACCTCTGACGCAGATCTTCTGGAGAGACTGAAAGTATATTCTCAGGAGATGAAAGAGGAAGTGGAAGCAAAAGCTGCAAAGCTTGATGAGATTGGATACAAAGCCTACCAGGCACAGATGAAATAGAGAGGGAGGAAGACGTAAGATGGCTATGGATTATAAGAACGCAGGTGTAGATATTGAAGCTGGATATGAGTCCGTGGAAC
>ERZ773264.2351-NODE-2351-length-18531-cov-3.529227_pt1 | contig 18531 bp, 15 predicted proteins | sample MGYA00511910_ERZ773264 | MGnify/ENA primary metagenome ERZ773264 (study PRJEB29015, sample SAMEA2737739) | human gut metagenome | biome: human gut; feature: human-associated habitat; material: faeces | place: China | collected 2012 ... | reverse complement strand
TGTGCATTTTCTGATGTTTGCTGTTCCCCTTTATTATTTTTTACCGTTACTTTTACTTTGTATTTCTTCTTCTTATATGTAGCTTTTATTACTGCCTTTCCGGCTTTTTTAGCTTTAATTACAATTTTGTTTTTTAATTTTCCTTTTTTCTTAATGGAAACTACTTTTTTCCCTTTTACTACTTTCCATTTAACCTTTTTCCTTACACTTTTTAATTTAATAGTTTTCTTTTTCCCAACTTTTAGACGTACCTTCTTTTTACTCAGCTTTACTTTTTTAGTAGCTGCATAAGTTGGTACTTCTGAAATTGGCATGTAAGCTCCTGCCACGGCAATTACAAGTACAATTGCCAGTATTCTACTTTGTAACTTTTTCATTTTTTAACTCCTCCTCATTTTGGTTTATATTCTTAATTCTAACATACAAAAAAAACTTTTCTAGATACCATTTGTTATAAAGGTGTCCTAATTTTATTTTTTACTTTGTAATTTACACCATTATATATTCGCTCAACATTTCTTTCACATTGATTTCTATTTCATTTGCGATTTCAATACATTGATTTTTTTAAGTCCTCCATTAGTACCAACTTCAGTCTTCAATATTAAAGCCTAACAATTTTATCATCTTACATTCCTCATCTACTAAAGAATATTTCCCAAGAAAAAAGTTCCAAACCAAGCCATTTCTACAATCAACTTAATTAGGAACTTTCTATATTTATTCTTTTAATTATATTTTCAAATATTTGTACTAAATCAAGTTTTCCATCATAATTTACAGTTTATGATATTTTCTTCCGTCATGCTCATACTTTGGTTCGCATGTAAGTTGGATTCCTAATTTTTTAAATATATTCTCATCTACTGATGACAATAATACTGTTGAGTGTGCATCACATCTTTTTAATTTATGTAGCTGACTCATTGCTTTCTTTGCGTTTTCGTTATGAGCTGCTGTTGATGATAATGCAATTAGGATTTCATCTGTATGAAGACGTGGGTTCTTGCTACCAAGATAATTTGTTTTCAAAATCTGTATTGGTTCAATTGCTTCTTTTGCAATTAATTTCACATCGTCTTCTATTTCCCCTAAAGCTTTTATTCCGTTAAGAAGAGCTGCTGCCGCTGCTCCTAACAAATCAGATGTACTTCCTGTTACTATTTTTCCATTTGGAAGTTCTAATGCCACAGCAGGTTTTCCATCTGTTTCTTTTTCCTTCTTTAATGCTTCAACAATTACTTTTCTGTCTTCTACGGTAATCTGCGCCTGCTGCATTAAATTCTCTAACTTTGAAATATTCTTCTTTGTTTCACCGGCTCTTCTTTTTTCACAAAGTGCCTGATAGTATCTTCTGATTATTTCCTGCTTTGAAGCCTTGCAACAAACTTCGTCATCTATAATACAGTTACCTGCCATGTTAACACCCATGTCTGTAGGTGACTTGTATGGACTTTCTCCTGATATTAATTGGAACATTGCATTTACAACAGGGAAAATTTCAATGTCTCTATTGTAGTTGACTGTTGTTTCACCGTAAGCTTCAAGATGATATGGGTCAATCATATTAACATCATTTAAGTCTGCTGTTGCAGCTTCGTATGCTAAGTTTACCGGATGTTTTAACGGAATATTCCAAATTGGAAAAGTTTCGAACTTGGCATATCCTGCGTTAATTCCTCTTTTGTGTTCATGGTACAACTGTGAAAGGCAAGTTGCCATCTTTCCGCTTCCGGGTCCCGGAGCTGTTATAACAACCAATGGTCTTTCTGTTTCAATGTAATCATTTTTACCATATCCATTATCACTAACTATGTAATCAACATCATTTGGGTAGCCCGGAATCTTGTAATGTCTGTAAGACTTAATTCCTAATTCCTGCAATCTGTTCTGGAATGATTCTGCTGCAGGCTGTCCTGTAAATTTTGTTAAACATACACTTCCCACATACAAACCTACTGACTGGAATTCGTCAATTAATCTTAACACGTCCATGTCGTATGTAATTCCGTAATCTCCACGAATCTTGTTTTCTTCAATGTCTTCTGCGCTAATTACAATTACAACTTCTGCATGGTCTTTTAACTGTAATAACATTTGTAACTTTGAGTCTGGCTCAAATCCCGGCAACACTCTTGATGCATGATAGTCATCAAAAAGCTTACCACCAAATTCCAAATACAACTTGTTCCCAAACTGTGCAATTCTTTCCTTAATGTGTTCTGATTGCATCTTTAAATATTTCTCATTATCAAATCCTTTAACCAAAACCTTAACCTCATTTATCTTATATATTTTTTTGTTTTATCTTACATATTTTATTTTGTACTCGTCCTTGTTATATTCTTTCCAGAAAAAAGAACTAATAATGGTCTCTGCATTTTTATCTGCATTGTCTAAAAGACCGTTTGCCTGTGAATCTTTCCTAGCTGTTTCTTTTAATTTTTCAAAAGATTTATTGTTATCTTTTAGTGTTATTTTTGTAAAAATACTTTCTTCTTCATGATAAACCTTAAATGAGTCCATATCTAATTCACAACTTAAAATTTTACTTTCAGGCATTTTTACAGTAATTGTTTTATCCTTAACGCTCCATGTAATTTTATTAAAGTCAATCCCTGCTTTTACAACCACATCATAACTATATATGTACTTACTCTGTGTAAATGGAATCTTTATTCCAAAAAGTTTTTTCGACTGGTCTGTTACATTAACTTCTGTACATCGTGCTTCCTGAGTTGCTAATTCTCCTATATCTTCAAATCCTAATTTGGTAGTTTTATTGTCAGTAAAAGCAACCTGTTTTACACCCAAAGATATGCCCCCTAAAACTGCAATAATAATTAACGCAATTACTAATTTGTTTGTTAAAATTCTTCCTAGAAAATAAAATACATTAGACATATTTTCTCTTTTGTTTTTTTCCATTATTTCTCCTTGAAGTCCGTTTTTCATTCTATCATATTGTAGTTACTTTTTGTATTATTTATTTAAAATGAAACAACTAATTCCATTTTGAATCTTTCTTCTCCAAACACTGCATGTGGTACATCCTTTGGCATTACAATAGAATCTCCTGTTTTTAAAATAAAGACATCTCCACCAATTGTGAATTTGCCTGTACCATCTAATACAGTAACCATTGCATCTCCACCTGATGCATGTGTAGAAATTTCCTCGCCTTTGTCAAAAGAAAAAATTGTTACACTTACATAGTCATTCTGAACTAACGTTTTACTTACAACCTGTCCATCCTGATATTCAACTAAATCTTTCAAATCAATTACCTGTTTTTTTTCAATATTCTTATACATAACTTCTCCATTCTTTAAAATGTTTTTTAGTTTAAAATAAGTTTATTAATTTTAATATAAGTTTTTTACTCTAAATAAGCATGAAACAGATTCACCTAACTATCTCATGCTTACTAAATATGTCTATCTGCAAATATTATATTATTTTTACATTATTATTTCTATAACATTTATATAAAAATTATGCATCTTTTAAAAATGCCTTGTAGCACTTATATGCTTCATAAACATCTGCCTTGTTTGTCACCTCCCAAGGAGCATGCATACTTAACACTGCAACACCACTATCAATAACTTCCATTCCATATAAAGCCATGATATATGCGATTGTTCCGCCGCCTCCAATATCTACTTTTCCAAGTTCTGCCATCTGGTAGTTTACATTATTGTCATCCATAATTTTCCTTAATGCTGCCAGATATTCTGCATTTGCATCGTTTGATCCAGATTTTCCACCACGTCCTGTAAACTTGTTAAATACTACCCCTTTTCCCATAAATGAAGAACTGTTTTTCTGGAATGCTTCAGCATACAAAGCATCAAAAGCCGCATTTACATCTGAGGATAACATTCTGCTGTTAGCAAGACATCTCTTTAATTTGATTTCACTGTAATCATCAAATAAATTTAATAATTCTGCCACTGTATTTTCAAAGAAGCGTGACTGCATTCCTGTAGCACCAACACTACCGATTTCTTCTTTGTCTACTAAAAGGCAACATGAAGTCTTATCAACCTTCTCCATTTCAAGCATTGCTACTAATGAAGTGTAAGCACACACTCTGTCATCCTGACCATATGAAATAATCATGCTCCTGTCAAATCCCATTTCTCTTGCTCTTCCTGCCGGTACAACTTCAAGCTCTGCAGACATGAAATCTTCTTCTTCCATGCCATACATTTCTTTAAGAATTTCAAGAACACCTTTTTTAGTTGCTTCTTTTTCTTCATCATTAAGAGGTATTGTTCCAACTAAAATATCAAGATTTTCTCCTTCAACAACTTTTGCTGCTTTCTTTTCCATTTGATTAGCTGCAAGATGAATAAGTAAATCTGTAACACAAAATACAGGATCCTCCGGTTTCTCACCAATATTTACATTAACTGTTGTGCCGTCCTTCTTAACAATTACGCCATGGATTGCAAGTGGTAATGTTACCCACTGATATTTTTTAATTCCACCATAATAATGTGTGTCAAGGTAAGCCATACCTTCGTTCTCATATAACGGATTCTGTTTTACGTCCATTCGAGGTGAATCCACATGTGCCCCAAGAATATTCATACCTTTTTCTAATGGTTCCTTACCTATATTAAATAAGGCAATTGTCTTGTTCATACAAACTGCATAAACTTTATCGCCCTGTTTTAATTTCTTGTTATTTGCAATAGCTTCTTCTAAACTAATATAGCCTTTTTTCTTAGCTCTTTTTACTGTTTCGCTAATACATTCTCTTTCTGTTTTGCATTCAGACAAAAAATCTATATAGTCTGCATTTAAACTCTGTAATTGTTCTTTTTCACTATCATTATATGTTTTCCAAGCGTTCTTTCTTTCCATAATACGTCTCCTTCATTTTCAGTCTTTTCTCCATCTTAATTCAATTATAATGTAATGTCAAATTACAGTATTTGTTTTACTAATTGCCCAATTTATCTATTTTAATAATTATGCAATTTATTTGTTTTTAACTAAACATTATATGTATATTATTTTTATATTTTTTAAATATTATTCTTGTATAAAATACTTTTTAATTTTTGTAATATATGACTAGTGAACCAAAAGGTTTTCACAACCAATATTTTATTGTAAATTCAGTAAATATGTGTAAAAATTATTATACATTAAATAACAATGAAAGGATTAACCATACTAACTTGGTTAAAGGTGAAAGTTGAAAATATGAGAAGAAAAGACCGCGAAATTACAGATTTTAATGAAATAGTAGAAATTATAAAAAAATGTGACGCCTGCAGATTAGCTTTCAATGATGGTGACTATCCTTACATAGTCCCTCTCAATTTTGGATTAAATGTTGTTGATGACAAGCAGGTTGAATTATATTTCCATTGTGCCTCCGAAGGTACTAAACTTGATTTAATTAGAAAAGATAATCGTGCAACTTTTGAAATGGACTGCAACCATAATTTTATTTTATATGAGGAACGTATGTCATGCACAATGGGATACGAAAGTGTTATTGGACATGGCACTATTGAATTTATTGATGACGAGCATAAATTTGAAGCTTTAAAAATTTTAATGAATCAATATCATGCAGAAGATTTCAAATTCAACACTGCTATGATGAAGGTTACAACAGTATTTAAGCTTGTTGTTTCTGATATGACCGGAAAGAGACGTAATAATATTCACTAGATTTTGTAATTTACCCTTAATTAACATTTTTATATTAAGAAAGTTTCATTATTTAATAATTAAAAGAGGCGCAGATTCACATTCACGATTTCTGCGCCTTTTATATTAAGCGGTTTTATCACCATACATTTTTCATTTGTCCTGATAATAATACACTATGATTTTTCACATATTTTCCCTCTTATTCTTTTTAATTATTATCATGCAGCCTTTTTCTATATTGTCTCGGTGTAACTCCCATCACTTTCTTAAAGGTTTCTGAAAAATAACTGGATCCGTTAAATCCACAATAGTATCATTCAATATAAATTTTAAATTCAGATATTATCTTTATATGTATTGGACTATTGTTGTATTTTGTACTTAAATTATAGCACATTATTCTTATTTTTTTGAACTATTGTTATATTTTTCAGATAATATTTTTATATTACTTTCTCTTAAAAAGTACTATTATTTAACTATCAACAAAAACTTTTATAAAAAAGATAAAAACATTAAAGGAGGATAAGGACTATGACAAAAGAAATTGAATACGAATGGAACGAAGAGCTTATGGAACTTATTCCTGTTGAAAAATAGGTTATTCCTAGCAAAATGATTATTACAACATTTCATATCAATCACTAAAGGAGTTGTTTTCTATTTGATAACAACTCCTTACTCTTTATAACATTCTAAAATCATTACTGTCTGTTAGTTTAATATAGTAATTTTTCTGATTTAGAATACTCTTCTTTTCCACCAAAACATATACTTTAAATTCTATTGAATCCTTTAATTCTACAAAAGGTTCTTCAATATAAAGCTGCGTTTTTACATTTTTTTCTGCAAACTGTTTCTGGAGCTTTTTCCCTTTATTTATAATTAGCTTATACTTTTCGTCATTTGCTTTTCCAAAATGTCTTTTTGGATATTCATCTGTAATTTCTATAAAACGGTTTGTTATATAGTCAATTATTTGTTTATGACTGTTTCGGTGTAGCATAGTTGCAATCTTCTTAGCCTGCTTTTTTCCCGGATTGTTTCTGTACTTTTCAAGGGCTTTAACCAACGATTCGTCTTTAACAAGCTGGGCATATTTTTTCATTATGTCTATTGCTTCACTTGTTGGCACCCATGGATTTTCCTTTGGCACAAGATATTTTTCCGGTACTGATGGATAACAGCAATAATTAAGTGGTGGGAAATTCTTCAATCTGGAAAGTTCCAATTCTTCCTTATTACAATATTCTTCTCCCAAGTAATCTCTTTTGTCTGTTAGGATTGCAATTTTATATTCTAACTGTCTTATGTTTTCGTAACCTTTCACCCAGAAATGCCCTGTTCGACCGTATTGGTACAAATTAATTTCCATGGACAATTTTTCAAACCAAATTGTTAAAACCACATCTCCCTGATGTACAACCAAAACATATTTATTTGTATCTTCTTTGCTTAATGAGTAAAATATTTCACCCTGATATTCTTTCAGGTACTCACCTGTAGTTTTGGCATTTTCAAATACAATAAAACTTTCAACTGCATCATTCATAAGATAAATTAATTTAAGTCTATTATGCTTTACTTTACCTGAAACCAATTCGAATTGATTCTGTTCCAACAATTGTTCTAACTTAAGCAAAATGTCCTCATCTAACACTTCATTCAAATTACCCTGCTGCTCAACAGATTTCTGCTTCTTTAAATTATCCTGTTCACTGAACTTATCTTGTTTTTCTGAATTCTGCTGTTTTTCTGAATTCTGCTGTTTTTCTAATTTATTTTTCTTTTCTGAATTCTGCTGTTCTTCTAAATTTTTCTGTTCTTTCAAAGAAGCATCCACATTCTTTTTTATCGTCATAGTCCTACTTCCTAATTATTTCTTTACCTTTACAGATTTCTTTCCACTGTAAGAACCATAAAGCTTGTTACCTGAAACTGTTTTGTATGCTCTTACTCTTATATAGTATGTTTTATTTTTCTTAAGCTTTGATAATACTTTTGAAGCCTTCTTAACAGTTACAGTCTTTGCTTTCTTCATTGACTTATTTGTAGCATATTGAATTTCAAAACCTGATGCCTGCGATACTTTCTTCCAGTTTACCTTTGCCTTTTGTCTGCTGTTGTTTTTTACTGTTAATTTTTTTACTGCGCCTGGTACTATTTTAAAAGTCTTATTGGTAGTTCCCTGATAATTGCCCTTAAGGCTTATTGTCACTGTAGCAACTCCTACGTTTTTATTCTTGTTATAGCTTACTGAAAAATCATTTTTAGTTAAAACACTTCCTTTTGAATTAGTTATTTTCACTGTAGGTTTATTTAATTTGCCTGAATGTTCATATTTTGTTTTTGATAAAGTTATGCTTTTTATTTTGGGTATTATATCTGTTTTCTTGTGACCACAGGTTTTGCAATAATATGTAGCTTTACCAGACTTTGATATTGTTCCCTTTGTAATTAACTGTTCCACTGCGTAGTTATGACCTGTCACGCTACATTCCCTTGACAGCAATATATTTACATCTGTCTTATTTCCACCAATTCCGTTAACTGTACTGGTTTCACTATACTGCCAAATATCATATTTTTTGTCATAACCACTCTCATTATTATATCTTGCAACCCATCTTGCCCAATTTTCAAATCTGGCATCAGTAAGCTTATTTGTCCACCAATAATAATTGGAATAAACTCCAACCTTATAACCTTTTTCTTTCATAATATTGCAAAAAGTTTCTGCAATATCTCCTAACTTTGAAGCCTTTAGATTACCCTGAGTTTTTTCATCTTCTATGTCATAATAAATTGGCATGGTAGGTTTTGCACCTGCACCATCAAGCATTGTTAAAACATGGTCAGCTTCGTTCTTTGCCATTTGTGTATTCACTGCGTAAGAATATATGTACACGCCGTATTCAATTCCATTTTCTTCACAGCCTTTTACATTCTGCACAAATTTGCTGTCATGCTGAGATTCAATATTATCGCCGTATCCACATCTTAGAAGTGCAAAAGTAAAACCTTCTGCTTTAACCTTCGCCCAATCAATATCTCCCTGATGGTAACTTACGTCTATTCCTTTTGCAATTGCACCTTTAATTTCATTTCCATTACCATCATAAAAAATACCGTTACTTTGGGACCATGGTGTAGCTGCACTTACGGTAGTCTGGAATATACACAAGCACATTCCCAAGACTAAACATTTCTTTAATTTTAATATAAATTTTTCTCTCATTTTATTTTTCCTTCTCATCCTATCTCCTTTTTCTTATCTTGTTTTCATTTTCTTTTTTATAATCATTCATTATTTCGTGTTAAAAATCTGATTCCATTCTACGCGATTTATTTTCACTCAAGTTTTCATTACAGGAATTTTTTTTTACACAATTTACTCTTGTATGTCTAAACATTTGCAATTTTCTGATTTTCTAATAAAACTGAATATTTTTTTTAACTAACTTTTCATCTTCATAAATTAATTTCAATGTAAAAAATTTTTCTTCATTATCAAGTAGTAATTTCAAGAAAACAGCATCTCCTTCCCAAGTTGGAAGTTGCAAAACATCTTTCTTAGGCACCCACATTAAATCGCCCTCATCGCAGGATGTAATTTGTCCCTCAAACTTATCTGCCGTGAACAAACACATCATTTCAGGTTCACATTGATTACTTACAAAAGTTATTAACCCTCTTAACTTATAAGACAAAAGTTTTAATCCTGTTTCTTCTTGTACTTCTCTTTTTAAACATTCTTCCGGACTCTCGCTTCCTTCAGCATGCCCTCCTACTCCAATCCACTTACCTTCATTAATGTCATTTTTCTTTTTGATTCTGTGTAACATTAAATATTTATTATCTTTTTCTATGTAACACAATGTAGTCATTTGCATAGCTATTACTCCTTATTTGTATGCATTAATTTAACTCTTTACTTGCTTTCATTAACTTAACATACTCTTCTGCATTTTTCTTGTTTGATTCAATCTCAGATTCTGTAAGTTTTCTAACAACTCTTGCCGGACTTCCAAGAGCCATGGAATTGTCAGGAATGTTCATTTTTCCCGTAACCAATGCACCTGCTCCTATAATACAGTTCTTTCCAACTTTAGCTCCATTAAGTAAAATACTTCCCATTCCAACAACAGTGTTATCACCCACAATAGCACCATGAACAATTGCGTTATGCCCAACTGTAACACCTTTTCCGATTTCAATATGAAAACCTTCACCAGTATGCAGTGTGCAATTATCTTGAATATTGCTATTGTCACCAATTATTATTTCTTCCATATCACCACGCACAACTGCATTGTACCATATACCTACATTCTCCCCTATTGTCACCTTGCCAATCACCTGTGCTCCCTGTGCGATAAATGTATTACTCATTTTTGTCCTTTCACAAATTAATTTTCTTGCTATTTATTTTACCACACCATCCCAGCTTATTCCATATAGCAAAGAATGTCGCTTACGACATTCTACGCACCAAGCACGTACCCGTTATAAACATTTTCCTTTCGTGCAAATATGCATCCCTAGTGGAACGCTTTTTATTTAATAAGAAATTCCGAAGTGATTTCTTATTAAATAAAAACGTCCTAGTGTGATATTCCCTTTTATCTGGTTGTACAGAAAAAGAATATATCACGCTAAGACGTAATATTTTTATATTTATGCTAATCCGAAAATATTAATAAGGAATACAAGTGCAAGTCCATAGTATGTTACTACTGCCACAAGGTCATTTACTGTTGTAATTAATGGACCGGATGCAACTGCCGGATCAATTTTTATTTTGCTAAAGAACATTGGGATTACTGTTCCAACCATACTTGAAATTACCATTGCAACTAATAATGAAATTCCTACACAGCCTGAAATCAGGAACGCATTTCCAAATGTATAGCCTTTGAATATGTGAATATAAATTCCTAAGAAGAATAGTGCCATGATTCCTAAAATCATACCGTTTAATAAACCGACTTTTACCTCTTTTATTAATAGCATTAACTTTTCTTTACCGGTTAATTTTTCATCCATCAATACTCGAATTGTTACTGCCAATGACTGCGTACCCACATTTCCAGCCATATCTAAAACTAATGATTGAAAGCAGATTACTATTGGCAAAATTGCCACAACTGTTTCAAACATTCCCACAACCGAAGAAACTGCCATTCCTAAAAAAAGTAAGATTACAAGCCATGGCAATCTTTTTTTGCTGCTCTCTAAAAGTGGTTCTTTTAAATCTTCCTCTGCTGTAAGACCACCTAACTTGGCATAATCCTCACCCATTTCATCATCCACTAATTCTACAATATCTTCTGAAGTAATTGCTCCAACAATTTCGCCATTTTCCATTAACACCGGTATGGAGTCTTCTGAATATTCAAGAATCTTATCCATACAATCATCTATTTTGTCGTACTCTAAAACATAAGGATATGACTGACTGATTATTCCAATCAATTCGTCATTTTCTCTTGCAAGAATTATATCTTTTAAGTCAATAGCTCCAAAATATTTATTATTTTCATCTACCACATAAATTGTAGAAATATTATCATTATCTCCAGCCTGTTTTATAAGCTCTTTCATTGCCTTGCCTATGGTTAAGTCATTATGAATACAAATGTAATTAGTAGTCATGTAGCTACCTATCTCTTCTTCATCGTAAGATAAAATCTTCTTAATATCTATCTTAAGGCTACCCTGTAAATTATTTACTAACTCTTCTCTTTTGTCCTTATCAAGACTTTCAATTAAATCAACCGCCTCGTCAGAATCCATAAAAGAAACAACTTTTACAGCTTTTTCTAAAGACAACTCGCCAAAATATTTTTCCACATCATCAATATATGTGAAAATTTCAGCAACATTCTTAGCCCCTAATATTCCATATACACGTTTTCTTTCCTGTTCTGTTAAATGTGTTAATGCATCTGCAATATCTTTCTCATGGTAATTTGCTATTTTCTTTTTTAATTCATTTTCAGTAAAATTGCCTTTAATTATTGCTAATAATTCATTTACATAATTTTTCTTTAAAAATTTATTTGTTCTCATCTATGCCTCCTTATATTCTCTTTTTATGCCAGTGCATAAAAAATACACCACATAACGTGGAACCTATAGTTACCTGTTGTGATATAAGGTCCATACTGTGGTGCTTATAAAAAGACATATTAATTAAACATGGCTACTGATATTTCACAGACAGCCACATTAACTGTTTCACTAATATAATACCACAATCATTTCTCGACCTAATACTATCGCAACTATCCATGAATATCACCTCCGTTTGTTTTTTTAACGTGTTCAGTTTAGCACTATAATTTCTTTTTTTCAATCTTTTTCAATTTACATTTTTGCACTTATACTATAATAACAAATAATGTCGCTTGCGACATTCTACGCAACTATTGACACTTCAATATTTTTGTTATTGAAAATTTTTTTAAGTAATTGCACTAATGCAAATGTGTATTAACCTTATCACTTTACAATACTAACACGTTAAATTGACAAACTCTTCTTATTTCTTTAAGATGTTGTTTGCAGTGTCGTCCATTTTGGAATAAGTTTTTTTATTTAATATGACTTTTGAATGCTGTAATAAAAATAGAATTGAGATTGTATATGGAAAGAGAAAAATTTAAATCCAGACTTGGATTCATTCTTATTTCTGCCGGCTGTGCCATAGGTATTGGAAATGTATGGCGTTTTCCTTATGTTGTTGGAAATAATGGTGGTGGATGTTTTGTATTATTTTACATCTTATTCCTTGTTATTTTAGGGCTTCCTATTTTAACAATGGAGTTTTCAGTTGGTCGTGGTAGTCAGCAAAGTATTTCAAGAGCTTTTAAGACTCTTGAGAAAAAAGGTCAATATTGGCATCTGCATGGTTACATCGGAATGGCAGGTAACTATATTCTTATGATGTTCTACACAACAGTTTCCGGTTGGATGCTACGATACTTTTTTGATACAGCAAAAGGTGACTTTGTAAACGCAGACACTAATGCTGTTCAAAGTCATTTTTCAAATATGAATGCCATTCCTTCGGAAATGATATTTTGGACAACTCTTGTTATTATTGTAGGTTTCCTGGTTTGTTCACTTGGATTACAAAACGGAGTTGAAAAAATTTCCAAAGTCATGATGATTGCCCTTTTGGTAATTATGGTTGTTTTGGCAATTAACAGTATTTTTCTTGAAGGTGCCGGCAAGGGCTTGTATTTTTATCTGGTACCTGACTTTGAACAAATTAAAAAGATTGGCCTTATTAATGTTATAGTAGCTGCAATGAATCAGGCATTTTTCACACTTAGTATTGGCATGGGCTCTATGACAATTTTTGGCAGCTATCTTGGAAAAGACCATTCACTACTTGGAGAATCAATTAACATTGTTGCATTAGATACATTTGTTGCCATTGTGTCAGGGTTGATTATTTTCCCAACATGCTTTGCATTTGGTGTTAGCCCTGATCAGGGACCAAAACTTATATTTGTTACTTTGCCAAATATTTTTGCAAAGATGCCGGGTGGTCGTATATGGGGAAGTTGCTTCTTTATTTTCATGGCTTTCGCAGCATTTTCAACTGTAATTGCCGTTTTTGAAAATATTATGTCATCATGTATGGATCTTTGGAAATGGTCACGTAAGAAAACTGCAATTATAAATGCAATTATTATAACTGTTACTTCCATCCCTTGCGTTCTTGGTTTTAACGTTTGGTCAGGATTCATGCCTTTTGGAAAAAATACAAATGTTATGGATTTAGAAGACTTTTTAATAAGTAATTTAATCCTTCCAATTGGCTCACTTATTTACACTCTATTCTGCACAAGCAGATATGGTTGGGGATGGGATAATTATATTAAGGAAGTTAATTCAGGCTCAGGTTTGAAAATTCCAAAACAAATTCGTTTTTACTGTAAATGGATTCTCCCTATTACGATTATATTCATTATTGTAAATGGGTTAATTTCAAAATTCTTTTAAAAGAATCTGGAATGTCACTTGCGACATTCTACGCAACCAGTGCGTGCCTATTTAGCAACATTTTCTTTTTACGCAAGTGGGCATACATTAAAACCTCAGTTGACTTTTTTATCAACTGAGGTTTTGTTTTATCCTTCTTCTCTTTTATTTTATTACTTTTTATTTTTTATCTTTGACCACCTTTTATTATATTTCTTTATCCTTGTAAGCACTTTTTATTTTACCGACTTTTCTTTTTTCATTGTAAACGCTTAAGTTTATTTCCTTTATCATTAGTTATTTCTTTTCTTCTGTTCTAACTAATTTAAAACCGGTTCCATCATCTTTTATAGAATAAATTCTACTTTCATCATAATGTTCACCCGCAATGTATATTTTTAAAACATTTCCTTTTTTGATAATTTTGCTTGCATATTCAACATCTACTTCTTCTGGGGTTTTAATTACTTTCACAGCTTTGGTTTTCATGTTGTACTCATGGATTGTCTTTGCCTGAATCTTATTTTCTTCGTCTGCTTTATAATTGAAATAATACATATTATCACCATGGAAATTAATAATTTGTGCATTACTTATCATTTCTTCAGGTTCATTCTTCAAATCCCACTTGAAAATTCTATAATCATCTGATGTATATGTTGCTATTTCTCCATTCTCGTTTTTTACAGTAGTTTGATTACCTGTAAAATATAATATATTGTTATTCATCTTTATGTTTTTAATAAACATTCCTACTGGCAATCTTGTTAACATCATTTTATCTTTTTTCATATTATACGCATATAATTTTTCCTGATGTTTAACATACTTTTCGCAGTATGCGTAATCTCCATAAATGCCAAAATTGTAAACATTCTTTGGGAACTTATCTGTAAGGACTTTCATTTTACCTGTTGCAACATTATAAGCCTTCAAAACATTCTTACTACGAATAATCAAATTCTTCTTCCCATAAATTCCCGCTATGTAAGTGATTTTTTTTATTGCCTTTACTCTCTTAACCTTCTTACCTGGAACATATTTGTATGTTCCATGTTGTTTTCCCAAGAAAAAAACACTTTTTTTGTAAGTAAAGTAGTGATTTCCATTTACCACTCTTCCCAAACATTCTTTTTTCTTACCTGTTTTTTTTGAATAAATGCAAAGTTTCTTATCTTTATTCTTTCCGGTGGATATGGTGTACTTGCCTAATTTTGTTTTAGTTCCATAATGTATTGTCAAATTCTTTCCACCTGCACTGTTAAAAGATGTGTCACTGGAATAGTTTACATAAGCACCAACCGGTGTTCCCTGACATACACCTCCTAATGCCATCGTAATGATTAATGAACCAACTAATAACTTTTTCTTAAAATTTCTCATAATCGTTATTCTCCTTTCTCTTTAATTTAATTATGAAACGTTGACATTTTGAAAAATATTGCATTGGGGGGAAAGTTATTTAAGTTTATTTAATTTTTATTTAATTTTCACCCGTAACATTCTCATTTTTCCTGCCACAACCATTGCGTTATTTATCTTTTACTGAAATACGTCTACCGCAGTCAAGGCAAATTGTAAAGATTGCCCTATAGGCAAAGTCAAGCCTTTAATTTTGTTCGGTTATCTCTGACTCAGTTTATTCCGAGTTAATTAACTATTTACCTACTTATTCATGCCCTTCACAATTCCATTGGCAATCTTATTTAATGTCTTACCTGAATGATCACTTCGTTTATCCCCAACTTCTAAATCAACAGATGCTATTGTTGAATAAGATGTTTGTGTTAAATCAATTGCCATAGCTCCATTTCCATAAATTTTTACACCGGCATTTTTCATTCCCCAAATAAGATTTTGTCCTAATTTATTATGTTTTTTCCAATTCTTTGAAACCGGATACATGTTTCTGTAGGACTTGTTATTTGGAACGCTAATATAAAATGCGCCTTTATTTGCTGATGAAGAATCATAATGTAGGGCAATGTGGTAATCTGCATTGTTGTTTGCGTATACCGTTCTTCCTATGTTGTCTATCTGTGAATCTTCACTTTCTCTTACCATCAAAACATTATAGCCTGCTTTTAAAAGTTTCTTTTTCACAACCATTGCCAGTTTAAGTGTTGCCTTTGCCTCAGGTGTTCCGTCACTTAAAGTAGTTCCACCGTTAATCGATGTAGCTTTTACAGCTCCCTGAGCTGTACTTCCACCTGTCACCTTTGCACTTTTATCAGGATGACAGTATGTCTTAACACTTTCACCACCTTTTGTTCCATGACCGGCATTTACGCAAACTGTTTTCTGCTTAAGTTTAGATGCTATTGAAAAATATAATGTTGCTGCGTCTGTATGTATTTTGGAATAACCTGCAAATTTCCATTTAGAATTCCATGCAATTATTTCGGCGCAGGTACTCCAAACTGAATAATATTTGTTTTTTCCTTTTTTTACATATCCCCTGACTCTCACGTAGTAATTTTTCTTCTTTAATTTACTAAGCTTTGCAGAATTTTTGTTTTGTACGTTTATAGTTTTACCCTTTGTAAAATTTTCTTTTGTTGAATATTGAATTTCATATCCGTTTGCTTTACTATTTTTGCGCCATGAAATCTGATTATTTCCAGATTTTCCTGATAATATGTTAATGCTGCTTCCTTTAAGGAAATAGTTTTTAACTTCTAAAGAAGATTTGCTCTCGTATCTCTTACCTTTTGCTGTTTTGTATGCCACAACCTTAAAAGTGTACAAGCTTCCATTCTTATTTGCTTTCTTATCAGTATACTGTATTGATTTTTTTACCTGACAAATTTTTTCTCCATCTCTATAAATATCATATCCCTTAGCACCTTCTATTTTGTTCCATTTTATAGTTGTGCTGTTTTTATTATTTATAACGGATGTTATTGTGGGTCTTTCCTTTTCAAAATCTGTAGCTGATCTAGTAATCTCTTCTGCCCCAACAATAGTGTTTATGGAATTTGTTCCTGCCACTTGCGAACTTTTATCAGCAATTTCTGTTCCTGTAGCTATTATTGCTATAATTAGTCCTGATGCAATTATCTTTTTAATCGTATTTTTATTCATATGTGACCACCTTTTCTCACTGTTAAAATACTGTATACACTTGATTTTATGAATACATTTTTGCAACTGCTACTAATACATATCTGTTTAATTTATATATTTTCTTAAATTCAATATTTTTTACAGGCGCCGGTACTTTACCAGTTTCTAATGTGCAATTATAAATATTTCTAGCATCTAAATAATCGCTAAATGTACCATAAGCTGTTGGCTCACTTATTACGTGAGTATATTTTGTCATAGAATACAACATATTGCTAAGTTTTGTGTGTTTACGGTGATACATAACTTCTCCAGCCTGATGATAACAAATTACTACATTAGGTTTTACTTTTTTAACTATGGCTATCTGTGCCTTTGTCTCAGGTTCAGATACAGCTTTCTTTCCTGCATATAGCTTTTGACCAGGTGCTTTTGCACTTTCTCTTCCAAAGCCTTCGGCGAAGTTTCTATTGATATCCACGCCTCTTGCATTTGCCTTCCATTCTTTAAAACTAGCTCCTTTTGCTATTTTGTAAAGGTTCTGACGTAAATTAATATCTCTTATTTTCTTAGGTCCATATTGACTAATTGTTACACCATCCGGATTTACCATTGGCATAATTACTAATTTTACCTTGTTAAAAATTGTACTGTAATTCTTTCCCTGATATTTTTTGGTATCATATCCTCTACAATACTCTTCAATGACTTTCATCATAAATTTAGTATTCATATACTCTCTTGCATGTATTGACGTTTCTACATAAACAGTCTTCTTAGCCGTTTCCTTACCTAAAGTAACGTAATACAAATTTCTCTTATCTAAACTTTTTCCTGCAACTTCAACTTTCAATATTGAGCCGTAGGCTTCTTTTAATTTCTTAAGGTCAGATTTCATGTCTGCATAGGAATATTTCTTATCTAATGTATTTACTATTTTTTTAGCATTACATTTGTAAACAACATATTTTGATTTTACTAATAGCTTCTTATTTCCAACTTTTAACATTGAATATCCGCTATTGCATTTCTTATAAACATAGTAGCGGACTCCTTTTTGACCTTTGTTACTTTCTCCAACTTTAAATTATATGCATAAACTGATTTCTTAACATAGCCACCTTTTTTAACTTTTGTTCCTTTTGTGTCCACGTTAGGTTTCGTTGTGGGTTTCTCAGTAGTAGGCTGCTTCGTAGTTGGTTCTTCCACCTTTGTAGTGGTTTCCGGCGCTGTAGTTGTTTCCTCTGTCACCGTAGTTGCCACAACCGTTGTTTCTTCTACTGCCTGGGCTTTTACCCCCGCAAAATTCATTCCTAATGCTATTGCTCCAATTAGCATTAGTGTTTTCAAAGTTTTTTTCATATGTTCCTTCCTTTCAATTTTGGGTATATTTGCTGCGTTTTTTCCTTATTTATATTATAATTTCTAACATATTAAATAGCAATTATTGTTTATTTTTTGACAGATATATTAAAGCATATTGGGGTATTTTTTCATAATCTAATTTAATTGCCAATTACTAAAATATTCATATAAAACATTTCTTCTACATATATTTTTTTGTATGGAGAATTATTTGAAAACCGACAAAACTACCATTACCATATGCATAGCATTACCGCTTATACTAGGTGTTTTATCTGCCCTTTTAACCCGGGGAAATATGCAGACCTTTGAGATGATAAACAAGCTGCCTTTTTCTCCACTGGGATGTATTTTCCCAATTATTTGGACTATTCTGTATGTCCTTATGGGTATCAGTTCCGATCTTGCAGTAATTTCAGATTAACC
>ERZ773264.2329-NODE-2329-length-18663-cov-3.276978_pt1 | contig 18663 bp, 9 predicted proteins | sample MGYA00511910_ERZ773264 | MGnify/ENA primary metagenome ERZ773264 (study PRJEB29015, sample SAMEA2737739) | human gut metagenome | biome: human gut; feature: human-associated habitat; material: faeces | place: China | collected 2012 ... | reverse complement strand
GTCATCAACAAGGTCGACAAGCCCAACTGCCGCCCCGAAGTGGTCAACGAGCAGGTTTTCGATCTGATGTTCACGCTCGACGCCACCGAGGAGCAGCTCGACTACAAGACGATCTACGGCTCGGCCAAACAGGGCTGGATGTCGCACGTATGGACAGAACGCACCGACTCGATCGCCCCGCTGCTCGACGCCATTATCGACGAGATTCCGGCACCCGCAACCGTCGAAGGGACGCCCCAGATGCTCATCACCTCGCTCGAATATTCGGCCTACACGGGCCGTATCGCCGTGGGCAAGGTGACGCGCGGCTCGCTCAAGGCGGGCCAGATGGTGACCCTCGCCAAGCGCGACGGCGTGACGATGCAGAAGACCCGCATCCGCGATCTGATGGTCTTCGAAGGGTTGGGCAAAAAGAAGGTCGAGGAGGTTGCCTGCGGCGAGATCTGCGCACTGGTGGGCATCGAAGGCTTCGAGATCGGCGACACGATCTGCGACTACGAGAATCCCGAACCGCTGCCCCCCATCGCCATCGACGAACCCACGATGTCGATGCTCTTCACGATCAACAACTCGCCCTTCTTCGGCAAGGACGGCAAATACGTCACCTCGCGCCATATCAAGGAACGGCTCGACCGCGAATTGGAAAAGAACCTCGCCCTGCGCGTCGAACCGGGACAGAACGCCGATTCGTTCGTCGTCTACGGCCGCGGCGTGCTGCACCTGTCGGTGCTGATCGAGACCATGCGCCGCGAAGGCTACGAGTTGCAGGTCGGCCAGCCGAAGGTGATCGTTAAGGAGATCGACGGAGTGAAATGCGAACCGATCGAAGAGATGAGCGTCGACTGCCCCGACGAATCGGCCGGCACGGTGATCGAACTGGCGACCAAGCGCAAAGGCACGCTCACGAACATGGAGTCGGCCAACGGCCGCACGCGGCTCGAATTTTCGATCCCCTCGCGCGGGATCATCGGCCTGCGGTCGAACATGCTCACCGCCACGGCCGGCGAAGCGATCATGACACACCGGCTCAAAGATTTCGAACCCTGGACGGGCGAGATCGAAATGCGCACCAACGGCTCGCTCATTGCATCGGAGACGGGTACGGCCTATGCCTACTCGATCGACAAGTTGCAGGATCGCGGCCGCTTCTTCATCTCCCCCATGGATCAGGTCTACGAGGGAGAGGTCATCGGCGAGAGCACGCGCGCGGGAGACATCACGGTCAACGTCACCAAAGCCAAACAGCTGACCAACATGCGCGCTTCGGGTTCGGACGACAAGGCGTCGATCGCCCCGCCCAAGATCTTCTCGCTGGAAGAAGCGCTCGAATACATCAAGGAGGACGAATACGTCGAAGTGACGCCCCATGCCATGCGTCTGCGCAAGATTCTGCTGCACGAGGTCGACCGCAAACGCGCGTCGAAATAATCCGGAGAGGCGATGGATCACGTCACACTGTCGCTTGCCGTCGGCGCCGTCGCGGGCGCATTGGTCGCCATTCCGATGATCTTCCAGCGGTCGTCGGCACGGTCGTGCTTCTCGGCCTTCTTCGTCTACCTCTTCGCGGCAGTCCTCGTCTTCAACGGCCGTCTGCCCTACCTGCCGTGGTGGGCGCAGGGAATGGCCGTCGTCATGATGCTGACCGTTCCCCTGCTCTTCGCCTTTTCGGGCAAGGAGCGCAAGGCGATCCCCGTCGTGGTGTTCAACGCACTGCTCTTCGGTTTCCTGATCTCGGCGGCGGAGCGTTATCTCTGAAACGACCGAAATCGAACGGGCGGAACTTTTTTCGGAAGGTTCCGCCCGTTCGATTTGCCGGACAGCCGCCTATTCCGGCCGCCGCAGCGTCGCATAGGAGAGAATATGCCACGTAAGCCCGACGGCGAGCAGCAGCAACCCCGCCTGCGCCCACCACCACGCACGCACGACTCCGAAGATGCAGTAGAGCAGCGTCGCCCAGATCAACGTGACGGAGATGATCTTCGCACGCAGCGGAATGGCGCGGTACTCCCTGAAATTGCGGACGTAGGCGCCCAGGCAGGGATGTGCCAGCAACCGGTCGTACAACCGCGGCGAAGAGCGGCAGAAGGCCCACGCCGCCAGCAACAGAAACGGCGTGGTGGGCAGCAGCGGCACGAAAATCCCGACGACACCCAGCACGAGCATCGCCCACCCGAACAGGATGCAGCCCGCCCGCGAGAGGCGGGAGCCGCCCGCAGGTTTGGCAGGACGTGGAACACGCGGAGGAACAGTCGGAGATTTCACGCAGTAAAAATAACGCTTTTATCGATTCGTTCGTATCTTTGCCGGGGACGAACTGCCGTCCGGATTCGCGAAAGCGCGCCTCGGCAAATCCGCAAACAAGTTTGCTTTTACACTCGGCTTGCACGACTTTGCGGAGGACAAGCCTCCGCTTAGATAGGCGGCGCCTCGGCAAATCCCAAATAAATTTGGTTCTGCGCTCGGCTTGCACTATCTTTGTATCCGGAAACATGCCAAAACGAACCCGTCACGAAATTAATCTTGCTGTATGGAGAAAAAAATAGGAATCGCCTGCGACCATGCGGGCTATGAAATGAAGGAGTTCCTGATCGGTTATCTGGGAGCCAAGGGGTACGATGTCTACGACTTCGGCACCGACTCGCCCGAAGCGGTGGACTACGCGGATTTCGCGCATCCGCTGGCCGAAGCGATCGAAAAGGGCGAATTCGAGCGCGGCATCGCCCTCTGCGGTTCGGGCGAAGGAATGGCCATCACGCTCAACAAGCATCAGCGCATCCGCGCCGGTCTGGTGTGGCGCAAGGAGATCGCCGAACTTGTCAAAAAACACAACAACGCCAACGTCATCGTTCTGCCGGCACGCTTCATCACCAACGACGAAGCGGTGGAGTTCATCGAGACCTACCTCACTACCGAGTTCGAGGGCGGCCGTCACGAACGCCGCATCGCCAAGATTCCCGTCAAGGGCCGCGAATAGATCGGCCCGCCCGGCATCGAGCTTGCTTCGCTACGGCACTCGCTGCGAAACGGATGCGACCGCAAGGCCCCTACAACCGCTCCCTGTGGAGAAATACCCCGTCGAAAGGCGGGGTATAGTTTTGCGCCCGCACGGGATCGTCGAACAATCCGAAAAGAGCCGAGCCGCTGCCCGACATCGCGGCATAAACGGCGCCCGCCTTCAACAAACTCTCTTTGAGCACCGCCAACCGCGGATGTGCGGCGAAGACGTGCGGTTCGAAATCGTTCTTCACCCGTCCCTGCCAGGCGGTCACGGGCAGCCGCATCGACTCTTCGAGCGACTCGGCCGGTACCGCAGGCCGCACGCCTGCATACGCCTCGCGCGTGGAAACCGCCTCATCGGGCTTCACGATCAGCAGCGTATATCCTCCGAAAGCCGGCTTCACGGGCCGCATCACCTCGCCGCGGCCCGTGCAGAGCTGAGGAGCGTTGCGCACGAAAAAGGCCGTATCGCTGCCCAGTGCCGCCGCGCAGTCGATCAGCTCCGCCTCCGCGAGCCGCAGGCCGAACAATGCGTCGACCCCCTGCACGACCGCCGTCGCATCGGCCGAGCCGCCGCCCAGCCCGGCCCCGTAGGGCACACGCTTGTCGAGCACGATTCGTACGGGCCCCGCACCGTAGCGTTCGTGCATCAGCCGCCAGGCCCGCAGGCAGATATTGTCCTCCGGCGGACAATCGACCGGCAACCCCAGCTGCACGAGTTCGGTTTCGATCGCAGGCTCTCCTCCCACCGGAACCTGTTTCTCACATAACCAGTCCATTATTTGGTCAACAAAAGCACTTCCCGCTTCCCCATTACTTAGAAAATCATCTAAAGCCGTACCGACTGCTATACGTCCCTTACCATATTCACGGTAAGCGCGGATAGGCAAACTGTCACTCCCCATTTCCCAAGGTATCCACTGTTCTGAAAGAGCCAGACCAATATGCCGACGATTCTTATAGTTCTGATAATCTTTGGTATAACTTGCATCAAAATTCTTGAGCAACCGGTTCAGAGACCAATTATCGACCTGTTCTGCTTTTACAGGATCAGCCAGAATAATCAAGCTACCTCCCTCAGATACAAAATCTTTGAGCAAGAGACACTCCTGCTCCGTATAAACCGGAGCAGAAGGGTCATTCTGAAAAGTAATGATTACGTTATATCTAAAATTAGGATACCAGGCAAAAGGATAAATCTTACGTTCCGGATCATATGGAATACGGATACGGGACACCCCCTTCTCATCCAGGACACTACCGAGTGAGGCTTGTGACGATACACTACGAAATCCTTTCTGGTGTAACATATCCGGCAATCCCCACATGAAATTGAACGAACATTGATGCGAAAGATCAATAAGGACATTATATCCTTTATCTATCGTCATGGCAATGGGAGCAGGAGGATATTTCTTCCCGATTTCGACAGGTAGAGTTTCTCCGGAATGCCACGCCTCGGTGATAATTTGTTCTTCATCTTTCAGTGTGCACCCAGTGACGAGCACAGTAATCCAAAGCATTAATAAACATCTGATAATCATTACTTATATACATTTTATTTGGAACGTTCAACAGTTATCAGTTTACCGTCTGCTTGTACGGCTCTGATAGTACATTGGCTGACAGGAAGTTCGTCGGGTAAAGTGAACTTCAGGAAGTTAGAGAAGTATTTTCGTTTTCCGTCTTTCCAGATTTCAAAAGCTACCGCTTCATTACCGTTAATTATGGTTACTTGCTGTCCACTGGCACTATAAGTCGGGGTCTTGGTTATCTTTTGATTCTCTTTAAACTGAGTATAGTGACCTACATCCCCTATTTTACCAGTCAGTCCCAGACTTTCCAAACCTGCATCTCCGTCTTTCCGATCTTCAATATAGTAGAAAGGTTGAGGATTCGGATATTTGGAAGTGTATTCTCTAGTTTCTGCAATCATTGCATTGGTGACAGTATAGCGATTTGACCCATATTGTTCGATAGTTTCGTCTACCGGAGTCATAAATCCCCACATATCAAAGAAATCTGCCAAATTCTTTTGAGCTATGTCACTGGCATATTTCACAAATAGCATTTGGCGCTCTCCTACAGGGATATTATTCAAGTTTCTATTATTACGCAATTTCTTGAATAATTCCGGGTAGAAATCGGATTTGATACCACATCGGTGGAAATAAAGCCATAATTGCCAGTATATACGCATATGAATTTCCGTATCTTCCTTCTTGGGATCGCCAAGGAAATTACAGAAAGGACGGTTATTCAGTTTCCTGTCTGCCAATACGCTCAACGGAGCTCCGTTTGAACACTCTCTCCCTATTTTATAAAGTACATAATTTGAAAAGAGGTTATTGGATGACTCAAAACAGCCGGTCCAGGCAATAGCCCCCTGGTGAAGGTGACCGATTTCATGGGCAGGACCCCAGCAGCGTCGTTCGGTATATAACTTTTCAGTAGGCATAAATTCGTCCAATGCATTAATCCCGAAACCTATTTGTCCGTTACCGGCCCACATATAACTATCGTCATTGATCGAGGAACCATTCACATGATTATTGAACAATGCAGGACGAATATCCTCCAAGCCTAATAGTTCGTATTGCCAGTTCACAAAATGATCAAACATAGTGATATACTCAACTATAGAATTCGGCTGCCACTGAAGTAACTTGGTACGATGAAAATTCAGTAACATTTCATTTCCCTTAATAAGAAAATATTCATAGGTCGCCTTTTGAAGAAGTTCTGTGTAAACTGCATCGGTCTTATCCCTTTCCAAATCAAAATAACCGCTAACTGTACCGGAAGTCAATGGTATATGAATCTTTACAGGTTTCGCATTCTCCGAAGTTAGTTCGGTGTTATACATAACAAACAACATACCATCACCCTTCATTTGGAGTTTGTTGATACCTTCATTCAACATGTATTTGTCTCCACTCAAATTGGAGGATCGAATCGCTTGTAAACTAATAGTATTCCCATAAGTTTCTCCTACCATGACTATTAATTCATCACCTGAATTTACATAGATACCAGTAGGATTATCCAAATCAGTGTATGATTTCATATACAGTTTATCAGCCCAATTATTAGGAGCACTATAAGGTTTGTATTCCTGAATTCGGAATTTCTTTTCCCAAGTATCATAAGTGCCGTTTTTCAGTTGCATAGCTATATTGATAAAATAGCCGGGCAATGCTTGAATTTGTTGCATAGTTGCCTCCGGACGCACTTCGCTACAAGTGAGATCTGTAAATACACTTAACAGCTGTTTCTCTTGTTCACTCAAGCCTGATTTCATCTCATAAAATTCGATTTCTTCACAGTTCACATAATCATCTTTTGCGGTATTAATTACAACCTTTAATTTAGTGATCTTTGCTAATGGTTTACCCATAGCAAGTTTAGTTTGCGAAGTTGACTTCTTGAAATCGTATGAACCCAGAAGAATATATTCAGGTGTGTCTTGTGTTGCATAATACAGGTCAAATGTCCCCCAATGACCTCCTCCGGTACTTCGCGGAGTATAAACAAAATAATCCAATGTATGTGTTCCGTCAAAATCAAACTCAAGAATGACAGGGAATTTCGTGGCTCCCGCAGCCCAAGGACTATGATAAAAATTATTTCCACCAAGTCCATCCCAACATTTTTCTATTTCTTGTCCCGGTTGATACTGACTGGCAGTTCCACCGGTAGGTTTGAACATAACATCTCCGCCCGGTTCAACATCATCGGTATTAGGTTCCAACGGTTTTTGTTGAATAACACATTCAGCCGCTACGCCTTCATATTTCTCATTATCAAAATGAATAGAAGCAGAACGCACCTCTCCGTACATCGCATAATTATCAATATGGAAAGTATGTTCTTTACTACTCAGGGCACGTGTATCAGGAACAGTCGTCTCGTTCAACCAATCACAGACTTCTGGTATATTGACCTTATAATCTATATTAGATGTAATTTTAAGTCTCACATCTCCACCGTCGGCAGACAATGTAGTGGCAGTAAGCGGAGTAACCAAAATTGCCGGACCATATCCTAGTTGCCGAACCTTGATAGTATATTCTTTGACTGTCGAAACAACTTTTACTACTGCTTCTCTGACCTCTGGTTCTTCACTGGCAGGAATATACAGACGCACCATGTTTTCGTCAATAACTTTCGTCGCCATACACCAGTTTGGGGCAGAAGATGTAATACGCCATTCATCCTTGGATAAATTGGTAATTACCGGTATTTCGATATCATGTTTTTTGTTATCGAAATCCTGTATTAGAAATTCTTCCGCTATTTCCAATTGAGGTATAGAATGATTTTCATCTTCATCATTGCATCCACAGAAGACTGGCATGCAGCATATAAGCATAACCAAAATTAAGCTTTTGATTCTTTGTATATCTTGTTTATCCATACATTTTTAATTTATAAGTATATTATTTGATTTATTCCGCAACCCATAAATTTAACTCGGCAATAGCTATAGCATTCAGTATTGACTCTTTAGAATGAGTCGATTCAATACGCAGATATCTGAACGAACCAGACATTGGCACCATAAGTTCCGATTCATAAGTAGCTCCCATTTCTGACAATGGCAGATCATCACTTAAAGTTTTCAATAAAGTAAAGTCTATTCCATTCTCACTTGTATAAATATTGAGCTCTTGCGGATTTGCATTACCATTGTTAGAACCATTAGCGGCGGTTCTAGTGATATAGCTAAATTTAAAACCACTATACACATGAGGCAATTCAACCTGTATATATGGGAATTCCGAGAAATCACTAGGATAACCATGAAATGCCCAATACGAATGGAAGGAGGTATTGATATCTCCATCAATGATATTGACAAGTTGCGTACGTGGATCCAATGATTCAAAATCTTCAGTTCTCGCATTGCTGGAGATCATGCTTTCTGTCAGTTTGATCTCTTCTAATTCTGTTATATCAATATGCTTCTGATATACGATACCAGCCAGATAAGTATTTGTCCCTTCTTTAATGTCAAATGTAGGCATACTACATTCGGACAATTCTATCGGTAACATGTATTTACCAAATTTCAAATCATCCGGAATATTAATTTTAACCGTAGCGATACTTGTACTTTTTCCGGAAACGAACGAAACCTTTTCTGCTAAAGTATAACAATTATCCGGTAGTAATTCGAAATCTGCATGATTAGTCTCATTATAAGCAGTCAACAATTCAGGATTAATCTTTAAAGTGCAATCAAAATCCCAATTATTTTCCATCGGCATACTTATAGGTATAGTAATATCGAAACTTGTTTCCCCACCTTCTTCCGCTTTATAAGGCTGATAACCTGATTTTTCAAAATAGAGATAAGGGGTGACAATATCCGGAACAATAAATATTTGCCTTTTATCAATATTGATATCATCACTAGAATTATTCAAGACAAGTGGCAAAATATAGTTGGCCTTATCCAATTCTTTAATTTTATCAATATAGAAAAACGCCTTTACCTTTTTGTGGTTATCGGTATCTTCAAACGCCAATGTTGGTGTTTCCAGCTTGAAACAGTTATCAGGTAACAATTTATAATCCGTTTCATTTTCTGCATTATAAATTTGTATATTAACAGCATCTAAAACAGAAACATCAACTGTTGAATATTTCTTTGAATTATATCCGGCCCTAATAACGGTGAATTCACAACTGGCTTCATTGCTTGTATCATAAATAGTAACATGCTGCTCTCCATTATTTTTAAAATAGAGAATAGACTCATATTGATCCAAATAATCCTCACATCCATCATCACAAGCGCCTAATGACACTAATGCGAGAAAAAAGATGATGATTTTAAATATATTGTTTTTCATACAGTTTTCTTTTTGTTGATTTACGAAATTACCACCCATAATTTTGTGTCAGTTGTTTGTTCAAGCTGATTTCTGTCTGAGTAAACGGATACAAGTAATGTTGTTTTTTGAATACACGTTTTTCAAACACTGTTCTTTCCCAAAAACTATCAGGAGTTACATCACCGCTTCCGGTAGTTTCCACATTCATACCCCACATCTTACCCCCGTCACATTCTTCAGCGATTTTCCAAGTACGAGTATCAAAAAAACGATGATTTTCGAAAGCCAGCTCTACACGACGTTCTTTACGGCATAAATCAAGTAATTCATTATCATCAGCATGAGGATAAGATTCAGTAATAGACGGCAGAGCAACTCTTGCTCTCAGCTCTTGCCACACTTCCATTGCTTTGGTATAATAATTAGCCGGGATATTCACCCCTCTAATTTTACATTCTAACACAGCCTCTATAAAATTCAGGTAAATTTCTCCCAACCGGAAAGTCGGAAAAGTAATTTCTCCCCATTGTCCATTTGCCGAATTAGCCGTATGGTCATAAAAGCGATTCACCAAAAAACCAGACTTAGGACGAGCGTCCGAAGTATAACCGTTGGCCCCATGAGCAAAAGAAGTAAGTGTCATTTCATTACCATGATGCCATTTGCTCCCACTAAAGAAAACTGTTACATAAAAACGCGGATCTCTTTCCGTACACATCTTTACAGTATTCAGTTTGTAAGAAGCAGCTCCTCCCCATGCAGGATAGACGAAATCAGTATAAGCCATCTCGTCCATAGGATAACCAGACTCCTGATCAACTATAGGACTACCGTCTGATTCATAACCTGTAATAGGAAACCTACCTGTCTTTGCCATTGGATAGGCATCCACTTGTTGCTGAGTAACCCCGACAAATCCCCAAGAAGAACTACCTGCAACGGAAGTAGGACATGTATGAGCCGACATTATAAAACGGCCTTTCGAACCGGTAGTCCATATTAACTCACTGTTCCACTTTTCTTGTGTTATGCCATAATAATTATCATACGGATCATCATCATCAGAGTGATATAATTGGTAAAGATTGCCATCAATGATCTTGTATGCTGCATCTGCTGCCGTTTTCCACTTTGCCGCATCATAATTCTGCGGAAACAGATTCGTTCCATCAGGATTTTTAACAGAGGCATACATCGTATTTCCATTAAACAAATCACGTGCAGAATAAAGAGTCAAGCGTGAGATTATGGCTTGGCAAGCACCTTTGGTAGCCAAGCCCTTTTCTGTACTGGAAGTCCAGTTAGACTTCATATACGGGCTCTCAATCAACGAATTCAACTCACCTATTACATAATTCACACATTCATCCCATGTATTACGGGGACGTTCCAGTTCAGCAGCACTTTTTGTAAAATCAAGCAGTTCATCATGCAGAATGAATACCGGTCCGTAGATTCTCATCATCAGAAAATAGTAATAACAACGTGCAAAACGAGTTTGTACCTTCCACTGTTCTTTTTCATCATTGCTCAACAACGGGTCAGTACAACGATCAATATTAGCTAAAAATATGTTACACTCACGTATCCCTCTATAATAAGTACTCATACGTTCGTAAGGTACATTTGACGGATTCCAAGCTCCGGAAGTCATAATATGATATTCACGGTTTCGCATTGAAACTGTTACTTCATCAGCTGCCCCGCTCCACGGAGTATATTGGAAATCATTAGCGTCATCCGGTAAGAAACTCATAGTAGTTAACCAATATTTACGTGAATCCGCACGGGTTTCCCACACTTTATCCAAAGTCAGCGCTTCATCTTCCTGTCTATCCAGAAAAGAGTCACATGATGTTTGTGACAGCAGTAAGACACACACAAACAAAGAAGAACAGTATTTAGTTATTTTTTTCATATATCGTTTCATATTATATTAGAATTTAGCGTTCAAACCTATTGTGAAAACTCTTAATGGAGGATAAATACCTCCGTCTGAACTTCCGGTTTCCGGATCCCATAATTTGAATTTACTAAAGGTCAGCAAATTACTCCCTGAGACATAAATACGGGTAGATTTGATAAACGTTTTTTCAAGAATAGACTTGGGAATAGTGTATCCAATTTCAAAATTTTTCAGTCGCAAGAAGCGCCCGTCCCGCATAGTAAGTGTAGATGTCTGGTTATTGTTAGTAGAACCTTCCCCACCGGCTTCACTCAATCTGGGATAGTAAGCAGCCAGGTTCTGTTCCGGTGTATTGGTTGTCTTCCACACATGATCGTAAATATCAGCATTGATTGCACTTTGATTAATATTACCGGTAGAGAAAGGACGCATTGCAGTGCCGCCAATATAGAAAGTACAATGAGCTATTCCCTGGAAGAAAGCATTGATATCCCAGCTTCTCCATTGGGCAGTCAGTCCGAAACCATAAGTAATCTCCGGAATATTTGTATATCCTAAAGCCACTTTATCATATGTATCAACCACTCCGTCTCCATTAACGTCTCTGTATCTGACATCACCCACACGATAAGTTCCAAAATTCTGTTCGGGAGCATTGTCTATTTCTTCCTGGCTTTGAAACAATCCTTCAGCTATAAGTCCGAAAGTATGGTTTCCTCCAGTTCCGAATGTTTTTCCAATACTGTTTTGATATTTATAAAGGTGTTCTACTTCGTCGTTATTCAGTAATTTATTCCGGTTGAATGTAAAATTAGCCCGCCCGGTCAAAAACACCTCTCCGACTTTTTCCTCATATTCGAGTGTTGCATCCACTCCCCGGTTAACAGACGCCCCGATATTGGTTTTCGGTTTTGTTGTCAGTCCGACGATAGCCGGAAGTCCTTGTCGGTTAATAAATACCCCTTCACGTTTTTCATGAAAATAATCAGCTTGTATCTTAATTCTGTCAAACAGTCTCATTTCAAATCCCAAATTGGTTTTATAAGCTTTTTCCCAACTGACATTTAAATTTTCAACATTTCCGACTTGGATACCTCCGCCTCCTTCACTTCCGTTCTCGCCATAATTCCACCCATTGTTGGTGCTGATAGTTGATTGATAAATCCACCGGTCTCCACCAATCGCGTCATTTCCCACACTACCATAGGACGCTTTCAATTTCAATTCACTGACAACCGGAAGAATTGGTTCCCAGAATTTCTCATTAGAAATCATCCAACCGACAGCATAAGCCGGGAAAAATCCGAACCGATGTCCCTTGGCAAAGTTTTCCGAACCGTTATATCCCATATTAAATTCAGCAAAATAAGTATCCTTAAAAGCATAAGTCACACGCCCGGCAAGTCCTTGATATTTATAAGGTAATGAAAGGGTTTTGCTATAAGTCAGTTTCTTGTTTGTAACCTTATGATTGTATAAAAGCATGGCACCTACACGATGTTTTTCGGCAAACAACCGATTATAGTTGATACTACCTTCCAAATAGGTAGTAATGGAACCACTACCACTTTCACTAAGTCCTAATTCGTCTGTTCCGGTCACAATAGGACTACCAAAAATCAAATTCCCGTCTTCATCACGACCCTTAGCATAATATTGATTCGGTGTTTTAGAACGAACAATGGTGTTAGTATTAACCGCATCCCAGGAAAATTTAATAGAAGCTGTCAGCCCTTTGGTGACTAAATCTCCTAAATCCTGATTGATTCCGATAAGTGACTGTGCGGAATTCCAAAATTGTTCGCGATATCCGGAATGAACTAAAAGATTCCAAGGATTCTCGCCACCTTGCATACTCGGATAAGAAAGAGTTCCGTCTGAATATTCTTTAGGATAAACACCGGGAGAAGCTTCGAAAGCTCTCGACCAGATTTTATCTTTCTCTACACCGGGACCATAAAACTTCTCATATATATTGGCCAGATTTACATTCAGAACAGTAGACTTTGTTACATTAAAATCCATATTAGCACGGAAGCTATATTTATTGTAACGAAGAGATGTATCATAGTCATATCGTTGCCCTGCATTTCTAAAAATAGAACCTTCATTATACAGCGAACCGGAAACAAAGTATTTACAAATATCACCTCCACCGGATACATTCAAATTTACCCGCTGGTTAGAGGCCATATTCTTATAAAGTTCATGCATCCAGTCAACATCAGGATACAAATCGGGATCTGTCCCATTCTGGAAATATCCTATTTGCTCTGGAGTATAATATTCATAACCTTTCATCTCATTGTATAATTCAGCCCATTGTGCAGAGTTTACAAATTCCGGCATTTTGGTAGGTTGAGTAAAACCAGCTTCTACTCTGGCATTAATAACAGGTTTACCCTCTGCCCCTTTCTTGGTTGTAATCAAGATTACACCATTAGCTCCTCGCACACCATAAACAGCGGAAGCGGAAGCATCTTTTAATATAGAAAAAGAAGCGATATCCTCTACATCTACTAAGTCCAAATCCCGTTCGATTCCGTCTACCAATACCAATGGAGTGTTACCACCGGTAAAAGAAGATACCCCTCGAATATAGAAATCGGCTGCGCTGGCTTTTCCCGGTTCTCCCGTGCGATTCATCGCTACAACTCCTGCTAGTTGTCCCGCCAGTACACTCGAAATAGAAGAACCCGGAACTTTAACACCTGCCATATCAATAGTGGAAATAGAACCGATGACACTGGCTTTTTTCTGATGACCGTAACCTACGACTACCACTTCGTCGATTTTTTCAGTATCAAACTTTAGAGTCACATTGATAACGTTTTGGTTTCCTATCGCAACTTCCTGAGTACTCATTCCTATATATGAGAATACGAGTACTCCACCTACAACCGAGTTGTCGATAGTAATAGAATATTTACCGTCCAAATCGGTAATAGCTCCCGTCGAGCTGTTTTTAAGCCATACATTGGCTCCGATAATGGGCATATTGTCTCCTTCGGAAATTACCGTACCGGTAATAGTACGCTTTTTAGGAGCTGCCTGGCTGTCCTTTGCAGCGTAAGTTTGGATTGATATTCCGGCTAATAAAATAAGAAAAAACAACCGGAAAAATTGGGTGTGAAATAAATTTGGTTTCATGTATGTTTATTAAAGTTAATCACAATACTAATTTAAGATTCATAATACAGTTTCATTTAATCTCTTTACTTATTAATTTCCTCCTTTCTTTTTAAAGTTCGACCTTTTATCTCTTTGCATTTTGAGTATACGCAAAGAAAGGAACTTTAAAAAAGAGTGTGGGGTGGGATATTTATATTTGAGAGGGGAGGAATTAGAAAGGGGGAGAAAAAAGATAGTTTTTATATAATTTATCCCCCTCCCCCTAGAGAAAGCTATTATTTTTTGTAATCGGAAGGTAATACTCCAAACTCCTTTTTGAAGCATTCTCTAAAATAACGTAAATCACTAAAACCTACCGCATAAGTAACTTCAGAAATACTATACTTTTGTGATAATATCATTTGTGAAGCAACCTTCAACCGAATACTCCGGATAAAAGCATTTGTTGTCTGGTTAGTCAGTTGTTTTATCTTCTTGTTGAGTGTCAATTGGCTCATTCCTATTGTACGGCAAAGTAACGAAACGCTCAATTCTTCATTAGCAATATTATCTTCTACCACCTTTATGATTTTTTGAATAAAATCCCTATCGGTCTTTTCCGGAAAAACAGTAGTAGGATCTTCCTCAGACATTAAGTTATTGCTAAACTTTTGGGCCAACATTTGTCGGTTGGTAAGGATAGAATGTACTGTGGAAATTAAAATATCATTATCAAAAGGCTTACTGCAATAAGCATCCGCATAAACAGACAATCCTTCTTGCTGTATCTCTTTAGATGTCTTTGCCGTTAGAAGAATTACAGGAATATGCGAAGTCTCTTTCGTCGATTTAATAGCGGAACAGAGTTCTATTCCATTCATCTCCGGCATATAGATATCTGAGATGACCAATGACGGTATTTGAGACAAACAAAGGTCAAAAGCCTCTTTGCCATTGAAAGCAGTCAATATCTTATAATAAGGACAAAACAACTCATCCAATATTTGTACAATACCTTTATTATCATCCACAATAAGCAAAGCCGGTTTATCACTCATATCTCTGTCTCTATCCTCTATTTCCGGATGTATATATTCTGATGCAGTAAAGGGACCAGAATCCTCCTGTGAGAATGTTGTTATCTCTGATAATGGTTCTATAAGAGTATTCTTATTTTGGAAGGGAATAAAGACTTGGAAAACAGTCCCTTCCCCCTCAGTACTCTTGAACAGAATTGTTCCTTTATGAAGTTCTACCAGACTTTTAGTCAAAGAAAGTCCGATGCCGACTCCTGATTCCGAATAGAAACGTTCGAAAATATGTTTTTTCACTTCTTCTGTCATTCCCGTACCCGAGTCGGTTATGTGAATAGAAACACCTTTCTCTTGTTCCATGACATCCAATGTGATAGAACCTCCGTCAGGCGTATGCTTGATAGCATTGGAAAGAAGATTATACAGAATTTCTTCCATTTTATATGCATCAAATAACAAAAGAATGTAAGAGGCATTTGTATTAAATGCAAACTGTATCTGCTTGTCATGAGCTATTTGAAGGAATTGTGAGAAACAATTTCTACAAAATTCCACGATATCCCCCTCCCGTAGTTCGATATCCAGTTTGCCTTTGTCTTGCTTAGACAATTTAAGTATCTGATTTATCAAACGTAATAATATAGAACTATTATGTTGTATGTTCATCAGATGACGATGCAATTCATCCTTCGAGATATCCGGCGTAGAAAGTAATTTTTGCAGAGGAGAAATGATCAATGTCAACGGAGTACGAAATTCATGTGACAGATTCATAAAGAAATTCATTTTCATCTCTGACAGTTCCCGTATCTGTTGTTTTTCTTTCTGTGCAAGAAAGAGTTCATTCTTCCTTTTCTCACGAATCTTGAAATTCCGGATAATCATATATACAATGAATATACTCATAAGTATATATAATAGTATAAAATACCACCGGAGTAAAAGCGGCTGCAAAACCTGAATTTCCATTTTCAGTGGTTCCGACCAAGTCTCACCATTGCAAGAGGCTTTCACCGAAAAAAGATAATTGCCGGGAGGTATATTAGTATATTTTGCCGAACGATTACCTTGTTCGCTAGTAATCCATTCTTTATCAAACCCTTCCAACTTATACTTATAAATAATTTTATCTGTGGAGGTGAAATGCAAGGCAACGAAGTCGAATGAAAAATTATTGTTACGACTGGACAATGTCAGTTTATCAGTATTAAGAATGGAGCGTTTCAATAGAATCTGCCTGTTCACTTCTTCTCCGACTTTCAGAGTCTTATTATTTATGGAAAGATTGACAAAAGAAAGTTTGGGAAGAATAGTATCCTCCGTAAAAACAGCAGGAGTAAACGAGGTAATACCGTTGATACCTCCAAAATGTAAAGTTCCATTTCCTTTTTCTATATATGCTCTTTCACTAAACTCATTATTTGCAAGTCCGTCATTTAGCTGGTAGATTTTGACGGACAATGTTTGAGGGTCAATCCTGTTCAATCCTTTATTAGTAGCTACCCAAATAAAGCTATTGTTATCCTCTGATATAGCTTTGATACAATTATTGGAAAGCCCCTTCTGAACATTAATCCATTGATAGTTCCAATCATTAGTAGAGGGATTACGTTTCAGATAATACAATCCATTGTCTAAAGTCCCTACCCATATATCACCATTCTTGGCTTCACGAATATGAACGATGTTATCTTGAAACAACAGATTATTCTGATGAGTGGCAAAGCTAAATTTCCGAAATATGGGAGAAGACGTGAAACGTTCTTTGCCATTTAACACAACAAGTCCTTCTGCCGTACCAACCCATAAATTATTCTCTCTATCTTTCAGAATTGTACGTATAGTATTGGAGGGAAGAGGCAAAACTTCAGAATCAGTTTTATAAGTTACAACACTCTGTTGAGTAGAATAATTATAAAGAGTAACTCCATTGTTATAAGATGCAATCCACAAGAAACAAGAATCCTGCACAATACTTCGGATAGAAGGGATATTTATTCCCGAAGTTTTTTGATAAACAATTTGTTTGTTACTTTCTATCCATGCTTCATAAAGGCCATACATGGTACCTACCCATACCTTGTTTGAAGACTCTTGACCATAAATTGTATGTATCATGTCATTAGGGAAAATCGTCTTCCCCATTATTTGTTTTTGTGTGGAGTCAAGTACACATACCTCACCATTCAGACTGCCTATCCAATAATTGCCGGAATGGTCCGTTGACATACATTCGATGTTTTTGCCAGACATACTTTTTTGAAAAGGAGTCTGGTTCTTGTGGAAGCAAAATGTTCCGTTACGATAAGTGCCAATCCATATATTACCAAAACTATCCTCAGTAAATGAAGTCGTCCAGGGATTACCACTAAAAACAGTTTCCATAGCCCGTTCCGGAGTAAGCCCTTTCAAAGACGTACGATACAGACCGTCGAAACTAGATACCCAAAGTTGGTTATCCGAAGAAATGAACAACTCTCTCCCCGGATGGTTTGTCAGTTGGAAAAGAGTCGATGTTTTCTCATTATAAAGGTATGCTAAGCCTTTTTTGAGAAGATAGAGTTGCTGTTTGTGTACAAAAATTTGATCAACATCTTCGAGAATATCTTCCTGAAAGCGTTCAAATGTATTGCGGACTTTATCAAAAGCATAAACTTTTCCTTCTGCCACAGTTAAATAGTATCCATTAAAAGGAATACATAAGCTAGGAAAATAATAATAGGAACTCAAATATTGTTTCAATTGATATTTATTATTCTTTTTATCAATAACATCAATCCGATAAATTCCCCCTTTACCTGTGTACACCCAAATCTGGTCTTCTCCTACAGCTTTGATTTTGAGAATAGCTCTTTGTATTCCGAAATCTTTCGGGAAATATGAAGAAATACGTGTAAACTGGTCAGTATCTATATCATAACAGTAAAGTCCCATTTCCGTACCAACCCATAGATTACCAGCTGCATCTTCGGTGACGTACAACATTAATCCGGTATCTAATCCGTTATCATACCGACGATACGTTTTGAAAGAATATCCATCATACCGGACTATACCGTCAAAAGTAGTAAACCACATAAACCCTCTTGAATCTTGTATAACAGAACGTACATAGTTCTGTGGTAATCCATTAGCAGATGTTATATGTTTAAAAGTATACTCATTTGCTTGTGCCAAAGGAAAAAAATGCATAAGCAAAATGATTAAAAGACAGTGTGTTTTTTGCATAATTAATAGATTTGACTTAAATCAACAGTCAAAGATATAAAAAAACTGTTGTAATATTGAATTTAGTCCCCAATAGAATGGGAGAAAACGATTATCAAAAAGAAAAACCTCTGCTTCCAGAGGTTTAATTCATTGATAGTGGACCTGGAGGGTGTCTCTCGAACCTTTTTATAAAATCTCACAGAACATCAAATATCATATAATCAGTTATTTATCTCTTTCTTTCATTAATCTAAATATCTCTTAATATCATTGTATATCTCATTTTTCGGGTGTATTTTTGGGTGTCATTTTCAAACACACCCAATTATGAATATTAAAAGAAATATCATTTTTGCACCGGAAAGCCGCAAAAAAGACGGTATTCCAGTTACAAAGAATGTGCCAATCCGTATGCGTGTTATCTTTGCCAGTCAGCGTATCGAATTTACAACGGGATATAGAATTGATGTAGAAAAATGGGACACAGACAAGCAACGGGTTAGAAACGGTTGTACCAACAAACTAAAGCAAAGTGCATCTGAAATCAATGCCGATCTGCTGAAAT
>ERZ773264.2320-NODE-2320-length-18746-cov-24.422931_pt1 | contig 18746 bp, 17 predicted proteins | sample MGYA00511910_ERZ773264 | MGnify/ENA primary metagenome ERZ773264 (study PRJEB29015, sample SAMEA2737739) | human gut metagenome | biome: human gut; feature: human-associated habitat; material: faeces | place: China | collected 2012 ... | reverse complement strand
ACGGACGACCTGCTCATTACGAGTGAGCTGCTCTACCGGCTGAGCCACAGTAGCACATTGCGATCTCTGCAACGTGTGATATTTTACCATAAAAGCCGGGAGCTGTCAAGATTGATTCGCAACTTTGTCCCCCTGTGTTTGATTCGGCTCCTTTGCAAGGACGCGGCTCAGCTCACAGACCACAAAGCAGCAGCCGAGAAACACCAGCAGCGCACAGTCGGGCGGGAGGCGGCGCATCATGGTCACGCGGCCGCACAGGGTGCTGAACGTCTCCTGCGCCCGCTGAGGAAGGAGAAGATAGAATATCAGCAGCGAAAGCGGCAGATGGAGCAGCCGGGCGCGGTAGAGCGGGCGGAGGGTCATCTCGGGCGGGCAGATGGTCCGCACCTGCATCAGGACAGAAAGCCCCTGCACGCTCAGCGCCGCGCAGCACAGCATACTGGCGAACCGGCCGCTTTTTGCAGCCAGGTCACAGCCGGAGCAGACCTCCAAAAGCATCGCGCAGAAAACGCCTGCACCGGAGGGCAGCACTTCCCCCGCTCCTGCGGCCAGCATCCGGAAAAACAGGACGAAGCCGCAGAGCTTGAGGTAGGTCTGGGCCGCCTGTGCGATGATGCCGTCCAGCCGGAGAGGCTGCAAAGCGGTCGGGACAGCGGGGTGCGCCATTGACCCAAGCGTTCCTCCCAGCCGCGCCAGAAGCGCGGCGGACAGATAGCCCGCCGCCACCTGTGCAAGGAACAGCAGGACGCCCAGCTCTGCACTGCCCAGCATGGACTGCCCGACAGCCAGTATCACAAAGGACGGGCCGGAACAGACACAGGCCGGGAGGAGCGCATCGGCCTCCCGCGCGGTGAGCTGCCCGGAGCGGACGGCCCCGGCGGCGGCACTTGCTGCGGGGGCAAAGCCGCCCAAAAATCCGATGAGCAGCACCCTCCCCGCCGCCGGAGCGCGGACCCCGATGAGTCTTGCCGCCGGGCAGAAGGGCAGCCCCAGCACATCCGCCGCCGGGCATTGGATGAGCAGCGTGGACACGATGAGGAATGGGAACAGCGAAAGCAGCAGCGGGCCGCCGCAGAGCGCCAGCCCCTCCCGCAGGGCCTGTGTGCAGGCATCCGGCGCGGCAAACGGCAGCAGACCCGCGGCCAGCGCCATCAAAAAATACCCCACGCCCCGGATTTTCTCTTTCTGAATCATACGCGCACCCTCCATTTCCATATATATGTGGTAATTGGCAGCGGTTTGCATGGCGGGAGGGAGCAGCGTGGGAAGGAAACGAAAGCAAACACATTCCCTGCGCGGCTGGTTCCGGCGGATGTTCCGTCAGCCGCCCGGGGACTTCTACGGACGGGCTTCGGTCTACCTGAGCGGCAGAAGGATGGAGATCGAGCAGTTCCGGCGCATCCGCTCCTACGAAGAAGGCAAGCTCTGCCTCGAGCTGGGGCGCGGCACTCTGACGGTCTACGGCGACGATTTGAAGATAGAGACACTCTCCGCCCGGAGGCTCACCCTGCGGGGGCAGATCTTGCGGACCGATTTTTCAAAGGAATAGGAGCTTTCTACCATGGAATGGACTCAGCTCTGGGCAGGCGTCACCTTTGCGGCGCAGAACGGCGATGCCGAAGGTCTGCTGACTGCTGCGGCCGCAGGCGGGCTGCACCTCTCCGACATCGTTCCCCGGCCCGGCGGGTTCTCGGCCCGGTGCGCCGCATGGCATTATCGGAAACTGGCCGCTCTGGCCCGCAGACGGCGGGTGCGGCTGCGCATCCAAAAACGGCGAGGTTTTTTCTTTTGCATCCGTCCCCTTCTCCGGCGGCGGGGGCTCTGGGCCGGATGCCTTGTCTTTCTCCCTCTGCTGCTCTGGCTGCAGGGCTTTGTCTGGTTCGTCGAACCGGTGGGCCTGACGCCCGGCCAGCAGGCGCGGGCCGCCGTCGTCCTGTGGGAGGCAGGGCTTTTCCCGGGAAATGCCGTCACACAGGAAAAGCTCACCGCCGGAGAATATGCCCTGCTCCAGAGCGGTGAGTTTTCCTGGGCCAGCCTCAACTTTATGAAGGGAAAGCTGGTGGCGGAAGCGGCTGCGGCGAAACCGGTGCCGGACATCGCTGCCGGGACGCTCCACGGCCTCCGGGCCAGGGTGTCCGGCACGGTCGTTCGCACCAACCTCGTCAGCGGGACGATGCTCGTCGTCCCCGGCCAGGCCGTAGAAGCCGGTCAGGGCCTCATCGGGACAGCCCGCGCCGAACGGGACGGAACGCTCATCTTTCAGCCTGCGGCGGGCAGCGTCCGGGCGCAGTTCGAGTGGGAAAACGAGCAGGATACTGCCCTGACGCTGCCCATCGAACAGCTCACAGGGCAGCAGGCCGTGCATCGGACGCTGTTCTGGGACGGCCATGCGATCGCTCTGCCCTCACTGCATCCTGCTCCAGGCGAGGCAGAGGCCGCAGCCGTCGTCCGACACTGCCAGCCAGAACTCTTCGGGCTTCCCGTCCCTGTTTTTATCGAAGAAACGACATATTATTACAAAGTCTCCACTGATTTGGAGCGGACCGAAGAGCAGGCTCTGGCCCTTGCAAGGCTGCAAAGTAAACAAGCTTTACAGCAAAATTGGCCTGATTTTGAGCTTCTGGCCCGCAAAGAGGACGTCTCCGTCGAAGAAAACGCCCTCCATTACCGGGTCGTCTACACCATCACCGCCGACATCTGCAAATGAAAACGCCGCACAGCCCCGAGCACATCTGCTCCGGCCATGCGGCGATTTATAATTATGGATTTTTGTTACTTCTCTTCCGGGGTCGTCTCGGCCAGAAGCTCGTTCAGGTCGAACTCATACTTCGTGTGGCAGAAGTGGCAGACCACCTCACACTTCGGGTCTTCGTCCCGGAGCTTTACCAGCTCTTTGCGGCCAAGGCTGAGGAGCATATCCTTCGTGCGCTCCTCGCTGCAGTCGCACTGATACTTCACCTCGCGGGTATCGAGGACCTGCGGGTCGAAGCCCGCCATTGCCAGCTCCATCATATCCTGCGGGGTCTTCCCTGCCCGGAGCAGCTCGGTGACGGAAGGCATGGCAGCGATGTTCTGCTCCAGACGGGTGATCTCGGCATCGGTCGCGCCGGGCAGGAGCTGCAGCAGATAGCCGCCGGCGCAGGCGATGGACAGATCCTTGTCCACCAGAACGCCCAGCGCACAGACCGTGGGGATCTGCTCGCTGTAGGCGTAGTAGCTGGTGATGTCCTCAGCGATCTCGCCGGACACCAGCGGTACCTGACCCACCGTCGGCTCCTTCTGGAGCTTGTTGTCCCGGATGACGGTCAGAACGCCGTCTTTGCCGACTGCGCCGCCCACGTCCAGATGTCCGTTCTCCTTTGCGGGAAGCTCGACCAACGGGTGGTCGATGCAGCCTTTGACGTTGCCGTGTGCGTCGGTGCAGGCGATGACGACGCCAGCCGGGCCGCCGCCGGACACGCGCAGGGTGATGGAGTCGCCATCATCCTTGAGCATCGCACCCATCAGGGAGACACCGGTGAGCAGACGGCCAAGGGCTGCGCTGCAGGTGGCACTGGTGGTATGCAGCTTTTCTGCCGTGCGGACGATCTCAGTGGAGTCCACGCCGCAGAACACGACACCGCCGTTTTCAGAAATGCCGCGGATAAGATTCGACATATTATTGTTCCTCCAGTTGGGTATACTGTTTGACTGCGCAGAAGAAATAGCGCTCGCTCTCGTCGGTCAGAGGGCCAAAGCTCTCGCCGTCGCAGACACTTTCCAGCGCAAAGCCGTGCTTTTCCAGAGCGGCGCGGATGGCGTCGAGGTCGTAGGTGTACTCGTAGAACTGCTCGTGGAAGTGCTCCCCCGTCTCGCGGTAGTCGATGTCCACGCTGATCTCCACCCTGCGGTCGGCGGCGCTGTAATGGTTGCGCCAGACGCAGGAGGCGTCCTCTTCTTCAAACGTAAAGACGTTTTCGCCCAGCACGTTCCGGTGCTTATAGGGCGTGTTCATATCGAACAGGAGCACACCGCCCTTTTCCATAAAGAAGCCGGCGTTGGCGATGGCTTTGTCCAGGTCCGGGATGTGGTTGAAGGTGTCGAAGGTGGACACCGCACCCCGGATGGTGCCGTAGAGGTCCAGCTTGAGCAGGTCCTGCCGCAAAAGAAGCAGGCCGCCGGAAAGGCCCAGCTGCTCAGCCTTGTCCCGGACGACGCAGAGCATCTCCTCCGACTGGTCGATGCCGATCATATCGTAGCCCGCCTGCGTGAGCATCAGGGTCAGCTCTCCTGTCCCGCAGCCCAGGTCGGCGAGGATGCCGTCATGGATGCCGTGGGCTTCCAGCTCTTTTTTGATGTGGGCATACAGGGCCTCGTAGTCGGCCTCGCCGTTGAACTCATCGTAAAAATAAGCAAATTCGTTGTAAGCCATTGCGTTACTCCGCGTCCTCTGCGTTTGCCTCGTACTCGGCGGCGACGGCTGCGTTCAGCACAGCCTGCAGCTCCGGGATGCCGTAGCCGCTCTCGCCGCTGGTCAGCACCACCTTCTGGCAGCCGTAGGGCAGGCAGAGCTTTTCGAACTCCTCCTGCGTCTGGGCCAGCTGGCTCTTCTTGAGCTTGTCGGCCTTGGTCAGGGCCACGACGAAGGGGATGTTGTGGTAGTGGAGGTAGTGCAGCATCTGGATGTCGTCGGCGCTGGGGGCGTGACGGCAGTCGATGAGCTGGACCAGCAGGGTGTGGTGGCGCTGGGCCTCGAAGTAGCTGTTGATGAGGTCGTCCCAGCGCTCACGGTCGGCGTTGCTCACCTTGGCATAGCCATAGCCGGGCAGGTCCACAAAGTAGCAGTCATCCACCGCGTAGAAGTTGATGGTAGCCGTCTTGCCCGGCGTGCTGGACACGCGGGCGAGATTCTTGCGGTTGCAGAGCTTATTGATGAGGCTGGATTTGCCCACGTTGGAGCGGCCGGAGAAGCTCAGCTCCGGGCGGTCACTCTCGGGCAGCTGGCTGGAAATGCCGTAGCTTGCAATGAAATCCGCTTTGTTATAGTTCATAGCTTCGCTCCTTTCGTCTCAGCAGACCGCGCCCGGCTGCGGCTTTTCAGCCGTCTGCGGCAGGGCCGCAGCCTCAGCGGGCTTTACCTTCCTGGTGCGGGGGTGGCCCGCAGACACCGTCTTGGGCTTGAGGAGGGCTGCGGCGAGGACCTGCGACAGGTTGGACATGGGCAGGAACTCGATGTTCTTCTTGACCTCGTCGTCCACCTCGTACAGATCGGACACGTTATCCTTCGGGATGAGGACGGTCTTCATCCCCTCGCGGTAAGCGGCCATGCTCTTCTCGCGGAGGCCGCCGATGGGCAGCACATTGCCGTGGAGGGTGATCTCGCCGGTCATGGCTACATCGCCCCGCACCGGGATGCCGGACAGGCAGGAGATGAGGGCCGTGGTCAGGGTGACGCCGGCAGAGGGGCCGTCTTTGGGGACTGCCCCCTCCGGGGCGTGGATGTGCAGGTCGCACTTCTTGAGGCGCTCGGAGTCGATGCCGTACTCTGCGGCATGGACGCGGGCATAGGTGATGGCCAGCTGGGCGCTCTCCTTCATCACGTCGCCCAGAGAACCGGTGACGGTGATCTTGCCGCTGCCGTTGTCGATGACCTGCACTTCGATGGGCAGGGTCTCGCCGCCGATGCTGGTCCATGCCAGACCGTTGGCGATGCCGATGGCGTTGGTGCGGTTGAGGAACTCGGGCTTGACCATGCGGGGTCCCAGCAGCTTTTCGAGGCTGGTGCCGGTGACGGAGACATTCTCCGCCTCGCCGGAAGCGATCTTCCGGGCGCACTTGCGCAGGACGCTGGTGATGGTGCGCTCCAGATTGCGGACGCCGGCCTCGCGGGTGTAGCCGTCGATGATGCCGTAGAGGGCGCTCTGGGAGAAGGTGACCTTGCCGGTCAGGCCGCAGGCATCCAGCTGCTTGGGGACCAGATGCTTCCGGGCGATGTTGTACTTTTCCACCCGGGTGTAGCTGGGCAGCTCGATGACGTCCATGCGGTCGCGCAGCGGGCCGGGGATGGCGCTGAGGTCGTTGGCCGTGGTGATGAAGAGCACATGGCTCAAATCAAACGGCATATCGATGAAATGGTCGTTGAAGGTGCTGTTCTGCTCGGGGTCGAGGGCTTCCAGCAGAGCGGCCGCCGGGTCGCCCCGGAAGTCGCCTGCCAGCTTGTCGATCTCGTCCAGAAGCATCAGGGGGTTCGAGCTCTTGGCAGAGATCATGGCGTTGATGATCTTGCCGGGCATCGCGCCGATGTAGGTGCGGCGGTGGCCGCGGATCTCGGCCTCATCCCGCACGCCGCCGAGGCTGATGCGGACATACTTGCGGTTCAGGCTCTCGGCGATGGAGCGGGCGATGCTGGTCTTGCCGACACCCGGAGGGCCGACGAGGCAGATGATCTGGCCCTTCACGTCGGGGGCCAGCTTGCGGACGGCCAGCACCTCGAGGATGCGGTCCTTGACCTTCTTCAGGCCGTAATGGTCCCGGTCCAGCACGCGCTGGGCCTTGGCGATGTCCAGATCGTCCTCGGTGAAGGTGTTCCAGGGCAGGTCGAGGCAGGTGTCCAGATAGGTGCGGATGACCGTGCCTTCCTGATTGCTGCTCTGCATTTTGGAGAGGCGGTCCACCTCTTTGAGAAGCTTCTTTTCCCGGTCCTCGTCCAGATGGAGAGCCGTGATCTTCCGGCGGTACTCCTCAGCCTCGGCGGTGGTATCGTCGTCCTCGCCCAGCTCCTCGCTGATCATGTGGAGCTGCTCGTGGAGGTAGTAGTCGCGCTGGTTCTTGTCCATCGCCTCGTCTACCTTCTGGGCGATCTCCTTATCGATCTCGAGCATCCGGCGCTCTCGGTGCATCTTCTCGATGAGCAGATGCAGACGGCCCATCAGGGTGCCTTCGTCCAGAATGGCCTGTTTATCCTCGAAGCGGAACAGGAGGTTGGCCGGGATGTACTCGGACAGGAAAGCGGCGTCGGTGCTGGTGGTGATGGCAAACACCACGTCCTTGCCGATGTGGGGGTTCAGAGCCAGCAGGTCGTCAAAGCTCTTTTTGACGTTGCGGACGAGGACGTCCGCCTCCGGCAGTTCCTCGGGCTTCGCCATCTTGACCGGGGCCGGGCGGACGGTGGCCAGCAGGAAGCTGCCGTCGTCCTCCATCTCGGAGAGTCTGGCGCGGTATTTGCCTTCGACCAGGATGCGGACGAGGTCGTCCGACACCCGCATCACCTGCTTGACCTCGGCCACGACGCCGTAAGTATAGAGGTCGGCGGCCTTGGGGTCCTCGACCTTCATCTCTTTCTGTGCCACGAGGAAGACGTCAGAGTTGTTGCTGACGGCCCACTCCACGGCGGCGATGCTCTTCTCGCGGCCCACCTCGAAGTGGAGCAGATTGTTGGGGAAGACCACCAGCCCGCGCAGGGCGATGGCCGGAAGGTGGAGGACGCTCCGCTCCACCTTGACCGTAACTTTTTCAGACATAGTACAAAACCTCCCAGCCGTCCCTCGGATGCGAGTCATCCATAAGGGCGGCTTTTTTGTAGGGTCATATCAAATCTATCATTTTATTATAGCGAAAAATGTTTGCAGATGCAACTGTTCAGCGCTTTTCCCGGGTGTTGTAGCCCAGTCTGCCCAGTGCGGGCAGGATGGCCCGGAGGGTCAGGGACGTGAGGGCGCCCATGACAAGGCCCAGCACCAGCATCACCGGCGCATAGTACAGCGACATGGCCGAGGACAGGATGAGCCCCGCGCCAAGCAGCTGGCCGATGTTGTGGGACAGTGCGCCGCAGACCGACAGGATGAACCATGTGGGCCGGAACGGGAGCTTATAGTAGAGCACCCACATCACCAGCAGGGACAGCAGTCCGCCGCAGAGCGAGAGGAAGCCTGCCGTCCAGCCGGAGACGAGAAAGACGAACAGCGCCTTGAGCAGGTCGAGATAGAGCGCCTGCCGCGCCCCCATGAAGAACAGTGCATACATCACCACGATATTCGCAAGGCCCAGCTTCATGCCCGGCGCAAGGCCCGGGATGACCAGTGTGCCTTCGATGAAGGAAAGCGCCATCGCCAGCGCGAACAGCAGGCCGGAAAGTGCGATCTCGTGTGTTTTCTTCGGGTCATGGTTTCGGTTTGCCATCGGCTCTCCCCCTTTGCCGCATCGTTTATTCTTCTCCGCCGGCGGTCTGCTCGTACTGCTCCTGCTCTTCCACAGCGGCCTCCCATGCGGCGAAAAGCTCGTCCTGATGGAAGCGCAGGTCGCTGAGCTCGTCGCTCTTTTCCCGCAAAAGCTGGGGGTCGTTGTAGACTTCCGGCGAGTTGATCTCGTTTTCCAGCTCCACTTCGCGGGCGCCGCAGGCTTCCATCTCGTCCTCGCAGGCTTTGATCTTAGCGCGCAGCTCGGCCCGGCGGCGGCGCTGCTCTTTGCCGTAGCCCGCCTTGGCGGGTTCGCTGCTCTTCTCGGCCACGGGGACGGGAGCGGCGCGGCCCATCAGGGCGTCATAGCTGGGGTAGATGACCGCCTTGCCGTCCTCGAGGTAGAGGATGGGGCAGGCCAGACTGTTCATCAGGTGGCGGTCATGGGTGACGAGGAGCAGCGTGCCGGTGTAGGCCATCAGCGCCTCGGTCAGGTTCTCGCGGGTGTAGATGTCCAGATGGTTGGTAGGCTCGTCCAGGAACAGCAGGTTCGGGCGTTCCAGCACGATCTCTGCAAAGCGCAGCCGGGCCAGCTCGCCGCCGGACAGGGCCTCGCAGGGCTTGAAGACCGTCTCGCCCCGGAAGCCCAGCTTTGCCAGATGGCTGCGGACTTCCAGCTCGGTCATCCGGGGGTACTTGTTCCAGATGACGTCGATGACGCGGCCCGCGCCGATGCGGTCCTGCTGCTGGGCGAAGATGCTGGGCCGTGCGCCGGTGCCAAGGCGCACCATGCCGCCGGAGGGGCGGCGCTTGCCGTCCAGCACCTGCATCAGGGTGGATTTGCCTGCGCCGTTGGGGCCGGCGATGATGAGCCGCTGGCCGCGGCAGACCGTATAGGTGAAGGGCTCCAGCAGGGTGCGTCCGCCGATCTGAATGGTCAGGTTCTTGAGCAGCACCAGCTCATTCCACGGCTCCACGTCGTATTCGAAGCGGAACTTGAGCTGGTTGGTCTCGTCCTGAGGGGCCTCGGTGATCTCCAGCTTTTCCAGCTGCTTGCGGCGACTCTGGGCCATCTTGGTGGTAGAGGCGCGGACGAGGTTGCGGTCGATGTAGTCCTGTAATTTTTCGGCCAGCGCCACATCGGCGTCGTGCTGCTTCTGGCGCAGGGCGTCGGCAGCTTCCTTCTGGGGCAGATAGGCCGAGAAGTTGCCCTTATAGGTGGTCATGGTCTGGAAGGAGACTTCCCAGATCCTGGTACAGACGTTGTCGAGGAAATAGCGGTCGTGGCTGACCACCAGAACGGCACCGGAGTAGCCCTTGAGGTAGTTTTCCAGCCACTCCATGGTGGCGAAGTCCAGATGGTTGGTGGGCTCGTCCAGAATAAGGACGTCCGGCTTCTCGAGGAGGAGCTTGGCCAGACGGAGACGGGTCAGCTCACCGCCGGAGAGGACCCCCACGTTCTTGCTCCAGGTATCCTGCGCAAAGCCCATGCCGGACAGCACCTTCTTGATGTTGACGTCCATGTTATAGCCGTCGGCGGCGTCGATGATGTTCTGCAGTTCGTCGTGCTTTTCGAGAAGGGCGGCGTCGTCGGGAGAGGCCGCCATCTTCTTTTCCAGGATCTGCATCTGGGCCATGGCGTCCAGCACAGGGGCGAAGGAAGAGCGCATCTCCCCGTAAATATCCAGCGTGACATCGAGCTTTGCGTTCTGCTCCAGATAGCCCAGCGTCACGCCGTGGGTCACGCTGAACTCGCCGTCATAGTCGGTGTAGACGCCGGTCAGGATCTTGAGCAGGGTCGTCTTGCCTGCGCCGTTCTGGCCCACGATGCCGATGCGGTCTTCTTTTTCCACGCTGGCGCTCACGTCGTGCAGGACGACTTTCTCGCCAAAGCTCTTTCCGAGTTTTTCCAAATGAATCAGCATATCGTTCTTCCGTGTTCTTTTCCAGTAGGGTGGATGGGGACATTCCCGCCGTTACAGCTGATGACGGCGGTGCTTGAGGCCGAGGTTCGCCAGCTCTTCCGGCTCCATCACCAGCGGGTAGAGCTCTTCCAGCGAGGCGATCTCGTAGGTGGGGCTCACCTTGCCCGGGTTCTCGGCGTGGCCGGGGTTGAACCAGCAGGTGTCGAGGCCCGCGTTCACGCCGCCCTGAATGTCGCTGGTGAGACTGTCGCCCACCACCAGGACGTGCTCCCGGTTCTCCACGCCCAGAGCGCGGAGGGCGGAGTCGAAGATGCGGCGGCTGGGTTTCTCGCTGTCCAGCTTCTCGGAGACGAAGACGTCCTCGAGGTAGGCCCCGATGCCGGATTCTGCCACCCGGCGGCTCTGCACCTTCTCGAAGCCGTTGGTCACGATGGCCAGCGTCGCCACCTCGGAAAGCTCCCCGAGGACGTCCGGCACATTGGGGGTCATCAGGTCGGGGTGGGAGGAGAGGTGGTCGAGGTAGCAGCGGTTCATCTCCACGCCGTCACCGGCTGCGTTGATGGCCTTGAGGAAGCGGGTGAAGCGCTCCCCCATCAGCTTGTCGCGGCGGATCTGGCCTTTTTCCAGCTGACGCCAGAGTTCTTCGTTGATGGTGCGATAAGTCTGCACCGTCTCGGCGTCCGGCTCGATGCCGTATTCCACCAGCGTCTCAGCCAGCGCCTTGTTCTCGGCGGCATCAAAGTCCAGGAGCGTATTGTCTGCATCGAAAAGGATGCAATAATATTTTGCCATGTTTCTTTCCCTTCTCTATCATGTTTCGAGCCGCCTGCCGCCTTGAGCGGGCGCGGCTGCGGTCTGCGGTTTAAGAACAGCGAGAAGCCAGCCCCGCCCGGCAGAGCTGGCTTCTCGTATTTTTTATCATTCCAACGTCATTTCATAGGCTTCGTCGTCGGACTGGTCCGGCAGGTTCCCGCTGCACTTGCAGTGCGGCGTGCAGGCACACTCTTTTGCGATGCACTTTGCCATCTGCTCCTCCGTCACGCCGTTCTCGACGTTTTCCCAATCCATGTCGTAGTAGTCCACGCTGCCGTCGGTCACATCTTCTGCGCCGGGCAGGCCGAGGACTTGCATTTCTTCACAGAACATCCGCTCGCCTCCTCTCGGCTCAGCCTATGCGGCTGCGCAGAGGAAGGTGCGGGGCGTCATTCTGCCTTGCCTTCGGCTTCCTTGCCGGCAGAGGCTTCCGGCTTGGTTTCGGCCTTGGGCTCCGCTTTGCTCTCAGTCTTGGATTCTGCGTTAGACTCGGCCTTGCTTTCGGACTCCGACTCTGCCTTGGAGCTGCCGGACGACGTGCTGGACGATGCCGACGACGAACTGCTGGTGCTGTGGGAAGAGCTGCCCGAACTTGCAGAGGAAGACGAAGAGGATGTACTGCCGGAAGGACCGGCATGGGACGAGGACGAGCTGCTGGTGGAGCCGGACTCGCTGGTCACACCGCTGCCGATGGTGATGGTCAGGGTGTTGCTGCTCACCTTGCAGTCGTTGTAGGTGACGACGGCGTGGATCTTATAAGAAGCGTTGACCATGGAGCTGTCCACCACCACAGTGATGCTGGACTTGCCGGCGGCCTGCGTGACCTCCTGACCGTTGGCGTACCAGCGCAGGTTCTCGGTCTTGGCGTACTTGCCGCTCAAAGTCGCCTTGAAGGTGTAGGAGCTTCCCACAGCGCCCTTGCCCTCGCTGGTGATGTGGACGGAGGCCGTGCCGAAGACTGCCGTGACGTCCAGATTCTGCTTGAAGTCGGTGTCGGTGCGGGTCTTGCTGGTGAGGCCGTCGCTCCACTTGACGAAGACGTGGCCCTCCGCCGGGACAGCGGTCACGGTGATGGATTTATCGGGGTCGGTGACGGTGTAGGTCACAGAGCTGTTGCCGGTGTCATTGCCGACGCTCAGAGTGCCGCCGCCGTTCTTGTCCACACGGTAGCGGGCCTCGAACTTTTTGCCCTCGCTGGTGCTCTCGCTGGAAGAGCTCTCCGAGCTGCTGGCGCTCTCGGCCTGACTCTCGCTGGAGCTGACAGCCTCTGAGCTGGGAGCGGCCACGGCGGAGCTGGGGTTGGAGACATACTCCATGGTGCGGGTGGGGATGTTGTTGGTGTCGGGGCGGCGGTCCTCGGTCTGCAGGGCGTGGGTGCGGAGATAGTTCAGCACTGCCTTGAGGCCGGCGCTCTTGAGGTGGATGTCGCCGCTGGTGTAGTAGTCCGCGATGCCGTAGCCGTCGCTACCCTTGAGGGCCTCGGCAGAGTTGAGGAAGCGGACGCCCAGCTGCTCGCAGAGATCCAGAAGGGCCATGTTGAAGTCGTCGATCTTGGCCTGGTCCATGTGGGGGTAGTTGGAGTGGTCAGCCGGGACCGGCGGCACCGTGTTGACGATGATGTCGGTGTAGGGATAGCTCTGCTGGATGGCCTGGATGAGGGCCGTGTAGTGGGCGATGAAGTCCGGGACTTCCATCCCGGTGTCGTTGGTGCCGAAGGTCATGACCACACGGCGGGGCTTCATCATGGCCACCGCCTGAGGGATGGTGTAGTGGTTGGAGTCCTTCTTAAAGGTAACGATGCCCTCGTTGAGCGCGACCTGGGTGCCGATGCCCTCTTTGGCGCAGAACTGCTGCAGGGAGATGAGGCCGTTGTTGTAGAGGCGGACGGTGTTGGAGTCGCCCAGAAAAAGGGTGTCGTTCAGATAGTCCGTGCCGGCGTCGGCGGTCTCCGTCAGCAGAGCGGTGGAGGCGTTGTCGATCTGGTAGTGGCCCGACAGGTCTTCGCCGGGGGCAGCGGGCCCCTCTGCAGGCTCCGAGACGGAGGGGGCAGGCTCCTCCTTTTTGAGGAGGGTGGTGGTGATGCCGAAGGTCAGCAGCACCGCCAGCACGCAGAGGATGCAGACCAGAACGGCCCGATGCTGCATGGGAGTCATGGTTTCGTTTTGTTGTTGTCTTTTTTGACTCATAGATTCAGTCCCTCTCGTTTCAGGAATGGGAAGGCTCGTCCGCCGGGCGGAGAGCCCAGTCCGTCAGCTCTTTGCAGTCAGCGGCCATGAAGACCGGCGCAAAGGGGGCGACCTCTTCCCTGCCGCCGTAGCCGTAGAGCACAGCGGCGGCGTCCAGGCCGCAGTTCACAGCGCCCTGCATATCGTCCCGGCGGTCGCCCACCATCAGCACCCGCTTGCCCTGCATGACGGGCTGGGCGAGGACGTGGCGGATGACGTCGGTCTTGTTGTCGCGGCTCTCATCCATGGACGCACCGCCCACGAAGGAGAAGTAAGGCGCAAGGCCCTGCTCTTCGAGGATGGGCCTCACAACGTCGGTGGGCTTGCAGGTGGCCGTGCAGAGGGTCAGGCCCGCAGCCTTGAGACGGCCCAGCATCTCCACCACGCCGGGGTAGACATCGCCCTCGTGGCAGCCCCTGGCGGCGTAGCTCACGCGGTAGCGCTTCGTGGCCTCCTCGATTTTTGCAGGGTCGGAGAAATGCTCGCCGAAGCTCTTGCGGAGGGGCGGGCCGATGTAGCGGCCAAGGTCGCTCCGGGCGACGTCAACGCCCATGGAGCTGAAAACTTCTTCCAGTGTATTGAGAATGCCGGGGGCGGAATCGATGAGCGTACCGTCCACGTCAAACAGGATCGCATCGTAGTGCAGCAAGGTCAGGTTCCCCTTTCTCTTTGGATAAACATTATATAGTATAGCACAGATTTCGATATTCAGCAATTCCAACAAAACACTTTTCCGACTTTTATACATATTTTTAGGCAGCCCCGCCCCGGAAAGCAAAAACCGCCCACCCATTGCGGGCGGGCAGTCGCATTTTGACATCAGCTCTCGGTGGTGGTGCAGTTCCCCGTCGAGGGGTAGTAGAGGTTGTTGGCGATGAATTCCAGCTTCTCTTTCAGAACCAGCTCAAGGTTCGCCACGGCGTGGACCATGTTGGTGGCGGAGTCGTTGACTTCCAGCAGCTTGCACAGGTCCAGCTCCTCCATGCTGAGGGCGGCTTTCATCTTCTGGCTCTCGGCGCAGAGGATGTGGCTCAGGGCCGACTCCTGCAGAGCGATGCTCTCCATCAGGTCAACGACGGCCTGGTCGAGGGAAACTCTCGGCAGCGCGGGGCAGCCGCAGGAAACGCAGGGGGTGCAGTTGGTGGTATCAGCCATAAGAAGGACCTTCCTTTCTATAATAGGGATCGGGCGCAGTCCATCCTATGTGCCTCGCCGCCCGGATGTTACTCCGGCTTTGCGCTCTTCTGTACCTTCTCGATGGTGTCGCGGTAGCCGCCGGAGCCGTACTGGATGCAGCGGTTGATGCGGCTGATGGTGGCGGTGCTGATCTCCACGGCCTTTACGATCTGGTCGTAGGTGCTGCCGCTGAGCAGGAGCTTGGCCGCTTCCAGACGCTGGGCCATATCGGAGATCTCCTTGACCGTGCAGAGGTCTTCGAAGAAGTTGTAGCACTCCTCCCTCGTCTCAAGACTCAGGATCGCGTCGAACAGCGCGTCGGTGGTGGGGTTTCTTCTGGGGTTCTTGTCCGCCATAGCTGCCTCCTTCAGGGCAAAGTGCCGCAGGGTGCGGCACGGTTCTTTCTATTACTCTGTTACTTTAGCACTTGAAAGTGTAAAAGTCAAGTGTTCGGTCTTTCTTTCCGGGGGTTTAGCAGATTTCACCTGTGGAGGCGTTAAGTTTTATTCATCTCACATCTGAACAAAAATCGCCTAAATTTTCTTAGTTTCTCCCCCGCAAAAATGGCACAGTCTCCTAACTTGCCCAAAATATATTGACAAGTTATGAAATCAGGACTAAAGTATACACAATCATTCGGCAAATGCAATGAACAGGACATGACTTTTCGCATTCCCTGCGCTCAGAGAGCCGCCATTCCGGTGCAAGACGGCAGCACAGTGCGATCAGCCCTCACCTGCGAGCAGCCTGTGCGAACCCGCTTGCGGCAGTAGTGCATGGCCGTTCAGCCCACGTTACAGGGCGGCGTATCGGCGGCAGGAACGCCTGTACGCGCAAGCGGCTGCTCCCGAACGCAGCAAACGAAGTGGTACCGCGGAGAACGACCGGTGCAGATGCACCGTTTGGCCTTCGTCTTCGAGGAAGATGGGATACATTTTTGTGTCTCTATCTTTCATGAGGACGGAGGCTTTTTTCACCCCTCCGGGCCGTTTCGCCTGCTCTGCTTTTGGGTACAGACGCTCTGTCTGGCACATTGCCGGTTGCCGGTGTGAAAGAAAGGAAAGAGGTATAAAGAAATGAATACGCTGGTCATCGTTTTGATCGCAGCCGTGTGTCTGTTCGGCGCTTATACGCTGTACGGCCGCTGGCTGGCCAACAAGTGGGGCATCGACCCCACTGCCAAGACCCCCGCAGTCGTCCACGAGGATGGCCGTGACTATGTCCCCACCAACGGCTGGACCGTCTTTGCACATCAGTTCAGCTCCATTGCCGGTGCAGGCCCTGTCACCGGTGCTATCCAGGCTGCTGCTTTCGGCTGGCTGCCTGTCCTGCTGTGGGTGCTGCTGGGCGGCATCTTCTTCGGCGCTGTCACCGACTTCGGCGCTCTGTACGCTTCCGTCAAGAACGACGGCAAGAGCATGGGTATGCTGATCGAGAAGTACATCGGCAAGACCGGCCGCAAGCTGTTCCTGCTGTTCTGCTGGCTGTTCTGCGGCATCGTCATTGCAGCGTTTGCTGACATGGTGGCCGGAACCTTCAACGCCTTCGGCGCCGACGGTGCTCTGGCGGAGACTGCTCAGACCAACGGCGCTGCCGGTATGGTCTCCATCATGTTCATGGTCTTCGCTGTCGTCTTCGGCCTCATCCAGAAGAAGTTCAACTTCTCCGGCTGGAAAGAGAGCGTCATCAGCATCGTCTTCATCGTGCTTTCCTTCGTCATCGGTGCAAACCTGCCCCTCATTCTGGGCAAGGCTGCATGGAGCTACATCACCTTCGTCTACATCTTCTTTGCCGCTGTTCTGCCCATGTGGCTGCTGAAGCAGCCCCGTGACCACATGACCACCTTCATGTTCGTGGCCATGATCATCGGCGCTGTGGTCGGCCTGCTGGTCGCCCACCCCACCATGAATCTGCCCGTCTTCACCGGCTTCACCAACGAGAAGCTGGGTACCATGTTCCCCATCCTGTTCGTCACCGTGGCCTGCGGTGCTGTCTCCGGCTTCCACAGCCTCGTCTCTTCCGGCACTTCCTCCAAGACCGTCGAGAACGAGAAGGATATGCTGAAGGTCGGCTATGGCGCCATGATCCTCGAGAGCCTGCTGGCTGTTCTGGCCCTCTGCGTCGCCGGTGCTGCTGCCGCTGCTGACGGCACCCCCGCTGCCGGTACTCCCTTCCAGATCTTCAGCCGCGGCGTCGCCGGTTTCTTTGAGATGTTCGGCGTCCCCGCTTATGCCGCTACCGTCTTTATGACCATGTGCGTTTCCGCACTGGCTCTGACCAGTCTGGATGCCGTGGCCCGTATCGGCCGCATGAGCTTCCAGGAGCTGTTCAGCGTGGACGACATGGAGCACGCTGAGGGCTGGCGCAAGCTGCTCTGCAACGTCTACTTCTCCACCTTCATCACTCTGGTGTTCGGCTTCATCCTGACCAAGATCGGCTACGCCAACATCTGGCCCCTGTTCGGTTCTGCAAACCAGCTGCTGAGCGCTCTGGTCCTGTCTACCCTGTGCGTCTTCCTGAAGGTCACCGGCCGCAGCAACAAGATGCTCTTCCCCCCGCTGGTCATTATGCTCTGCGTCACCTTCACTGCTCTGGTGCAGCGCCTTATCGCTATGGTCAAGGCCATCAGCAATGCCGCTGCTGTCACCATCCCTGCCGGTGAGACCACTTGGGGCGCTGTGTTCATCGCCAACGGCCTGCAGCTCATCCTTGCTGTCCTGCTGATCGTTCTGGGCCTGAACATCGTGTTCCACTCCTTCTCCGCCTACAAGAAGGCAGAGCACAACAGCGAGGCCAAGGCCTGATCTGTTGACCGCTGTTGACTGAATAAGCAAAGCGCCGCTGACGGCTTTTGAACCGTCGGCGGCGTTTTTGTTCTGTTCCTGTTACAGCATCTTCACCATGATGATCTCATCCCGGTAGGTGCCGTCCTTCAGCTTAAAGGCCCGGGGCTGGATGCCATAGCGCTCAAAGCCAACCTTTTCATAGAGATGGATGGCGCGGGCGTTATCGCTGTACACCCCCAGCTCCAACTGCTCGAAGCCGTTGGCCCGGGTCTGGTCGATGGCAAGCTGCATCAGGTAGCTGCCCAGACCGCAGCCCCAATACTCTTTCCGGACAGAAATGCCCATTACGGCACGATGGCGGTATTTGATATGCGGCCGCACCTGTGCAACACCAAACTCCCCCACCAGCGTTTCTCCGGCAAAAGCGCCCACCTCAAAGTTCACAGGGCTTTCCCCGCAGTCTGCAAGCCGATTCTGCATCGCTTCCAGATTCGCGCCTTCTTCCGGGTAGCGGGCCATAAAATAGGTCTCGCTGTAGGTCGCATAGCGGAATGCATTCAGCGCCTCTGCATCGTCCGCGCACAAGCTGCGCACCGTCAGCACTTCCCCGCTGGGCAGGGTGAATGTTCTGGGTTCGATCTTCATGATTTCTTCTCCCCTCTTTTATATAGCCCTTATAATAGCACATTTGCCGCGCAAATACAAACAAAAAGAGCCGCAGCACCTTGTTACAGGTGCTGCAGCTCCCATTCTATTCAGTCAGACTGAATTACTTCACCATGCTTGCGACTTCAGCAGCGAAGTCGTCAGAACGCTTCTCCAGGCCCTCGCCCTTGACGAAGTGGGTGAACTTGATGACCTTGATGTCGCCGCCCAGGTCCTTTGCGACCTTGGCAGTGTACTGACCGACGGTCATGTCGCCGTCCTTGACGAACTCCTGATCGACCAGGCAGTTCTCCTTGAAGTACTTCTTGATCTTGCCCTCGATCATCTTCTGCTTGACAGCGTCGGGCTTGTTGGCGTTCTTCGGGTCGTTGGCCATCTGAGCGAGGAGGATCTCCTTCTCCTTGGCGACGACCTCAGCGGGGACAGCAGCCTCATCGACGTAGCTGGGGTTGGCAGCTGCGACCTGCATGGCAACATCCTTGCCGTATGCAGCGAACTCGTCCTTGGCCTCGATGCCGTTGGTGGTCTCGAAGTTGACCAGGATGCCGTGGGTACCGCCGCCGTGGACGTATGCAGAGCAGACGCCCTCGTAACGGACGAAACGGCGGACCTTGATGTTCTCCTTGATGACCAGGATGAGGTTCTTCAGAGCCTCATCGACGGTCTCGCCGCTCTCGGTCTTGCATGCCATCAGAGCCTCGACATCAGCGGGGTTCTGCTTCATGATGACCTTGGTGGCCTCCTTGACGAAGGCGACGAACTTGTCGTTCTTGGCGACGAAGTCGGTCTCGGCGTTGACCTCGATGACGACGCCCACCTTGCACTCGGGGCAGTAATCAGCGTAGACCATGCCCTCGGCAGCCACGCGGCTTGCCTTCTTGGCGGCGGTAGCCAGACCACGCTCACGCAGGATCTCGATCGCCTTCTCGAAGTTGCCGTCAGCCTCGGTCAGAGCCTTCTTGCACTCCATCATGCCGCAGTCGGTCTGCTTGCGCAGTTCCA
>ERZ773264.2312-NODE-2312-length-18802-cov-4.553529_pt1 | contig 18802 bp, 20 predicted proteins | sample MGYA00511910_ERZ773264 | MGnify/ENA primary metagenome ERZ773264 (study PRJEB29015, sample SAMEA2737739) | human gut metagenome | biome: human gut; feature: human-associated habitat; material: faeces | place: China | collected 2012 ... | reverse complement strand
GGGGTGCAGGGGGCAAGCTGCCCCCTGCAAAGACTGAGCAATGAATGATATTGAAATCTAGAAGAAATCGGTAACTGCTGTTCGCCATTCTAAAAACATAAAAAATTTCTGCAAACTGCAATCTAAGAAAGATTCATAAATAATTCGGACAACGCACCCACTGGCGAACAGCACACAGGCAGACAGCGAAGCATATCTGCCGAACCGTACGCAATCGGTTTCCCTAAGATTAGAGTTCTGCTGCCTCCTGTGCAATTTTCCCCATACAGCTTTCAAACGAAACCCCATACCAATAGGTATCTTTATCTGGCAGCGTTGCTTCGATGCAGTCTGTTGTCAGGTTGACCGCAAGAGAAACTGCCTTTTCCAGCGATGCCCCCTTGACAATCGCACCGGAAAGCAGACTGGAGAAAATATCGCCCGTTCCATGTGCAAAATAACCGCCAATGTGTTTCCGGAAAGCAGCATGATACTGGTTGGATTGGCTGTCATAGGCAACTGCTCCATGTCTGCCGTCTGCATACTGAACACCCGTCAGAACCACAGTCGGTGCACCCAAATCGGTCAGTTCTTTCAATAGTTCCTGTATCTCTGCTTCGGTGTAATCTGTCCGATACGGGCGGTCTAACAGCAGGGCTGCTTCCGTCATATTCGGTGCAATGATGTCTGCCTTCTTGCAGAGGGCTTTCATCTCCTGCACGAAATCAGCGGTAAAGCCTGCATACAGCTTTCCAGCATCGCCCATGACAGGGTCAACGATGATAGAGGTGTGTTCGTTGCGGAACGTGTCGAAGAAGTCAGATACAATCTGTACTTGTTCTTGTGAGCCTAGGTAGCCCGTATAAATGCCATCGAACTGTAAGTTCAAGGATTTCCAGTGCGTTGCAATCGCCGGAATATCACTGGTTAAATCTCGAAAGGTATAGTCTTTGAATTGATAGGTGTGCGTGGAGAGAACCGCAGTCGGAATGACAGCCGTTTCCAGTCCCATCGCACATAGAATCGGGTGGGCAACCGTCAGGGAGCATTTCCCGAAACATGAAATATCTTGAATGGTGACAATGCGTTTTAACATAAAACACGCCTCTTTCTTTTCCATTTGCTTGTAATTAAGGACGGTTTCCCCGTTCTTTTTCTTTTCGGAATGCCTGCTGGGCTTTCATAATCCGAACATCCTGCCCGACAAAGCGTAAAATCGAATAGTTCGCATAAATACGGGACGTAATCCGTTCTTCATAGCGGTTGGAGATGCCGTTAAAATCCAGATTGGTGCTGATAATGGTCGGAAGAGAGCGGTTCAAGCGAGTGTTAATCAGATTATAAATCGTGGACTGGTAGAAAGATGAGTCAAACTCTGTTCCCAAGTCGTCTAAAATCAGCAGGTCGCAGGTCAGCAGCAGTTCCATCGTGTCAGTTTCCAGATGTTCTTTTCCAAAGTGTTCCCGTTCAATCTTGTGGAGAAAATTGATGACAGAATCATAGAGAACACTATAACCCCGTTCCAGTGCCACGGAGGCAATCGAAAGGGAAAGATGCGTCTTTCCGAGTCCGGTTTTCCCGAACATCAAAATGCTAGGGGAACTTTTATGGAAATACTGGGCATAGTTTTGGCAGTAAGCGAGAATCTTCTGCATAGCCGTGTAGCAGTCTGAACCGTGTTCCGTTGTTTTTCCTCGGTAATAGTCCAGTGAGAACGTATCAAACCGACAGAGTTGCACTTGAGCTGACTTGTTCAGTTCTTTTGTGGCAAGTTTTCCGGCAAGTTTTAATAGGCAGTGGCAAAATGTTCCGTTTGCATAGCCAGTATCGTTGCAGTCGGGGCACTGGTAGACAATATCTAAGTAATTCTGCGGATACCCGTGCTGTACGAGCAGTTTCCGAATCATGGCTTGTCCCTGCTGATTCTGCTGGGCAAGGCGTTGTGTCCGTTCTGCAACATTTTCGCCGGAACGGATAATCTGGATTAAGTCTTGACTGGTGTGAAACAGCTGCTGGTTGATTTCCATGATTTCCGGAACGGTTTGTGCGATTTCTGCAAGGTGCTGTTGCTGCGTGGTTTGAGCATTGTTTCTGCGGACAGAGATGGCAGAGAGTGCCTGTTGTAGATACCGTTCGTTCATACATTGCCTCCGATTGGTTCATCTAGATTATAAATCAAAGAAGCGTATGCCTCTGCATTTTCGCTGACGGGAATTTCCGGCTGTTTCTTCTTCCGGATGCGAGGAGATTCCGGCGGTTTGTCGTTTAAATCGACCTCGGCACGAGTTTTATAGCCGGCTTTCATCCAGTCGTTCAGAATGCTCTGCATATAGGGAAATGAGAGCCGGTCTGTTTTTTCAACGGTTTTTTCGTAGGCGTATCGAATTAAATCCATCGGAATGGCTTTTTGTTTCCAGTCATCAATGAATTCCATCTGTTTTGGCGTTGGATTTCGTCGCATTTCGAGTAGCCGCATGATTTGTGCTAAATAGCTGTGTCGCTGTTCCATGTCTTTGATTTCTTCTTGAGCCTGTTGTAGGGTAGTAATGCCCTGATTCCACCAGCGAATTAGAATTTGTTCGATGTAACGCACATTGCATTTTTGAATGGAATGGCAGTAGGAAACCACCATGAGAATGATGTCGCTGGAAAAGTTCAAGTAATCGTGCAGCCAGACGAGGGACTGTTCTTCCATGAAATTCAGCGGTCTGCCATATAATTGCTGCACCATGCGGAACAGCGTCTGTAAGCTTTCGGAACTCTGAACAGCATCTGCAATGGCAGTTGGCAGGATGGACAATTCCGAACTGGTGCGAATGAGAGCCGCAACTTCCTGCGGCTTTTCTGGAGCAGGTGGTTCTGGTGGTGTGAAGAGGTCGGTTTGTTCCCAGAATAAAAGAGCTTCTTCGACTTGTTCCGGCAGGCATCCGACTTGCTTTCCAACCTGTGCGGTGTCAATCGTTTCTGGCTGATGCCGCAGCAGGTAAAGCAGGACTTTTAGCTGAGAGGGGGTTGCAAGTTTGAGATATTGGTCTACAACCGCAGTCGGCACGCTAAACAGGGACTGCCATGCTGGATTTTGGAGGGTCAGTGTCAAGGGTGGGGGTCGCTCCTTTCTGAAAAGATAGAAATTCCGGATTGTCCGGAATGGGCTTGGAATCTATTATAACACATTTCGGAATGCTTGTCACGCATTTCAATGAAATTGGTAAAAAAAAACGCCTTTGCAAATTGCAAAAGCGTTTTGGTGCCGATGGTGGGACTTGAACCCACACGTAGTTGCCTACAACAGATTTTGAGTCTGCCTCGTCTGCCATTCCGACACATCGGCTTACGACTTTTATAGTATAGCATACTTTCTCGGATTTGTCAAGTGTTTTTTTCGATTTTTTTCAAATTTTTTTGAGCGGGGAAATCCGGAAAAAAAGAACCGCTTGGGAAATCAAGCGGTTCTACGGATTGTGGCGTGCCTAGAGGGATTCGAACCCCCGACCTACTGGTTCGTAGCCAGTCACTCTATCCAGCTGAGCTATAGGCACATCTGTCTTACAACATTATTTATTATAGCACACCTTTTTGCATTTGTCAAGGGCTTTTTCAAAAAAATTTTGAAAAAACCGAAAAAAGTTGCCTTGTGCAGCAGGCAACTTTTTCTATTTGGTTCTTAGAGATAATCCTTGATCAGTTTTACACAAGAACGGCAGACCTTTTTATCATTAAAATCGATCAAATCTTCCGTTTTATTGCATAGGGCACAAGAACTCTGAGCCTTCTGGATGATGATTTTCGTACCCTCTGTGTAAATCTGCAAATAATCGTTGCAGTCGATTTGAAGCTGCCGTCTTAGTTCCTTTGGCAGAACGAAGCGACCGAGGCTGTCAACCCGACGCATAATACCGGAATCTTTCATGATATAACCTCCTTTTTCACCGGATATTATTCATTATACAAAAAATGGGTACGAGTGTCAACGGTAAATTGGTTGCTTTTTCGTTTCGATAAGAAATAAATATAGTACCATAAAAAAAACTGATAAGGCATGCAAAAAAATCTGAAAAAAATTGAAAAAAACACTTGACAAATGCAAAAAGGTGTGCTATAATGTAATAGTTGACTGATGAGATATTAGCTCAGTTGGCAGAGCATACGCCTTTTAAGCGTAGGGTCGAGGGTTCAAATCCCTCATATCTCACCACAACAGGAAAGCGGGGGAATCATTTCGATTTCCTCGCTTTTTTCGTTGATGCAGATATTTGATTGGAAGTAGAAAGCACCGTTTCGCCAAATGTTAGGTTTGCGAAACGGTGCTTGTCTTTTTATTTATAGAAAACTTCCGACAAAGGGTAGGCAGATTGCTCCGACTGTAATGACAGCTGCCAGAATCAACAGGAGCACCCGCATCAGATTGGAACGGTTCTTTTCTGATTTCATAAAATTCCTCCGTTTGTGCGGGGCGTGGGATTAACCACGCCGTTTTTTGCGGTTATAGCTGCCGGAATTGTTTTTGCTGCTGTAAGCGTGGTCACGGCGGAAACGGTCAGAGCGACCATTTCCGGAGCGTCCGCCGCCGGAACGGTAGTTGTTGCGTTCTTCAAAGAGTTTCACCTTTACAGCATGCCCATTGATTTTTGTGGACTGCATCGAAGCAACAATGTTAGATGCTTCCGCAGCTGGCACTTCAACGGTGGTAAATTTGTCATAGATGTCGATCTTTCCAAATTCTGAACCGGAAAGTTCCGTTGCTTCCACCAGTGCTCCCAAGATAAAGTTTGGAGCCATGCGTTCTTTACGGCCAACATTGATGTGCAGTTTCACGGTTGCTGCACCGCTCCGCTTGCCCTTGCGAATCGGCTTCGGAATATCGAATGCCGGCAGGTTTTTGGTTGTAGCTGTAATTTCTTCCTGCAACAGCAGTGCCAGCAGGGTTTCCGCTGGTGTTCCGGCAGCAATCAGTTGTTCTGCCAGCTGAACAGCTTCTTCGGATGGAGCAGCACTGCTGCACTGTTCCTGTAACCGCTGCTGTAACTGGTCTAATGCTTCCTGCTTCATCTCTGCGGAAGTCGGCAGGTTCAGTTCTTCAATGTTGGCTCTGGTGTACTGGGAAATAGCACGCAGTTCCTGTTCCTGTTTTCTGCCACTGATAATGTTATAGGCAGTGCCTTCTTTTCCGGCACGTCCAGTTCTGCCGATACGGTGAATATAATATTCATGGTCTTGTGGCAAATCATAGTTGAATACAGCATCAACACCCTTGACATCAATGCCTCTTGCAGCAACATCCGTTGCAATCAGGATGTTGCATCTGCCATTTTTGAAGCTGTTCATGACCTGCGTCCGCTGCATCTGCTTCATATCCCCATGCAGTCCAACGGCTGCAAAGCCACGATTTTGCAGGGCTTCAGTCAGTTCATCGACCATTTTCTTGGTGTTGCAGAATACCATAGAGGAAACCGGCTTTTTCGATGCGAGCAGCAGGTGCAGAGCATCGGTTTTTCTGCCCATTGGTACATTGATGGCATATTGTGCAATAGCATCAACGGTACGGTGTGGGCTTTGAATCTGTACCATCTGAGGATCTTTCTGATATTGCTTGGTGATGGCAAGAATTGCCGGCGGCATGGTTGCAGAGAACAAAACCGTCTGGCGGTCTTCTGGTGTCTGAGCCAGAACGGATTCGATATCTTCCCGAAATCCCATGTTCAGCATTTCGTCTGCTTCATCTAATACAATCGTTCGCAGATGTTCGAGTTTGAGGGTACGGCGGCGGAGATGGTCTAAAACTCTGCCCGGTGTGCCAACAACAATGTTTGCACCGTTTTTCAGAGCGTGAATCTGCCGTTCCATGCTGGCACCGCCATACACGGCAACGGGTTTTACCCACCGTTTGAATTTTGCAAACTTGCCGATTTCCTCGCAAGCCTGCATGGCAAGTTCTCTGGTCGGGCAGAGAATCAGAGCGTAAACAAAGGGTTCTGCATCCTTTGGAATTTGTTCAATAATGGGAATGCTGAATGCGGCAGTTTTGCCCGTACCCGTGTTGGATTTTCCGATGACGTCTTTGCCTTCGAGCAGCAGGGGAATGGTTTTCGCCTGAATTTCGGTCATTTCGGTAAAATTCTGGGTGGCAATCGCCTGTAACATTTCTGCGGAGAGCGTTGTATTTTGAAATTGCATGTTGCTTCCTTTCTTTTGCATAAAATGGAAGCGTATTCGTAGAACGTGCGAATACGCTTCCATTCTGAACAAGGGGTTTGGGATGGTGAATACGGATTATTCGTCGATGTCTTCCGGCATGCTCCAGTTGTGGTAAACATTCTGAACATCGTCGTTTTCTTCGAGGTGTTCGAGCAGCAGGTTCATCTTTTTAATCTGGTCTTCATCGGTCAGGGTGGTGTAGGTTGCTGGAATCTGTTCTACTTCTGCGGAGAGCACATGATAACCCTTTTCGGTCATGCCGTCCCGCAGGGATGGCAGAACAGACGGGTCACAGCTGATTTCTACCACATCGTCTTCCACAGAGAGGTCGTCTGCATCGAATGCGAAGCAGTCTTCCATAACAGTATCTTCATCCAGACCGGTGTTTTCGAGAACGACCATGCCCTTTTCGGTGAACAGAAACGAAACGCAGCCGCTCGTACCGAGGTTACCGCCGAACTTGTCGAAGTAGTGGCGAATGTCGCCAGCCGTCCGGTTTTTATTGTCGGTCAGGCATTCTACGATGACAGCAACACCGTTCGGGCCATAGCCTTCATAGACGATGGATTCATAGTTATTCTTATCGCCGCCGCCAGCAGCCTTCTTAATGACACGGTCGATGTTATCGTTTGGTACATTGTTGGACTTTGCTTTTGCAATCAAGTCCCGCAGCTTTGCATTGCTGCTCGGGTCAGCACCGCCCTCTTTGACGCAGACGGTGATTTCTCTTCCGATTTTTGTGAAAATCTTTGCTTTTGCGGCATCAGTCGCTTCTTTTTTCCGTTTGATATTATTCCATTTAGAATGTCCGGACATGGGTGTTCATCCTTTCGATTGATTTTCTGCTGCATCTGCCGTCAAAACGGCTTGGAATGCGGCAGTTTGCCGAATCTGCTGCATCAATGCTTGCATGCGGTCGGCTGCACCGGTCAGATAGAGATATCCAAACAACGCTTCCAGCCCGGTCGCATAGCGATATTCTGCCTGATGGGCATGCTTGGGAGCGGCATTTCTGCCCCGAAGAAAGACTGCCTGTTCCTCCTCGGTGAGGGTGGGGAGCAGTTCCCGCATGACAGTTGCCTGAAAGCCTGCACAGACCAGTGCCACTTTTTTTTGATGCAGGGCAGCTGGCGGCTGATTGGCAGTGCGAAGCAGCTGTTCCCGAATCAGCGTATCAAAAACGCTGTCGCCTAAAAAGGCGAGGGATAGGGGGCTGTATTGTTTGGCATCGTGTGGACTGAGCGGGATTTGTGTCATAGGGGTATCCTTTCGGTGTTACGATACAAAGTCGAATTCAAATCCATAGAGGTTGACGGTGTCGCCTTCCTGAATGCCCATTTCTTCCAGCTTGTCGATGATGCCGCTGCTGCGGAGCACCTTCTGGAAGTATTGCAGCGAGGAATAGTCATCCAAATTGACGGTTCGCAGGATCGGTTCGAGGAATTTTGCATCGATATAATAAACGCCGTCTTCGACTTCAATTTCAAATGTTCCCTTTTCGGTGGTTTCTGCCAGTTCTTCTGGGGTGAGCGGTTCTGGCTCATATTGCAGAATCGGCGGCAGTTCGGTCAGCTTTGCACCGATTGCCTGAACGAGTTCTTTCGTTCCCTGCGTGGTGGCTGCCGAAATGCAGAAGAAGGGAAGTCCTTTTTCCTGTTCGATATAGTTGCGGAATGCGGCAATCTGTTCTTCGGTTGCCATATCGCATTTATTTGCTGCAACCATCTGCGGACGGGCAGCAAGGTCTGCGTTAAAGCGTTCCAGTTCCTGTTGAATGGTTTCGTAGTCCGTAATCGGATCTCTGCCTTCCGAACCGGAAACATCTACAACGTGCAGAATCAGCCGGCAGCGTTCTACGTGGCGGAGAAATGCGTGACCTAAGCCGATGCCATCGCTTGCCCCTTCAATCAGTCCCGGAATATCTGCCATGACGAAAGAAGATTCTGCGTTGCACTGCACCACGCCCAGAACAGGGGTCAGGGTGGTGAAGTGGTAATTTGCAATTTTTGGTTTTGCTGCACTGACAACGGAAATGAGGGTGGATTTTCCGACATTCGGATAACCAACCAATCCCACGTCAGCGAGCAGTTTCAGTTCGAGGATGACCTCGAACTCTTCGCCTGGGAAGCCAGGCTTTGCAAAACGGGGAATCTGACGGGTAGAGGTTGCGAAGTTGCAGTTGCCTCTGCCACCGTTTCCGCCCTTTGCGAGAATCTGCGGTTCATCGGTCGAGAGATCCGCCATGATTCTGCCGTTTTTGGCATTCCGGACAATCGTTCCCCGTGGAACTTTGATCACAAGGTCGGGAGCACTTTTTCCGGTACAGCGTTTTGCACCGCCGTTTTCGCCCCGCTTTGCGACATATTTTTTGTGGTAACGGAAATCGAGCAGCGTAGACAAGTTGGTGTCTACCTGAAAGACGATATTGCCGCCTTTGCCGCCATTTCCGCCGTCTGGGCCGCCGGCAGCAACATATTTTTCCCGATGAAACGAAACTGCACCGTCACCGCCGTCTCCAGCTTTGATATAAATTTTAACCTTATCAACAAACATAGCAACCTCATACTCTCTGTCAAATACGGATGGATGGGGGATGAAAAGAAAATCCCAAGCGGAAAAGCTCGGGATTTCTGTCAGATGCTTTGTTTCAATCCACAGTCGGTAATTTCACAGAGCCTGACGTATCATCAGAGGGTTGACTGTGGTTTGCCTCGTGTCAGTGGGGGATACCGATTTCTCTCCGCCCGCCGCTGACGTTTTGACTTGCAATTCCGCTCACCACCTGTAGCAGTGGGAGAATCCTTGCTGTTATTCGATAGAAACGCTTATTCAGCTGTGTAAACGCTGACCTTCTTCCGGTCACGTCCCCAACGCTCGAACTTTACAATACCGTTTACTGTTGCAAACAAGGTATCATCAGAACCGATCTGAACGCCGTTACCCGGATGAATATGTGTGCCTCTCTGGCGAACCAGAATGTTGCCAGCCTTAACGAACTGACCATCTGCCCGCTTTACACCCAGCCGCTTGGATTCAGAATCACGGCCGTTCTTGGTAGAACCAGAACCTTTTTTATGTGCAAAGAATTGCATACTAATCTTCAACATGGTTATTTACACCTCCGTGTGTTTTATGGTAATTGCCCCTGAACGAATCAGGAAGCGGAAGCATTCCGGATTTGAATACAACCCGGGGCTTCTTCGGTTAAGAGCTGCATTTGCAGGAACAAGCCCTGCAAAAGCCGTTCTGCATTTACGTCTTGGATCGCATCCACAGAAATAGAAATGCAGTTTTCCTCCACAGCAATTTCAGCCGGCAGCTGATAGATTTCTGTCAGCAGATTTGCGGTCAGCTGTACGGAAGCAGAAACGCTTGCACAGATGACATCCTGTCCGGCGTCGGCATATCCGGCATGCCCCGAAACGGAAACACCCGTCAGCCGCTGATTGCGATGATAAAATGTGGCGGTAATCATGATACAGGGAACTTACGCCTCGATGGCTTCGATCTGTACCTTGGTATACGGCTGTCTGTGACCCTGCTTCTTCTTTTCGGACTTCTTCGGCTTGTAAGTCATAACAGTGATCTTCTTTGCCTTACCGTTCTTCAGAACCTTTGCACTTACAGTTGCACCTGCAACATAAGGAGCACCAACGGTCAGACCGTCTTCCTTGCTAACAGCAACAACCTTGTCAAATGTAACGGTAGATTCTTCTTCAGCGTTCAGCTTTTCGATAAAAACAACGTCTCCCTGCTTTACCTGATACTGCTTTCCGCCGGTTTCAATGACTGCGTACATGTGTATGCACCTGCCTTCTTTTCAAACTCGCTGTTTCAGGTACACGAAAAAAGGTGTTTCAATTGACCTGAACCCATGCGGTTTTTCTATTATATCATAGTTTCTGTGGAAAGTCAAGAATTGTTTCTGCAAAAATGTAAATTTTTTATGACAGGTCGAATCTATGGAAAAACCGTCGGAAATACGGGGCAGTTTCCCGACAAAAGCCGTAGAATTGTGACAAAAATGTGTTGCAATTGTTGTCAGCATTGTCCAAAAATAAAAGCTGGAAATTGTGCTATGTGCCATTTTCCGAAAAGGCATATTTACAAATCGTCTGATTTGTGGTAAAATGAGAGAAGAAAAATGAGACGAATTTACAGCGTTTCTGTTTGCAGAATGATTTTTAGAAAGAGGGGAAGAACCATATGTCAGCTTGGGATGCAACACAACATGCAGACCATCCGAATTCGCAGCCATCCGGTAACCGTCCACCCAGACGCAAAAAACCGAGAATTCGCTATGACCGGATTGTACTGGTTGCACTGGTTTTGATTGGCTTGATTTGTCTGCTGGTACTGGGCGTGAAACAGTGTGGAAAAAAGGATACGACTGGGAACAGTTCCTCCGGTGCAGCAGCAACCACCACACAGATTTCCACAGAGCCGCTGGAACGAACATTGGCACTGACGGCGGAAGATGTCCATAAGGGTAGCTTGATTCTGGTCAATGCCGACCATGTTTATACATTTGCCGCAGATGATGTCAGCTTAGAAACAGTCTATGAGGGCAGAAACAGTTGTTATGGTGTCAGTGATATGGAAGTTTCTCTGGATACAGATGTCATTGACCATTTTAATCAGCTGATGCAGGCATATTATAATATCTATGACAACAATGATATTATGATTGTGAGCGGATACCGGACACGGGAAGAACAGGCTGCCTATTATGAAAGCAAAAAGACGATGCTGCCGGGCGGATATTCTGATTATCATACGGCACGGTCGTTTGATTTGGTGATTTATCCGAATGGGATAACTTCGAATTATTATGCAGCGACTGGCGATTATGCATGGATTGCAGAGCATGCCGCAGAGTATGGATTTGTTTTGCGGTATCCGGACGGAAAAGCCGATAAAACCGGCATCAGTCCAAGAGCGTATACATTCCGGTATGTTGGCGTTCCGCATGCCCTTTATATGTATGAAAATGGGCTTTGTTTAGAAGAATACTTAGAAGAGATTCAGGGCTATTCCGCAGATAAGCCATTGACAATTGATACAGACGGTGGAGAATGGAACGTTTTCTATATGCAAGCCAACACCAGCGGCAGCACACAAATTGCCGTGCCGCAGGATGCAACCTATACGGTTTCCGGTGATAATGTCGGCGGATTTATCGTTGCGTATCAGGAAACAGAAATGGCAGCTGTCACAACGGGTACAGATGTGACGGGTGTCGATTCCACGGAAACAACCGATTCTACAGAAACGACTGTAGAAAATGCAGAATAAACTGAGATTTTATCAGAAAAAAGCACTTCCGAAATGGAGGTGCTTTTTTTCTGATTATTTTTGGTAGAAAAATTGTCGAATCTTGTTGAATAAGAAAAGATATGATATTTTTTCAGCAATTTACTTTTATTTTCAAAATGAATGGAAAGATAGGTTGACTTTTCTAGACATTTGGTATATAATAAGCATGTAGATTGGGTAAGTTGAAGGATTGATCATTGCTGCATCAGCAAGTAACACTGGTTATGATTACACGGATCAGTTCTATTACTCCTATTATTTTAAGGTGAAGGATGAAATCGAGAAGCAGAACTATGATTTTTCTGCTTGCGTAATTGCATATGATTCAAAAACAGAAAATATTGATTTTGACAAGCAGAACTCTGATGGAGTATATCCGGATGAAAACATTGAAAATGTTGTAAGTAAGGGAACTTACACCAGAAAAATTGGTGATGTAGTTCCAAGTAACTTGGTGGATATGAGTGATGTAACAGAATTGTTTGGAATCATCTCATTTTTGAACGCTTGTGATACAGATATGGCACTGTATACTGTATTTTTGAATGACATGTTGACTTCTGACCACTCCTATACTTTGCAAGATGGCAAAACTGGAACTTATCGGGATCGTTTGAAGAATTCTCTGTATGCGAATAATGTTCCGTTTGCCGAAATTGCTGACTGTGATCAGAATGGACATATTGAAAAGAAAGATGGAGATTTGTTGATTACTTATTATGCACAGGCAGCTGCGGGACAGAATCCAGATTCTTTGATTAACAGTGAACTTTCCAAAGTGGTATATGCAGATATTACTATGTAATTTGTCAAAATTGCACAAAAACGCATCTTGAATTTTAGTGCTGTTTTTGTTGCTTTTAACTTGACAAAAAATTAAATAAGTGATACAATGATATTGTAAACAAAATAATATTGTTGTTTACTTAAGAAAGGATGGATCGTTATGAAAAAAACATTATGTGCATGCATGGCAGCTGTATTGGCACTGGCTTCTTTGCCGGTACTGGGTGCAAGTGCAGAAGAAACAACTTACGCTCTCGGCGATGTGGACATGGACGGCGTTGTAACAAATGATGATGCTACAATGATTTCCCGTTATGTTTTGGGCTACATTACGTTGACAGAGGAACAGCTGAAACTGGCTGATGTTAATGAAGACGGTGTTGTCGATTTGACAGATGTAACCAAGCTCTATAATGAAAAGCAGATCTATGTTCTGGGCGACGTGGACATGGACGGCGTTGTAACTGGTCACGATACGGCGATGGTTTCCCGTTATGTGCTGGATGACACTTACACGTTGACAGAGGAACAGCTGAAGCTGGCAGATGTCAACGAAGATGGAACCGTCGACCAGGCAGATGCTGACAAGCTCTACACGGAAATGCAGGTTTATCCGCTTGGGGATGTGGATATGAATGGAAATGCGGGAGTGTCGGATGCTGTGGATATCTTGACCTATTGTGCGAAAGTGAGTGCTGGTCAGTCCATGGAATTGACAGCAGTACAGAAGAATTTGACAGATGTTGACTTGAATGGGAAAATCAGTGTAGACGATGCTTGCTATGTTTTGCATGGATATGCACGAAGAGCAGCAAGCTTTGCGTATATCTATTCGGAAAACACAAACCAGTATTATTACGATCCGATTAAAATCGTATTCATTGACAGAAATGATCCAGATTTTATGCAAGATTATATGGATGGAAAGTATGATGATGCAGATGTCACTGTTCCAAAGACAAATGCTTAACCACTGGCTGTTTGCGAAAAGCAAATAAAAGAAATCAGACCGCTGTGCTGGGAAACCGGTGCAGCGGTTTTTCGTTTGAAATCCGGCATTTTGCACAGGAATGCACGGCCCTGCGGAAAGATTCCGAAAAGTTTTTTAAAATGTTTGGAGAAATACTTGCAAAATGCAGTAAAATAGTGTAAAATAAAAAGGTACGGTGCGATTGCACTGCAAAAAGGTTTACATTTATTCATGAAAGGATGTCAGAAAATGGCAGGTTTGAACAAAGTAACAGTAGACGATATTGATGTAAAGGGCAAAAAGGTACTGGTAAGAGTAGACTTTAACGTACCGATGAAGGATGGCGTGATCACAAACGACAACCGGATTCAGGCTGCTCTCCCGACTATTAAAAAGCTCGTTTCCGAAGGCGGCAAGGTAATCCTCTGCTCTCACCTCGGTAAGCCGAAGAATGGCCCGGAAGCAAAGTTCTCCCTGAAGGCTGCTGCAGAACGCCTTGCAGAACTGGTTGCTCCGACAAAGGTTACATTCGTACCGTCTGATAAAGTTGTAGATGACAGCGTAAAGGCTGCTGTAGATGCAATGCAGGACGGCGAAATCATCGTTCTGGAAAACACCAGATTCCGTGGTGCAGAAGAAACCAAGAACGGCGAAGAATTCAGCAAGGAACTCGCTTCCCTCGCAGATGTATTTGTAATGGATGCATTCGGTAGTGCCCACAGAGCACACGCTTCCACTGCTGGCGTTACCAAGTTTGTAAAGGCCACCGCAGTTGGTTACCTGATGCAGAAGGAAATCCAGTTCCTCGGCAATGCAGTTGAAGATCCGGTTCGTCCGTTCGTTGCAATTCTGGGCGGTGCAAAGGTTGCTGACAAGCTGAATGTCATTTCAAACTTGCTCGAAAAGTGCGATACCCTGATTATCGGCGGCGGTATGGCTTACACCTTCCTGAAGGCAGAAGGCTATGAAGTTGGTACTTCTCTGGTAGATGACACCAAGCTGGATTACTGCAAGGAAATGATCGAAAAGGCAAAGGCAAACGGCAAGCAGCTGCTTCTGCCGGTTGATACCGTAACCGCTAAGGCTTTCCCAGACCCGATTGATGCAGCAATCGAAGTAGAAACTTACGATGCACAGCACCTGCCGGCTGACAGAATGGGTCTGGATATCGGCGAAAAGACTCAGAAGCTGTTCGCTGACGCTGTAAAGTCTGCAAAGACCGTTGTTTGGAATGGCCCGATGGGTGTATTTGAAAATCCGGTTCTGGCAAAGGGCACGATCGCTGTTGCACAGGCTCTGGCTGATACCGATGCAACGACCATTATCGGCGGCGGTGACTCCGCAGCAGCTGTTATGCAGCTGGGATTCGCTGATAAGATGAGCCACATCTCCACTGGTGGCGGTGCATCTCTGGAATATCTCGAAGGCAAGGAACTGCCGGGCGTTGCTGTAATCGCCAACAAGTAAGAGATTTTGTTTTCTGGGAAGCAGACCGCTTTTCTGCTCCGGTAGAAGAGCGGCTGTTCCAACAGAAAGGAATTGCCAATGTTGAAAAAAACATGGGAACAGATTGCGAATCCCTCGAAAAAAGAGGTTGCATTGCCATTTGCCTGTGGGGTTGCCTGCGGGATTTTGATTGGACTGCTTGCAGTTCCATTCTCCAAGGGCATTGTCATCGGCAGCTATAACAATTGCAATCATCGGGTATCGGATGAATCTGTACGGGAATTGCCGGAACAAGACGGCGAAAATTATGAAGAATAAGGAGCAAATTCAATTATGAATAAGGCACTGAGAAAGGCAATTATTGCCGGCAACTGGAAAATGAACAAGAACCGCAAGGAAGCTGCGGAACTGATTGAAGCACTGAAGCCAATCGCAGCAGATAAGACCTGTGGCGTGATTATTTGCGTACCGTTCACCAACCTGGAAACTGCTCTGCGGTTGACAGAAGGTACCAACATTGAAGTTGGTGCAGAAAACGTACACTTTGAAGAAAAGGGTGCATTCACTGGCGAAATTTCTGCAGATATGCTGACAGAAATGGGCGTAAAGTATGTTATCGTTGGTCACTCCGAAAGAAGACAGTACTTCGGTGAAACCGATGAAACCGTTCGCAAGAGAACCACTGCTGCTCTGAAGGCTGGCATGACAGTTATTCTGTGCGTTGGTGAAACCCTCGAAGAACGGGAACTGGGCATCACAGAAGAAGTCGTTGCAAAGCAGGTAAAGGTTGCTCTGCATGACGCTTGCGAAAAGTGCATCAAGAATGTCATCATCGCTTATGAACCGGTATGGGCAATTGGTACTGGTAAGACTGCAACTGCAGAACAGGCAGAAGAAGTTTGCGGTTTCATCCGGAAGACCGTTGCTGGTCTGTTCGGTCAGGCAGTTGCTGACGGCATGACCATTCAGTACGGCGGTTCTATGAACGAAAAGAACTGTACAGAACTGCTGGCAAAGGAAGACATCGACGGCGGCTTGATCGGCGGTGCTTCTCTGGTTGCTGAAAAGTTTGGCGTTCTGCTGGAAGAAGCTTCTAAGTAAGCAAGTTCTTCTCAGTAAAAATTGCATGAATCAGACAGGCGGTTTTTGATGACCGCCTGTTTTTGAAAAGGAGAAAAAACATGAGTAAAAAACCAGTTGCATTGATTATCATGGATGGTTTCGGCTATAACAAGGATACCTTTGGCAATGCCATTGCAGCTGCCAACAAGCCGAATATCGACAAATATTTGCAAGGCCCGCACACCTTGATTGGTGCAAGCGGTCTGGACGTTGGTCTGCCGGATGGACAGATGGGCAACTCCGAAGTTGGTCACACCAATATCGGTGCTGGTAGAATCGTTTATCAGATGCTGGTCAAGATTACAAAGGACATTCAGGACGGCGTATTCTTTGAAAACAAGGCTCTGTGCGATGCGATGGAAAATTGCAAGAAGAACGGCACAGCTCTGCACCTGATGGGTCTGCTCTCTCCGGGCGGTGTACACAGCCACATGGAACACCTGTTCGGTCTGCTGGAAATGGCAAAGCGGCACGGTCTGAAAGATGTATATGTTCATGCATTCCTGGACGGCAGAGATGAACCGCCAACGTCCGCAGCTGGCTTCATGAAGACCACTTGCGAAAAGATGCAGGAAATTGGCGTTGGTAAGATTGCAACCATTTCCGGCCGTTACTATGCAATGGATCGTGATAACGCTTGGGATCGTGTCGAAAAGGCATATGCTGCTATGGTTTATGGCGAGGGTGAAACCGGAACCGAACCAGTTCAGGCAATCGAAGATTCCTATGCAAAGGAAGTAACTGACGAATTTATGTTGCCGACTGTTCTGGACAAGAATGGCTTGATTAAGGAACAGGACAGCGTGATTTTCTTCAACTTCCGTCCTGACCGTGCAAGACAGATTACCAGAAGTTTTGTTGATCCAGAATTCAAGGGCTTTGCACGGAAGAAGGGCTTCTTCCCGCTGCATTTCGTTTGCATGGCACAGTATGATGCAACCATGCCGAATGTAACCGTTGCTTATCCGCCGGAACAGCTGCATATGACACTGGGCGAATATCTGAGCAAGTGCGGAAAGACCCAGCTGCGAATTGCAGAAACCCAGAAATATGCACACGTTACGTTCTTCTTTAACGGCGGTGAAGAAAAGGTATTTGACGGCGAAGAACGGATTCTGATTCCAAGCCCAGATGTACCGACATTCGACCTCAAGCCGGAAATGAGTGCATACGAAGTAACCGATGCAGTTGTAAAGGTAATCGAAGAAGAAAAGTATGATGTCATCATCCTGAACTATGCAAACTGCGATATGGTTGGTCATACCGGTGTCTTTGATGCCGCAGTCAAGGCTGTAGAAGCAGTAGACACTTGTGTTGGTCGCATGGTTGATGCAATCATGAAAAAGGGCGGTATCGCATTCATCACCGCTGATCACGGCAATGCTGACAAGATGCTGGAAGCAGACGGCACACCGTTCACTGCACACACTACCAATCCGGTACCGTTTATCGTAGTTGGCAAGGATTGCAAGCTTCGCGAAGGCGGCGTTTTGGCAGATATTGCTCCGACAATGCTGGAGGCAATGGAACTGCCACAGCCAGAAGAAATGACTGGCAAGAGCCTGTTCGCGTAAATCATGACTTTAGTAAGTATCATATAAGAAAAGCACTTGTACAGAATACTGTACAAGTGCTTTTTGCATTTCATTATAGATATATATCAATTAGAAATCAATTTCCGTGTCGTAGTAGCAAGCTTTCAGCAGCTTTTCCATTTCCTCTTGAGAGGGCTGACGCGGATTGGAACCAGTGCAGGCATCGGCAATAGCATTCTTTGCCACTTCCGGCAGCTTTTCCAAAAATTCCTTTTCATCAATGATAGAAGTATCTGCCTTTACGCCGCTCTTACCGTAATTCTTAATGCCCTGCGGAATATCCAACTGGTCATTCATGGAACGGAGTTCTGCAATCAACGAATCAACTTTTTCCTCTGTTGTTGCACCAGACAAACCAATAAAAGATGCGATTTCTGCGTACCGATTTGCAGCTTCTTCATTTTTCGAATTATACTTGATGACCTTTGGCAGATACATTGCATTGGCACAACCGTGAATGATGTGATCGCCGGTATAAGCCGCACCAGTCTTGTGTGCCATAGAGTGTACGATACCCAACAGTGCATTTGAGAATGCCATACCAGCCAAGCACTGTGCATCATGCATTGCCGCACGAGCTTCCATATCTCCGTCGTAAGACTTCTTCAAGTTGTTATGAATCATCTTGATTGCATGCAGTGCCAACGGGTCAGTATAATTGCAGTGCAGGGTGGATACATATGCCTCAATCGCATGTGTCATAGCGTCCATACCAGTATGTGCAACCAGCTTTTTCGGCATAGTTTCTGCCAGTTCCGGATCTACAATGGCAACGTCCGGCGTGATATTAAAGTCAGCCAACGGATACTTAATGCCCTTGTGATAGTCCGTAATTACCGAAAATGCAGTTACTTCTGTCGCAGTACCCGATGTAGACGGAATTGCACAAAATTTTGCCTTTGTCCGCAATGTCGGAAAACTAAACGGTGTAATGATTTCTTCAAATGTAGTATCCGGATACTCATAGAATACCCACATTGCCTTTGCAGCGTCAATCGGAGAGCCACCACCCATGGCAACGATCCAATCCGGCTGGAATTTCCGCATTGCTTCTGCACCCTTCATTACGGTTTCTACAGAAGGATCCGGTTCAACGCCTTCAAACAGCTCCACTTCCATGCCAGCTTCTTTCAAATAAGCCACTGCCTTGTCCAAGAAGCCAAACCGCTTCATGGAACCGCCGCCAACAACTACAATTGCTTTTTTGCCAGTCAGCGTTTTTAATGTTTCCAAAGAACCTGTGCCATGATACAAATCTCTTGGCAATGTAAATCTACCCATGATACAAATACCTCCAGTGTACACGAGTTTCCGGAGCATTTCCCAGCAAACTCTTTTGACAATATTCTTTCTGGAAATACATGTTGCTGCAATCGTGCACCGCTACATGATT